>JADMIO011575628.1_pt1 | contig 26887 bp, 15 predicted proteins | sample 8958161 | NCBI WGS metagenome assembly JADMIO01 (sample SAMN16585339, study PRJNA669376) | soil metagenome | isolation source: Crop rotation soil | place: USA: Cullars Rotation, Alabama | collected 2011
CGCGACAACTTGTCCACGTGGAATTCTAAGCTTAGGATCCCAATGTGCTGGAAAGTTTAATTTGCTCTCTGATAATTTTTAAATATTTTAATATTTTTCTATATATTTTATTAATATCTGAATATTCGTATTTTAGTCCGTTATAATAGTATTCTATTATTATATCTAATTTTATTGGGCGAATTAATTCTTTTTTAATAAATTTTTTATTTATTTTTTTTTGGTTTTTTTCTGAGGCGTTAATTATTTATTTGGGTATATTTGCCGATATTATCTCGTCTTTATTTTTTTTTAAGATTATATAATTCTGTGATTCGTAGTTATTGTAATTATATTTTCGGCTAAAAGCGTCCGCTCTGCCGTTTTCTCGTTTTAATATATAATAAATTTTAAATTTATATTATTTTAATAGTTTTATTTATCGTATTTATTTTTTATTCAAAATTTTGGTCGTCGTAAAAACTGTTAGATTTTTATAATTCGATAAAATATCGAAATATTTAACTTTATTTAAATAGATTCTTTATTTTTATATATTAGCAACGATTACTAATAATTTTTTATTATAAATATTATAATTAATTTCTGCTCCAGTCATAGTTTTTAAATAATATACGATAAAATATTATTTTTTATTTAATTATAATTGAATTAATACGATTATTATCGCAAAATTTGAAGCGTTTATTTTTATTCTGATAAATTTATTTAAATTATAAAATGCTAGGATAGAGTCCGATATATATATTTTTTTAATAATTTAAAAATTTTTTATTAATCGGTATCTTATTTAAACTTTGTTTTTTTTTAATTAAATTATTTAAAAATTTTGTTTTCTCCGAGTATTTTTATATTAATATGCGATTAAAATTCTGCAAATTTTAAAAAACTTTGGATTTTTTTAATATGGCTGATACGGGTTATTTTATTATAATTTTTATTTTCTCGAAATCCATTTTTATTTCGTTAGCCCTAACGATATATTCCAGAAAGATAATTTTCTATTTATAAAATTCGCATTTTTTTAATTTAAATATTAAATTTCGTTCGCTTAATTTCTTCAGTATTTCTTATATATATTTTTTATATTTTTTCAGCGTGTTCGAGTAAATCAGAATATTATCCAGATAAACGATTATATAGCGGTTCAGCGCGGATGTTAAAGCCCATTAGATAAACCAGCAGTCAAACGAAGACGCGACCGGATGATCACATAACTGCTCAGTGGGCTCAGTGCGCTTAACAACTGAACACGCTGAGCATAGAAAAACTAGGTCTTAGCTGCTCAGTGAGCTCAATACGCTTAATAACTAAACACGCTGAGCATACTGAGCACAAAGCCTCATAAGCCAATTATATAAAAATAAATCAAGTCCGCCCTTATGGCAATTTATATTCACTAATTTAATCTATTACCATAGCTATTCTCAAATAATTAAAATTATACTAAGCCAGTTTATATTCTTAAAGCCTTCTAATCCCCTAAAAACCAACTTATCAGATCTCTTTTTTGTTCCACCTTCGGAATATTAAATATAGCCCTTCTCACCCTCTAGATAGAAACCCTTATGGTGACTTAACAGTGAATACCCCAAAAAATAAAAAAATCTTCGGATATAATAAATATTGCGTTATAATCGACAGTTCAGAAATTCAAAGCAGTTCAGAGAAATGACTTCTCTATTAATATTATAATAATTGATACTGAATCAGCCGTACCAATTTATACAGCTAAAATCAAAATGACACAGCCGAACCTATATTTCGGTAATAAAATTAAGCTTAAAAAATAATTAAACCAAATCGAAAAATGATTCTTATTTAACCCTGTCAGCAGAAATAAAAAAATTATTATAATATTAATATTCCTAAAAAAAAAAGCCGAGCGATGGTTCCAACCTTATTTATCGAACTACAACGATAAAGAGACAGATGAAGATTCATCAGTTATCAATTGAAAAAACTTTAAAACAGAAATCCAACGAATTTTCGGGATATTTAACGAAAAGCCTATAGCAGAACGAATCATTCAGCACTTTAAATAAAAAATATTAGTCTCAGAATATACAGCAATTTTCGTGCAATACGCAGAAATTACGAATTAAGACGACGAAACTAAAAAGGCAATATTTCACAAAAAACTGAAAAAAAAAATAAGAGAAGCCCTTATCCATTATAAAAGCGATACTTCGGCCTTAGATAATCTTATAACAATAATAATCGAATTAAATAACAAATTATACGAGCTCCGTATAAAAAACAAGCATAGAGGCAAACCCTTCGGAAAAACCGGGAACTTCTTAAAAAACCCACACTTAAAAAACCGTCCCAGAAACTAATAATCGGCACCTATAAACCCGGAAAACCGTATAAAAATCGATACAATTATCAAAAAATAATACAAAAAGCCTTAAAAGAAAAATAAGACCTATTATGCTTGCGGAAAATCAAATTATTTCGCAAAAAACTGCAGATTCAGAAATAAAATGCAACGACCGCAGTTCAATATAATAAAAAAAGCCGAATTGAAAGAACCAAAAAGCCGAAAAAAACATAAAAACGCACGTTTCCATCGAAAAACTGATAAACAGCTAAAAAAAGCAATCGCATCAGAAACGATTCCAGAACAGTCTATAATATTATAATTAACGGCAATAACTGAAAATACTAGCGAGTTTAGTAATTCTGAAATGGAAAAAATGCTATAAAAAGCTATAAATCAATATAAAAAAAAATTAGCTAAAGGAAAATAATTCCTTAATATAATAAAAATAATAAAAACCAAAAAGCTTTCATAAAAAACCGCAAAAAAAACATAACTCGACTACGCATATCTATATTATATAAAATGCTATGACGACGACTGCCCGATTTATCTAAACGATAAATAAAAAAGTTTTTTCCCAAAAAAATTAAAAAAAGAATAATAAACCCCGAAGAGGAAATCAGGAAACCAGAAACTAATAATAAAAAAATAATTTAACGCGATAATTAACGAATTCTTAAACGCACAATTAGAAGCAGAGGAATTTTTAATTAAATTTAGAAAAATAAAAAAAGAGAATCAGAATCTTAGAAAAAAAATAAAAAAACTTATATTCCAGATTATTAAAAATTAGGACGAACGAATAGATTTAATAAAAACGAAAATATTCGCGCTCGATACGGAATGCAAATTCTATTATTCGCAAAAATAAAATGTCCTAAAATAATAAAATATGGCATTTAAAATTATAAATATAGATAATCTAAGGACAGAGAAAATAAAGACTCGATTAATTTTTTTAAAATAATATAATGAGATATGGGAATTATTCCTTATACGAGAAAATTCTGAAAACTATTAACAGAGAGTCGAAATATTAAAATAAAAAATAAGAAAAACGGCCTTCACCGAATTTTATTACGATTTAAATCTAAAAAACGAAAACAGCTCCGCGGACGAAGCCAACGACGAGAGCTAAATAATATGGCTTCGGCAGACGCGATATTTTTTCTAATTTTTATTAGTATTAACGGATACGGCGCTTAAGCGATAATCGATTTAGGCGCAGCATTTAATTTTATATCTTCGAAATTACAAAAACAGTTAAAAATATTATGCAAAAAAAAAAAAAAGCCGTACAAATTTATAATAATTAACGAAGAATTTTTATCAGAAATAAAAAAAATAATTTATAAAATCAGATTATAAAAAATCGAAATTTAACAGTACCACGAAAAACTAATTCTCGATATTTTTAATATGGCCAATCACGACATTATACTAGAAATATTTTAATTAAAAAAATAGAATCCTAAAATCGATTAAATTAATTATAAAATAAAATTCGAGAGTATTCGAAATATTATAAAAAACCAGCCCAAACATTAACAGCGGATAATATTAGAAAAACGGGAGCTAAACGCAATTAAATAATAATCGAATATTAATCGCCCAGAGCGAGGCTTAACCGATTAAATATCGAAAAAAATCCAGCGAACCAATTCACAATCAGACGAAAAAAAAAAATAATAATATTTTTATTATTCTTTCGGAATATAAACAGTGGATTTAGCTATTTAAAAAAAAAACAGGAAAAAATACTCTGCCTAAACACCAAATCTGGAACCACGAAATCAGGCTCGAGAAAAAAAAAAAACCACCTTTCGGATTAATCTATATAATATCAGAAAAAGAGCTCGCAGCAGTACGAAAATACTTAGATAATAATTTTAAAAAAAAATTCATACGTGAATCAGAATCTCCAGCACGATTATTTATATTATTCGCTCTAAAAAAAACGAAACGCTACAATTTTGCGTCGACTATAAAATATTAAATAATATAATAATTAAAGATCGATATTTATTATCCAATGCGAAAAAATTAAGAAATCGATTTAAAAAAGCTAAATATTTTACTAAACTGAATTTACATAGAGTATATAATTTGATACGCATTAAAAAAAATAAAAAATAAAAAATAGTTTTTGGAACGAGATACGGACACTATAAGTATTTAATAATATTTTTTGGATTAACTAATGCACTCGCTAGCTATTAAAAATTAATTAATAAAATAATCAGATACGCTTTAGATTTTTACGCTATAATTTATTTTAACGACGTATTTATTTACTCAGAAACTCTATAAAAGTATAAAAAATATATTAAGAAAATTCTAGTTTTACTGGCGGAAAAAAGACTGTTTTTGAAGCCAAAGAAATGCGAATTTTATAAAAAAAAAGTCGAATTTCTTAGATATATTATAGGATTCCACAGAATGAAAATGGATCCCGTAAAAATCAAAAATATTAAAAAATGACCAACGCTAACGAATCTTAAGAAAACGCAAAAATTTTTAAAATTTATTAATTATAATCGAATTTTCATTAAAAAATACTCCGATAAAACACGACCATTGACGAAATTAATTAAAAAAAAAAATATTCATATAAAAAACTGAGCAATAAAAAGCTTTCGAATTACTGAAAAAAATTTATATATCAGAACCAGTTTTAGCAATATTCACACCAAAACAAAAATTAAAAATCGAAACTGATATTTCAGATTTCGCAGTAAAAGCGGTTTATTTACAAAAAATCAATAAAAAATGGCACTCTATCGCATATTATTCGAGAAATCTAATATCAGTTAAACAAAACTACGACATTTATAATAAAAAACTATTTGCAATAATTGCAGCGATAAAGAAATAGAGAATCTATATCGAAAGCGTATTACTAATCGAGATTCTCATAAATTATAAGAATCTCGTGGCCTTCACGACGACGAAACAATTTAATAAATAATAAATCAGATAAATAGAAAAACTTGGTCAATATAAATTCTATATATAATACGTATCAGATAAAAATAACGCTAGAGCCGACGTTTTTAATAAAAAAAATAATTACGATAATAACGAGACAGAAAACCACGCGATCTTTAAATAAAATAACGACGGATCATTATCGGCGAATACGAAAAAAATTAATTTTTTAGAAAAAATAAGATCAGGATAATTAACACTCAATATTAATATTTTATTTAAAAAAAAAAATATTATATAATTAAAATACGACTCATCAGAACATAGATATTCAGGAATTAATAAAATTTATAGAAAAATATCAAAAAAATTTAATATAATTAGAGAATAAATTAAAGAATACGTTTTATAATGCAGAAATTATTAAATTAATAAATATAAAATATAAAAACCAGATAAACAGTTATAAATAAATGTGCCGAAAAGACCATTATAGAAAAAAATTATAATAGACTTTATAAAATTTTTATTAAAATTAAAAGAAAAAAACAGAGTATTAGTAATAATCGAACGATTTACCAAATACGTTTTATTTATATTATGCGCAATAACGATAACGGCACCGGAACTGGCAAATCTAATTTTGTACGAAATAATAAAAAATTAGAAAATGCCTAAATATATTATTTCCGACAGAGACCCAGTATTCAGATTAAATTATTAGTAAAAATAAACCCGCGGAATAAATTATATCCACTCGCTAATAACAGCGTATTATTAATAAACGGACGGACAAACCGAACGAACGATATAAATTATTAAAATATATTTTAAATATTATATTAACAGTAAATAAAATAACTGATTAAAAATATTATTAATAAAATAATTAATTATTAATAATCGACAATTAGCAATAATTAAGAAAATATTTTTTATTGCTAATTACGGTAAATAATCACATTTAATCGCAGAAAACGTTTTATAAAGAAAATACTTCGACGGAATATATAAAAAAATAATAATCAAAATAATATATTTAGAATATATCTGGGATAATTATAGAAAAAATATATAATAAATAATAGAAAAAATAGCAAATAAAAATAAAAAAAAAAAGAATAGATTTCAGCTGAAAAAAAGAAATAAAATTTATATCGACGCACGAAATTTTAAACGCAAGGGCAAGGCGAAAATTTTTAAATTTAAAAAAATCGATTTATTTCTCGTTATCGAAATTCTATTTAAAAATAATTATATAATATAATTATCTGGAGACGCCAGAAAACATTTAATTTTTTATATATTTAAATTGATTAAAATATACCCGAATATACCCTTTCAGAAAACATTTTATTATATACCGAAAAAAAAAAATACATTCGAAGTTGAGGCAATATTATAATAAAAAGGAAATCAGTATCTAGTCAAATAAAAAAAATATCCAGATTCGGAAAATATATGGCATCGCGAAAAAGATTTTATTTCATATTAAAAACTTCTCCAGAAGTTCCGAGCAACCAGGGATCCATCAAATCGAAATCTAAGGGACCAAAGGCGAAAAGATCGACAATAATAGAAAAAATAGCACAAAATGTCTGCAATTTCTCGCGCTTTTGCTTTTCTAGTTTCTCTAGCTCCTCAATATTTTTTATATTATAACGAATTATTTCGCCCTTTTTTGAATCAAGAAGTTTTTTAAGCTTCTTAAGACGAGCAATTTTTGCTTTTTTTATTAGCCGCCTCTCTCGAGCAGCGGACTTCTCTGCGCGAAGACGTGCGCGCTTTTTATCGATCTTTTCGAAGTCTCTCGCGGAAACTTTTTGGGCATCGCACCGATAATTAACTCGAATATAATTTCTATATTTCCTCGAATTTTATAAAACCCGACATTCGAGACTACGTTTTTTGCACTTTAAATATAGATTTATAATAATTTTTTTTTTATTAATCTGATCGGACAGAGCAATTCGTTGCGACGTTTAATGCGATAATATTATAAAAAAAAAAGAAAGTGCATAGCGAATAATTAGCGGGGCTATGAATTTACTTACGTAGCGAAAACGATAAAACACGCCAAAAATAGCAAAATCAGGGGGGTAATCGTAATTATATTCGGAAATAATCTTATAATAAATTTATATTTAAAAAGATTTAAGCCTGGAAAAAAAAAGAATTATTAAAGTTTATTAGATAAGCCAGCAGTCAAACGAAAACGCGATCGAATAATCATATAACTGCTTAATGGACTTAGTACGTTTAGCGACTGAGCACGCTGAGCATAGAAAAACTAGATCTTGGCTGCTCAGTAAACTCAGTACGCTCAACGACTAAACACGCTAAACATACTAAACACAGAGCCTCACAAACCAATTATATAAAAATGGATCAAATCCGCCCTTATAACAATTTATATTCACTAACTTAGTCTATTACCATAGCTACTCTCAAATAACTAAAATTATACTAAGCCAGTTTATATCTTTAAAGCCTTCCAGTCCCCTAAAAATTAACTTGTCAGATCTCTCTTCTGTTTCACCTTCGGAACATTAAATATAGCCCTTCCCACCTCCTAGGTAAAAACCCTTATGGTGACTTAACACTATTCCTATTTATTTTATATAGAAAACGGAAAACCAATTCTAGCAATTAATACGTTTCTTTTTTATTTATATTCCATTCCCCTAAGAATCAACTAATTGCCACCTTTTCACCCCAAGCCCTTACGACTATTGGTCGTTGGAAAGTTACGGCACTTAACATATTTTCTCTGAATTTTAATAAAAATATATAATTTTTTATTTTTCGAGAGGTCTTCCAGATCGGATAATCAGCTCGAGCAAGTTTTTTTTTCGAAATATTTTGCACTAGTTTTATTTTAAACTTAATGCCGAATTTCGAGTCGATTTAATTAATTCGAGGGCGTTATTTGTCCGGGACTAGCTCAGAGTGCCTTTATTAATATTTATTTTCGGGGTAAATAATCAGTTTGCAATATTTGCAAAATTGGAAAAATTTAGTATTTTTTTTTTCTGTTTCGAAATAGTTTTTTCGGTAGTGGTGGTAACCGTAGATAATTTTTTTCGCCTTTAGGCAGAAAACGAATTGGCCTCTTCATTTTTAGTGTCTCTCGAATATAATTTTGGTCGTTAGATTATAATTCTAAGCGTAAAAATAAACTGGCGAATTAAAGCCATTAGTTTATGCTCCGAAATAATATTTTTTGGGAAATTCGGTTATTTTTTTAATTTATTTTATATCTCGAGGTCCAATCCATAGAATAAATATATTATAAATATATAATTTAGATTTTTTAATTTCTCCCGAATCATTTCGGTGGCCTCGAGGCGGCGATAATAAAACGCGTTATAATTTTTATTCGGGTTTTTTTTATTTTAAAAAATCCCTCCCAAATCGCCAATTTTCGAAATGTTTTATTCTTTAGACGGGTATTCAGAAATATTTTTAATATTTTTTAATTTCTCTCGGGAGTTTTATCGTTTATAATTATTGTCTCGAAATAATCTCGCCATAAAAATTATTCGATTAGTGCGAAATAAAATTTTATTTAACGGAGTTACTCGCGGTGGCCAAGTCCGATTATAATATTCTTTATTTAATATATAAATTTCCGTAATGCCGTTTCGTTTTTAATAATATATTATTTATTAAGCGAGATTAATTTTACTGAGCGAATTTAAAATATATATTTTTTTTATTCGATTTTTTTTCTCGACGAGCTCGACTCGAGGTTTTTATATTTTAATTTCGTAATTCGACTTCGAGTCGCAGCCGTTTTAATTCGAATTAGATTATTTTTTTTAATTTTTAACGATTTAATATCTAGAAGAGCTTAATCGTTCGAAAAATTTTATTAAAAATTTTCGTTTTCGGAGATATGCGAGAAATTAAAATTATTATCGAGATTTTAATTCTTTTAAGAATTTCCAAATTCTTCGTTATCGTTTTTTTTATAAAAGAGATTATCAGCAGAAGGCCTAAATTCTTCGGAATTAATTTTAGTTTTTTCTCGAGTTTTTCCCGTGGGTCTCGAAGCGCGTTTTGCGCGTTTTCGGATTATTTTTAATACTCTCGAGAGCCCAGATTTTATTAATTCGGTTTAATTTTTAATTATATCGGACAATTTTTTATAATAATATTAAAATGGCAAAATATAAAATCGAGACCGTAATTAACTAGGCTCGAGAGATTAATTGCTGCGTAATAAAATTAAAAAATAAAATAATCGCGAATAACGATACGATTTAAATGGAAATTAGATAGATTCTATTTATTAAATTGCCACTGAAAAAATGAAAACTCTGCAGCGGCTCGAGGGGGTATAAACCTCGAAATATACGCTAAAACTAATTAGGCAGACTAATAGCCTGCTCAAGATAAGGTAGTAAATACCTGTTTTACATTAACATCAGGAAAAAAATTTTTGGCTCAAAAATTCGCTTAAAATCTGAGTATACTAAGCGGCTCTAAGCGGCTTTAAACGGCTTTTATAATTATTTAATTTATTTTAAGCGCTCTGAGCACGTTTAGACTTGATCTGATTTACTTTTAAGCACTTGCAAGCTATTAAGTAGTTTTTTTTTATAAACCTATTTAATGGCCTATTTGCAAGCCTATTTAATAGCCTGTTCGCAAGAAAACTCGAAAAAATTTGCCGAATACGTTGCTAGGGTGCGTTATCCGGCAATAAATCCGCAAAGCTTATTTTTTCTGCCTGCAAATTTGCTATTTTCCCCTGCCTGCAAGCTGTTTGCAAGCTGTTTTCTTTGCTGTCTTTCCCTGCCTGCAAGCTTGCTGTTTGCAAGCTGTTTTCATTGCTCTATTTCCCTGCCTGCAAGCTGTTTTCTTTACTGTCTTTCCCTGCCTGCAAGCTGTATTCTTTACTGTTTTTCCCTGCCTGCAAGCTGTTTGCAAGCTGTTTGCAAGCTGCTTTTATTGCTCTATTTCCCTGCCTGCAAACTGCTTTCATTGCTCTATTTCTCTGCCTGCAAGCTGTTTGCAAGCTGTTTTCATTGCTCTATTTCCCTGCCTGCAAGCTTGCTGCTTGCAAACTGCTTTCATTGCTGTTTTTCCCTGCCTGTAAGCTTGCTGCTTGCAAACTGTTTTTTTTACTATCTTTTCCTGCCTATAAACTATTTGCAAGCTGTTTTTTTTTGCTGTTTTTCCTTATTTGCAAACTTGCTATTTGTATTGTCATTTTTCTTTTTTTGCTTACCAATTTGTTATTTAGATCGCAATTTTCGCGTAATTTAATTAAAATAAAATTCCATTTTTTTTAAAAAATTATAATCGTTTGCTCCGAGCACGCTGAGCAATTTTAGTTATAAAAATAATTATCAGTATGCACAGAGACCTATAGAGTTGAATACGTTATCTCAGAGTATTTAAATCGCTCTGAGCAGCTCTGAGCAGCTTTGAGCCAAAAAAATTTTTGCTGATGTGCTTTATAGCCATAATGGGCTATAAAGAGGTTTATAGAGCTAGCAGATTTATATAAAGGCCCTGCTTCTTTTAATTCAACTATTATTTTTTTTATCTTTGTTTTGCCCTTTGCAGCTCTGAGCGCCATTTTTTAATATAATTTTTTAAAGCTTTAATTGCTGCGTTTAGTTTTTTTTAATTTAGCAGTTTTTCGCCATATATTTTTTTTATAATTATAATATTCTCCAGAGAATTTTGCCGATAATTTCCCCGTATTATTTTTTTAAATATTTTTTTCTTCTTTTTATTTTTATCCCAAGATTTTTTTTAATTATTATATTGGCTTTCCAATTTATGGAATTTGGGTTTTTTTATTTTTTCCGTTTTATTAAATTTTTTATTTTTTAGTCGAAATACTTTTTTTATTTTCGTCGCTGAATCCGATTGTTTAACTATATCGCTAAATTTATTAAATTTCGAAAACTTTTAAAATTTATGATCTCCGATCGATATTCGATATTTAATTTTTTTATTTAGTTTTTCGTAGAATCTGGCCATATGCGTTTAATCGTTTTATTTAATTTTTATTATTAGACTGCAATAGTGGATTGCGTATTAATTTGCAATTCGTTTTTTTTAGAATATACGGTTTAATTATTCGATAACCGTTTATTATTTATTTAAATCGCCGAATATTCGCTCTAGCTCAGCCGCTAGGCTTTGCCAGTTTTATATTATTATCTCAGTAATTATGCTAATTAAAATAATCCATTTTTTACTAGCATATTTCTCCAGATATAATTCGATTTAATTGAAAATTTCTCTTTCAGCCGAAAATTGCATAAAATACTCTGAATAATTTCGGATATTTTTAAGCTTCGAAGTCTTCTTCGTAAAATTCGAAAAATAATGCATATTATATTTTAAAGGCCGTCAGTTTTCTAATTTCTCTATAATATAAATCCGGATCCGGTATTTTGATTTATCTGGCCTTTATTTTAAGTTCGTCGTTTTTTTTAATATTTCGGCCCTTCCGGCCTTAGTTAAAAATATTATTATTTTCTGCACGGCTTGCGCAGTTTATATTTAAATCAGGGACATTTTTTTTACCCGATACTGATTCTGCTATACTGGCCGTGTCGTTATTTTTTATTATCGTTAACGAATATATTTACCAGGTTTTTAATCATATAACAGATAATTATAATATTACGAATTTTTTTTAATATTCTCAGAAATTCAGTGGTTTGGAATGGGTTTATAAAAAATAGTAAATATATTTAAGAAAATATATAGATTCGTAGCTAACTATATTCAGTAGTTATATAAATTAACCATAGAAAATTTTTATAAAAAAAGGCTTTCGTGGGTCTTTATATATTTAAAAATATTTAAAATAATCAAAGTGATCCATTATGAAATATTTGGAGTATCTGGAGCGCTCGTTTTTGGCATTGACCAAGCACCGTATTTCAGAGCCCCGCAGGGCTAGGCGTTCGGATGCCCTCACCGCCTGAGTGATTCTGCCGTGGTTCTAACACAGCTCGTTTAGCGCGTTTAATTATTAAATAAACTGAGCCGGCTAAGCAGCCAAAATATTGCTCAATTGATTCATCGAACTATTCCGCTGAGCAGTTATATGACCGTGTGGTCGCGTTTCTGTTAGTCCGGATTACCTAAGGAGCCTTTAACAGTGATCGCATCGTATTTTTAAATATTGTGGTGGAGCTCCAGATTAATGAAGCCTTCCAGTTGTTTTATGGAATAGCCAGAGGGAGGTAGTAACGGGGCCGGTTTCGTAATCATAAATTCATTTAATTCTATCTGTACCGACTGCTCTGCTCTTTCGAAGTGAAAAACGATTTTTGTATTGTTTGTTTAAATTCTTTAATCTCTATGGAACTTTTTTTGTGTTGAGGAATAACACCTTGGCGCTATTCCTAACTGGGTCTATTGCGTTATTATCTTATCCACGCCTGTTTTACCACAATATATAATGACTATTGAACGTTCTGAACAAAAGCTCATTGTGTTCAGTGCCAAGACTCCCGGTGCCAAGTCCGGTTATTCTTCTTGCCACGGCTGAAATTAGAACTACACTGCTATTTTAGCGTAAGCAAGCCGTCTTTCCTTAGCATCCGTTAACATTTACCATTATTTTATCTAGATTAGGTAATCTACTAACCAAAAGAGGTTAGCGCCAATATGTGAATAATTACACTGTCAGTGCGAAGTCTCCAAACCAAACTATTGGTTCGTCCAATAGGCTTGCACCAAACTGACAGTCTATAGGGCTGAACCAGTCCCCAACTGATAGTCTGGTCCGTTGTGCAGACTATTGCGGGCCCTGATTACGAATATACACCAGTTACAACTACCCCTTTCTTTCATCCTCCAGGATATATCACAAGCGTTACGAGTCTCTGAAGATACCGAATAAGGCTCGCAATATGTGCTGGCTAAAACAATAGATGAACGTCACTGTAAGATATATAGCAAAGCCGAGAAATGCAATGCATAACAAAACCGTTCGTGGATCGAAGAATCTGTTGTCAGCAATTGTTTGAAATTGGTCGGAAGAACTACGAACACGAGAAACTGACTAGGGAGGGCAATAAGAAGTAGAAAGTGGGCATAGGAGAGCAGGAAAGCAAGTTCAAAAGCAAGAGCCACCAACATAGAGGTACCGAGAAAGCGACAGGAAGAGTTCGACAGGGGTAGACCCAACGTTCTTGTAACCTTTCCTTAGATGCTAAACCGACGTTAAGCTGCAGTCGAACCTAACTATCCGTATAAGTAGTTGAGTCAGAAGAAAGGTAGTATCACCAACTAGATCACAACATCCTGCGCCAGGGAAGTCCAGTAGGTGACGATATGCTTCTGGTATGTCGGTATGACACTGGAGACCAAGAACGAAGTCTCCCAAAGCGCATAGTTCATCAAAGTCTTATATTCATGACTGCTTACTTGCCAAATGTGCTCGTCGTTATTTATTAAGCTCAATGAGCAATCATGGTTAGTCACATGACCTTACCCACAAGTGCTGCCGCATTCCCATGTTTGGGTTCCCGAAGCTGTAACAAGGAACAGTAAAAGTAGTTGAAATTAGGGGCAAAGAGGACAACCTATGACGGTTCTTAGAAGCTACTGGTTTAACAATAGCTCAGTGCAAGTACCATGTACTTTTGCCTTCACTATAACTTAACCTTTTGCTTTTGCCTTGCGCCTCCGCGATTCGGGGCCAGTTGCTCATTTCTAGTGCTCCTGCAGCTGACTCGTTCTCGTCTTTTGGTCGCGATTTTAGGTTCCATCGTTCATCTACTCAGCCACCCTGTCGTCGGCCCAGCCCCCAAAAAGCTTGGTTCGATCAAGCTTTTTGATACCTTGGCTTACAGGACACATGCTATTGACCTGTCTGTTAGTCGCGACTTATGGTCCGTTACTTCGAGTCGCTACTCTTCATGGCCACTCATCACTCTGTATTCGATAGTTCATTTACTCAGCCACGCTATCAGCTTAGGCCCTAAAAGCTTCATCCGATCAAGCTTCTAAGTGCCTTGGCGCAAATGACACGGGCTTGCGACGTTTTGATTGGGTCGACAAGCCCCAATTTCAATGATGGATAGTCTATTCTCGAGCTTGCTATAACAATTTCTAGGGGCAACAATTCATTGTCTGCAACTATAAGAAGCCCGTGTCGCCTCCTTTAGCACTCCACAACTTGCTTCAAATCACTATAGCCCCAAGCCAGCGCACCCTCCAAAGCAGTGCTACTACTCGTCACTTCTGCTTACCGCCGCAATGCATATAACGGGTACTACTCCCTTCCTCTTCCCATTTAAACCTCAGCCTTGATTCTAACACCTCGAAGCATATACGCTCGCGCTCCTCGGCCTCTTCCTCGCCAGTCATACCGGCACTAGCGCGCTCCCAAACCCTTCACCTACCCTGCCAGCCGACCTCGTCGCCCGCGAACCCCTCCCACCAGTCAAGGGCGGAGGAGGAGGAGCTCCTGCGCCCGCACCTAAGCCTAATCCGCCCAAACCCACTCCGCCCCCAATAGAACCCATCCCTATGCCACCGATTAGCCCCTATCCGCCTCCAATCTATAATTCGTGGTATTCGTACTTCTCGGACCTGGTTAGTGGTGTAAACTCTCCGCCGGAACCCACACCGGAGCCTGAGCCGGAGCCGGAACCGGAACCATTTCCAGATCCAGGCGATGGTGATCCAGGCGATGGTGGAGATTGCCCTGATCCGATCCCGATCGATAGTTGGAAAAAAGGCAGAAGAGATATCAAAGAATGTTGAGCTAGAATTTATTGCTACCGATATTTGGTGTAGGCGCCGGAGTTTGTCTGTACTCTGAGCTTGAGCTCGACAAATTTGTTCGTATGGGCGAGTTATAAGAGATCGTAGGAACACGTCGGAGGAAGGTTTTTTTGTGTCATCCAGTCAGATGTGTCCTTACCAGCATGTCTTTAAATCTCTGCTCTTCTTCATAGAAGCTATTGATAAAACCTCCCTACAATAGTATTGGTACTTTATGCCATCGTGATTGTCCTCACTATATATATAGTGGTCAATTATACTCGAATTTACATTGGTTAACCGGATGGGGGGTGCCAAGCTCAATGTGCCCCGGAACGTTTCCGCCCCTCTGCTGCCTGAATTTCAGCTTGGGCTTGGCAGCCGCAAGCCCAGCTTCACCTAACAGAGGCTATATCTCTATATTTATCAAATGAAGAACTTTAGATGGCTGGTTCTTATTCCTTCCTCGCTTTAGCGCTTTCATTACTCTACTAGATTCATGGTCCGGGCAGTCGACTCAGAGCAATAGCAACAATCATGTCGTCACCTCGTCAAGCTCATCATTATAGAGAGAGAATGCCATCCCTCTCGCCACCAGTTTACGATCAAACTATATCTCTACACTCTTTTCCACCCGAACTCGTCCTCCACATCCTACAAAGCCTGTCTTCCCCACTAGATCTACATGCGCTAATAAGCGCATCCCCTACCTGCCTGGCGCTCTTCACCCGCTCACCTTGCCCCATCCTCTTTCGGGTGTTGACAAACGCTCTGCATCCCGTCGCAATGGTGGAAGCAGTCGCCATACTATACGCACGCAAAGCCCTCCATCCACCAGGTAGTACCGTATCAGTTGTCGACAAGGATGCAGCGCTTTGTGATTTCCTGCTTCGGTATTTCGGCAGCGAGGGATTTGAATTTGTACGGGATAAAGCCTCGCTTGTAGCTTTATCTCGGCTCTACCTAAAGGTTGACCGCTTCGCACACGACTTTGCCGCTAGGTCGCTGAAGATATTGAAAGATCTTGATCCCGTCGGACCTGGGTTTGCAGTTCGGTCGGCCCAGCAGTGGCGAGTTGAGGTTGGTGCTACTGCTATGAGCCGGCGAGTGAGCGATCTATCTATTAGCGAAATGGCGAGACTCCATAGGGCTTTCCTACGGCACGAGCTCTACTGCCAAATGTTTAGGACTGATCTTGACGATACAGGACGTCAGTTGTTCCAAAGGGACTCTCAGTTCGAATGGTTCCTTGCCAAGCTGGATTCTTGGGAGAACGAGGAGATAAGCTGCGTTCATCAGTACTTTATGTCCGTATTCGTCGGACTAATCGACGATATCGAACACCAGCTCGTGCGAGCTGTCCGTCAGGCGCACATCACCATGCATCCCCTCAAGCTTGAACTGCTTCGAGATGAAGATGACACTGGAGAACCTATTCTAGATAGAGTAGCCTCCCCACCCCATTCAGAGCGCAATGGTGGTTGGAATGCTTACGACAGCCTTTATCATGCCTCTCATATGTTTGATTTTACCACTCTGGACTGGACAGACCTCCAGTTTTGCACGACTAACAGCAATGCTTTCTTGTTCAAATATGTCAGCTACCTTTCATCTTTAGGTCTGAATTTCATTAACAGGCTTATCTTCGCGGACCCGACGGAACGCAAAAACACTATCAGGTCGAGAATTCCGCAGCAGCGAGATTTCCTGCCAGAAGCATTAGGCTACGGACTTTCCTTTTCTACGTCACCTAGTCTTAATAAGCCCCCAACACCTCACCTAGGTTGTAATCTAGGTTGGCACCTGTTCCACCATTCCGATGATCGCGACTACAGGTATACTGGTAGTTTTCATATCAACACAGCCGTTCGAGCCGGAGGGTATGTTTTCTGGGATGTTTGGCGGATCATGGAAGTTAAAACCCAGCTTCTAGCAGTACGAGCCATGTACCCGTATCATGCAAGTGCTTTGTTCGGACGTCGTTCGAGATTTAGAAGCGCCCAAGCACAACTAAGAGGTTTTGCGGTGCCCAAGGTAGTGTGGGATCTCATCATAAAGGAGTTCGGATCAACCCATACGGGAGAGCTTTATATACCTAATGAGGATGAGTGAGTCTACATTCATAATATGAAAACCTTTTGGATTGTACGCTACTAGCTAAGGGACCGACCATATACAAGACATGTCTCGCAGCACGAAACAAGTCCAGCAAAGGGCGAGAGATAGTTGAGCTGATTAGTTGAAAGAACGATTGTAGAGAAACAAGCTTGATTAAACGATTAAGCATGTGACTATTATGTGGCTGGATTAGCATGCTAGCCAAGCCAACGCAAAGAGTACGTTACTACCACCAACTAGCATATCTCCTCAGCTTCTACTTGTCCGTCCTTGTCCAATACTTAGAATTTACTGCTTAGAGCTTTAGCCAGTGTCGTACATCAAGCCCATGTTGGTGAGGCTATAATGGAGTTGCTTTTTATTAGGTTAGTCGGGACCCGTTGGCTTTTGATATATGCTTCCGCCTTCGGGCATTGATCGCTTGTCTTTGAAAAGCCATACTATAACCAGAAGTAGGTGGCGAGTTTAGGGCAGCCGGTTCTGGGTGACGTATTAGGGAAAGTGACTAAAAATATTAACTCAAGCAATTTTAAGCCAGGCAACAGGGCAACAGCCATAATAGCTGCGTTCGCTACTCCTTCCTTGCTCTATTGTTGCTCATTCGTGCTCCCGTATTGCTCTCCACCTACTCGCTTCCTTGTAAAGCGAGCATGGCCGCTGCAGGATAGGACGGATTGAGAGCAACACAAGAGCATTAAGCAAGCAAAAGTAACAGAGAGAGAGTGCGAGGGAGCAATAGTTGCCAAAACGATTGGTGTCCGAAAGCTGACGCCGATGTTATAAGCCCAATAAGACGCTCTTAAATCATGAGATTGGCTGCCCTCTCGGCCTACTAACCATGATGACTCATTTAAATGGTAACACTTCTTATTAAATTTCTAGCTATATTGTGCATACAGTCGTTTATAGAATTAGTTTTCCTTTCAAATAACAGAAATCTCTGGTCGCAATCTCTCTGCATATCATTCAATCTTTGGTGTTAGTCCTCCACACATTACGAGCCATCAGGCTTTACAAATTAGTTAAGGTTCGGGGATGGACGGTTCTTGGGCGGGTTCAGACTTAATGTGATCAGAGAGGCTATGGCCAGCGACTATGGCTGGATACATTAAATTGACCACGAATACAGCTGGTGCCGCTCTTAGATTTCGATAGGCCACCCGTGTATGAAATACGCCCACGGAACAGAAATTGGAAACGTCTGCAGTCAGCACTGCCATAACTGACGGTAGAGATTTCGCCGGAGCCTGCGAGGTGGCGATGAACGTCCCATGCGCCTCTGCTTCGCTCAAATTGGCGTATAAATCCTGCCGTGAAGCAATCCGTTTCTGCAAGAATGACAACCCTTGCTTATACGCTGACCAATTGTGACTCTTGAGCTCTACTCCACTATTTCAAAACCGCGGTGATGAGGTCTTCAGTCTATTCCACACTACACCACCAGCCGGGTAACAAAGTCGCGGCACAATCAAACAGCATCCAGGCTTTCCCCATTTAGAGCGTCAGTGCCGTAAATGCGTGCCCATAATCGCGTAGCATTCGGGGAAGCTCACGAGCTAAGGCACAGCTTCCACAGGCCGGAGTCAGTATATGGTCTAGGGTAGAATTATCTTATATTGAGTGTGAAGACCCTTTCCTCTCTCATACTATCACCGTCTCGCATCTTGAAAGGCATGAAACATCTTATATCGAACCCGACCCATATCTCTTCATAAGCCTCACTTAGGCTTCTACCTCTTTGAATAGTCCATGGCACCACTTCCGAAAGTCCCCCCACACCGAGCTTTTAGAGGACATTATACCAGTTCATGCTCCTACTAAGACGGACAGGCGCCGCAAGAATAACGAATTGTTTTACTGTTGAACGGAGTTTGCTTAGAATGTGCATGAATAAATGACGGTGTGGCGAACTAAGAGACTTTCTAAGAAAAGTGTATTATTGCTATGTCTAGGGCCTGACCTCGTACTACAGAAGGTGGAATAGGGAGGGTAAGACAAGTTGATTCTCGACGAATGCCAGGCAAGGTGGATACAGTAGACAAGTAGACTTGGAAATATAGCTTCTAGTGCTTGAAAGGTAAGGAAAAAGCTTTGAAGTAGCGGAAGATAAAGTGAGAAGCATGGAGATGTGGAAGAGAGCGGTAGTGATTGAATACTTGTATGAGGACTAGGTTACGGATAGCCATATCTCGAATCGGGGTCCAACTAGACCCTGTCATCAATCGCAGAGAAAAGTAAACGAATGACTGAGAGTGACTTCTATCATCTCGTAATAAGATACGCCTTTTGATCTCTCATGCGCAGCTTGATGCTGGATTTCGATGGATCGACACCAAAATGGAGGGTACACAAACGCCAAGCTAATTTGGCTGGACTTCGATGCGAACTGAGGCACTCCGAGTCCGACTTGAAAGCGCATCGCTCAGCGTTGTCTTACGAGCTTTTATTACCATCAATCGACTCCCCGTTCGAGTTGCAGTATATTGAAGGTTTAGTACATAATATCGGTTGTGAATTAGCGAAACTCATGTATACGTAACCTTCTGGATTGTCGTCGTGCTAGAGCAATTGCTCTTTACGGAAAACCATGTAATTTGAGTTAACCGAATTGCAACCATCCATCAATTGATTTGGACTTGATTCGAAGGACATGACGACTTCTTCTTTCGTAAGATGAGCGATATCTTCTTGAACAAGAAACTCCCAGTCATAGCTATTAAGGTGCTCAAGAATTTCCAGGCTTTGAACAGGATCTTGTTGCGCTGGAACCAGATGCCAAACTTTGAAAGTTTTAGCCGAATGTGGATCAGCATCGATTCGTTCAACCCAGAATGTGTTGTTATCGATACGAATAGCGACTAAGCTTGGTACCTTCTCCGCTAGTCTATTTGCTAGAACGAACTCGGGCGTCATGCGTGAGTATTTGGTGGTGGACAATGACGCCATGGGATCGCTAATGGGAGGTGAAGTCAATTTTGCTATCTGTTGTTGGTGGTTCGCACGCGACAAGAGCACGAGAATCCGAATGCATAGAGGATTGGACGATCTTATATATGACGAAATATCCTTGTGGATAAGATTAAGACCATGTAATTTGAATCGTGTAACCTGAGGACAGGGATTCTCGGGTTCGAGGGCATCAAATCCATTCAACGCCGCATGGGAAAGGATAGGATCCCAATTTGTTTCAGGGCCTGGGTGCTCCGGAGTCAGGACAATATCCTCCGGGTGCCATGGACTGTGCATGCTAGCATCGCATATTGTGTTTATATCGGTAGATGATATATTCCAAGCGTCTAATAGTTTTAGCTCCTGTAATGTTGGAAGTGCCGAAACTACACTATGCACATATGAGTTTAAGTGGGTCCAGCCATGCTCGGAAGGCTTCTTATATGGCACAGTCATCTTTGACAATTGAGGTAGAGACAACCATGAGAGGAACTTGCCAGTAATCAGAAGATCTGATAATGACAAGTGTATGTTTGAAAGCTCTGGGCACGGGATCCGGAGTGGGGATGACGGTGAGTTGATGGTTGGACCATGACGTCTATACCGCCGTCAGTACTTGGCAATACCTACGGTCAATGGCTGGATTTAATCATACGCTGTGCATAGATGGTCCATTATACTGAGCGACTCCAGCGTAGGAGGGAATTTATTCAGTGCTATTGCCGAGAATAACTCGGTGAAAGGCGACACCGATCGACGCAGGCCAAAGGGAGCAGTTTCAGTGAACGGACTAATTGCCGAAAGCGTTAAAACTTTAAGACTGATAAGTGTATCAAGTATAAGCCCTAAGGTTCTCGCTTCATCACTCCCTAAGCTAGAGATCTCTAGTTTACGTAGTTGTTGCAGACGGCCGAGGTCGGAGAAGTTTAACGAAGCCAGTGGCGTGAAGATACCAGCGCGGAATGGATAATCAAATGCTCTGGCCTCATCGGTCCGTAGTATTAGTTCGGTTAGCTGAGGCGACTCGTTGGAGGTAATCCGATTAAGCAGTTCTTGTGGTAAAACACCGGCAACGATAATACCACGAAGATTCGAAAGATGCGGGAAAAGACAATTTAGGGAGTACCACAACGTGTCGTCAGTTGGCAGTGATGCTATTCGCATGGTATAATCTTCTGTTCCATATTTTTTCTGATGGTCAACGTGGAAGTCGATTCTAAGCCTTTCAACGTATCGTGCGGGTAAGATTTTGGAGGACTGATACCCATGCAGGTTTGTGACTCGGGCTAAGATAGCGCTTTTGTCGACAAGATTATGTCGATATACCTCTTTGCATATCTCATCTGTGATCCACTTTTCCTGCAACCTTTCTTTCCTGGTTGTTTCGAGTTCTCGTGGCCATGCTGCCCCTACGAAGATGTCCTGGGCTGCAAGTTCACGAATGGACTCAAATCTCCTAACCTCATCTGGGCTGGCGGCAAGATCCGTGTAGTGAATCCGGAAGTCTTTAAAATAGTTCCGGCAAGCGAAACTATACAGTGTAGCGCAATTTTCCGTAGCCTCGCACCACACTTTTCCGGTAGCATTGTCGCTAGTGAGCAAGATAATATTTCCGATGACTTCAACGGGAAGCCGGCTCCAAATCTTACTGTCCATCGCGATAGGTTGAATATGTATATGTGGGGAAGATGTTGGACGTAAAGCTTAGAGGAATATAGGGTTGCTGTCCGTAGGAAATAAGATTGACAGATCACTATGGGTCTTTACTTACGAGACGGCCGAAGCCTCCAAATAAAACATGGTATATTGACTAGAGCAGATGAGTTGGCTAGTTGGTGCTTGTTTGCGATGTATGCCTTTGATGGAACTGAGTGTTATAAGCACTCTGGTTCTATCCGGTGCCGGCAGGTTAGCGTTACCTCGAGATTCGAAAATTTCGGCTCTTCAAGTAAGCAGACGGTGACAACTGAAGGTCCCTGCGCTGAACCGAGTATACAGCCTCAAAGCTAAGGCGGAGTTCAAGATAACATCCACGGCAGCGATGCAACTCGGGCGTAGTCAAATCAGTGGCTATGTTGACTCGGGCCGACCTTGGCGAACCATAGGCAACTTACACTTTAATCAAGGGAAGATGCTTAGACTTCTCAATGTGGTATCACATTACGAGAAGGAATCTAAGGCTTGAAAGAAGAACTTAATGGCGGCTAACGTTGCTGTTAGTCAACTTTGACATTGATCGGATCTCGAGACGCCTAATATGGAGAGCCGTTGTAGTATTTGAACTTTCTGGTCAGTATTATCATGGGGCAATAGGGCTTGCACGATGTCGAATAGTTTATTGAACGTTAGACCAAACGCTTGGATGAATTGGCAAATTTGTGGCAAGTTATCGCGCTGGGAAGATTCTGTATGGCATATTTTGCGGAGAGACGCGTCCGTTACATCGTTCTGGCCACATTACTATCCAACTGTAATATCAACCATGAGAGCTATTGATGCTGGAACTCTTTATAAATCATTTAATTAGCATTCACGGGTCTGTAGGTCGTCTTGCTTCGGTTGCGAGTCGGTAGAGAATTTATTTGGCCCATTTTGTGACTAAGATGGTTGGGTTTAGCTAGCTTTGGCCGCTAACTGGCCGGCTCCTTCCGTAATGCCTATCGAGTCCTCAATTAGGATGTCAACCTTAGGTTCAGTGGAGCTTAACAGTAGGCTTGATAGTTTATCTTCGTCGTCAACCTTCCGACTTCGGCCAAGGCACATCCGCTCGGATTGTGCTACGCTTGCGTCCTTTGGGACGAAATAGATCGAAGACGTCACAACAATATCTTCGCTGAGCCACCGATCAAGCTGTTTGGGATCAACAGTCTTGACATGTCTCGCTCTGCTCAGCAATCGGCCCTGGTCTGTCCATCGGACATCCTTCCAGGTGCCAGGGACGTTGAAAGTCCCTACGGCTCCATTCGGGTCTACGAATGGGGTCCTGAAGAGGGGAAGAAAGTTCTTTTTTTACATGGGTTAAGCACGCCTGCGCCAGCATTCAGCGTCGTTGCAACGGGTCTTGTGGAAAGAGGTGGCTGTCGAGTCTGCGTACTTGGTGAGTAGAATGCTTCAACAGAGTGGTATCGAGGACGATAAGCCAAATGCTCCGCAGCGCCCGGAGGTTGATAGTGAGATAATGGAAACGCTGACCAAAGGCCCATGTGCCGGGGCGTTGCCGTGATTACAGATTTGTGGGGTAGAGGATATTCTGAAGCACCTTTTGGTCTTCCGCACGACGAGCGTTTGTACGCCTCCCAGATCCTGCTGGCTATCTCCACATCATCGGTTTCGTGGACCGGCTCCGGATCAGGGGGCTTTCGGCTGGTTGGTTACTCGTTAGGCGGTGGCCTGGCAGTATCTTTTGCGGCATTCTTCCCTCAATTGGTCTGTTCGGTTGTGCTAATGGGACCCGGCGGTCTACATCGAGAATTACCTCCGGATTATCGAAGTCTCTGGATAAGGCATCCACAACTTTTTCCGCGCCCTTATATCAAACGGCGGATTAGACAACTGTTAGTTAGAGATTCTAGAGCTTATGGACAGGTGCTCAAAGACAATATCGAGAGAACGGCTCCCAAAAACCATATCCCGGAAAGTTCAGGAGAAGGTTCTACCTCACCCCGAACCCAAAAAGCGGAGCTCTTAGATGTGGACGCTCTGGTCAACTGGCAAATTGACAACAATAGGAATTTCGTCCACAGTGTTACAAGTTCGCTAAAACATGCTCCCATAACTAATCAGCATCACAGATGGTCCAAGCTTGGATCTTATCTTCGCAATCGAGAATACCCTCATCCTGCGAGTTCGGAACCTCCCAACAGACTTTACGGTCAGAAAGTATTACTATTGCTTGGCAGCCTTGACGATATAGTGGACAACGATCAGGTACACAAGGACTCAAAGCGTACTCTGGGACATCAGAGCGTCATTGTGGTCTATATAGGTGGCGCCGGTCACAACTTTCCGATGACGCACGGCGAGGAAGTTATTGAAGCAATATCTAGATTCTGGGGTTTCCTTCCGTAGGAATCATGATACTCTCTTGAGTACAGCCACATGCAGTACGAGGATAGGAGACCGGCTTCTGACTACACGAAATACAGTCAAGACCTAACCTAGGAGGTGGAACGGACTCCCCGCGCTCAGCAGAGAAGCGATGGGCGCAAGATATCTAAGAGAAAAACAGAACCTTCGAGTAGGGACGGGTAATATGTTCATCAGTCCGAGCCCAGTTAATCAAATGGCATCCGATAGTGCAACACCGAAGGTCGGTATCATACTACGCCCGACACGTCTGAGTGAGGGTTTTACATTTATAACTTTGGTACAGTCTTGCTTTGCTGTAGCTGACAGGCTCGCGAACCGCAGCTTTTTCGAGAGTTGCCTTGGAATAGGACCTTTTCAAGATGTTGCCAAGCTGTCAACAGGGCTGTGTATCCGGTTTCAAAGTTGCGTGCCCCCCCGTCGAGCTCTCGCTATGACTGCACCCAAAACTATTTTTTACGCCACCACGCTGCGCGATCGACATGCTGATCCCAACTTTTTCGAAACCCAAGCTAGCCGCATTCCGAATCGCCGTTACTTTCTCCAAGCCGCTAAGTTAGGACAGTCCGGCTGTGCCTCATGCCCCTCCCCCCCCCCTCCAGTAGCCAGCGGATACCCCCATGGGAACAAATTCGTCCTCTATCACATATTTCTTCCTGTCAAAAATACCATATTTTACAGTCGAGGAGTTTATATGTGGAGGACTAAATATGGAAGCTCTGTTTGCAATGATATGTTAGCCTTCGCACCATCATGTGGTAGGATTTTGAAGGGATACTGCCTTCCTGCTACAGAACTAGGTTTCGTTCCCTGTGTATATCTTCCTCGCCCTGTGAGGGACTCTAGTTTAGCTGAACGGATTCTCTCCGTCTAGTGCGGTTCCGACAAACTTGATCATGGAGGTGATGCAGCTTCTTGTGAGGAGCACAGTCACCAACTCAGACTACTCCCCTATTGTCGGCGTCGTAACATGGATTCTATTCGTGTGCACAGTTCTGAGTGTGAGCGTACGGGTCGCAATGAAGCTTTTCGTCTCCGGAGGGTTGAATGTCGACGACTTCGTAATTGTCTGCGCCATGGTATGATATCTGGGTGTAACCCATCGATGAACGAGTACTGATAGCTATAAACCTTAGTTCATTAGTACTGGTCAGTCAGTCGCCATTGCCATTCAGACGGCAGCAGGAATTGGTCGCCATCAAGCAACATTGAGTACTGCTGAGTTGTTACGGTTCGAAAAGGTTAACTCTGCAATGCCTTGAACGATCAAGATACTTAGTCCTTGGAACAGGCAGGCTATGCGTCAGATTTGCTGTTTGTGACAAACTTGATGCTATCTAAGATATCAATCCTTATCCTCTTACGTCAAATCACTCCCGTCATCCGGCATCAGCAACTCGCAGCTGGACTGGCGGCCTTTGTCGTATTGTGGGGTCTCTCAAGTTTCTTCGCGAGTGCGTTCCAATGCTCCATGCCAGACGTATGGGCGATCATTGGCGGAAGATGCTATAACCAAGTATGCGTGATAGCTGAATAGAGCCTGCTGGCATGCTAACTAGCCAGGCTTCCTTCTGGAGTTACTTTGGCGCTATGAATATATTTACGGATCTTGCGCTTATCGGATTGCCGCTCTACGCGCTCTGGAAAGTCAACATGAGAAGGGGTTCGAGACTTGCAATTATTGCATGCTTCTCAGTGCGTGCCGTGTAGGTTCAAATACTTGCCCGGCGACCCCTACTTGTTAACAGTTTTAAGTGTCATTGGTGCAGTGATAGTGCAGCTAGTCCTATTAAGTAACCTTACGAAAAGTAACGATATCACGTTTGACAGCTGGCGTTACTATCTTGCGACTCAGGTGGTTCAAAATCTGAGTGTAATCACTGCGTGTGTACCATACATCAAGAACTTCTTCCTTGGGCTCGAATCGGGCATGATTAGGATCGATGACGAGGAACGGCGACGGAAGATGAGTACGAACAGTATAGGTGGTAGCAATTCACGCACGTTCAATTCGAGGCACAAACCATCAACGGGTTCTGCCAGACAGGCACAAAATATGTCTCATGCCGAGCCATTGGATGACTTGGAAACAATCGATGAAATTAGACTCACAACGTACCCATTCGAGGGCACTGAAACCAGAGTCGAAGCCGCTCGAGACACCTCGCTAGAAGGAAGACAGCAACAACATATCGATAGAGGACGAGCAATAACAGCAACTACAGAAGTAAGCGTAGAATATGGAAAATACGAGTGATAAGGGTCACGGCATCAGACACCGCCAAAACTCCTCGATACAGATACCACACATGGAGCGCAGGTAATATAGAGCACAATACACATTTCACTAGTTTGCTCGTCGCAAGAAAACTCTATGCTGCATATCTACAGCCGCTTTGATGCCTCACGCGCCTTTCCGCCCGAAAGATCCGCAAAGTACCAAGTTTGGACCTGTTGGTGGAGGGTTTGATGGGATAGCGGAGTGGGGATGCAATTTGGGGCCAACCAAAAAGATGCTTTCACTTTACTGGGGTAAAGCACATTGCTACTCTGCGGCGACGGTTGGATATATGCTATGCAAAAAGATAGATTACGTACTGTTATCAACTCGTTCTGATTTTCACTTGCTCATTGGAAGAAACCCTGACCCCCGTAACAGTAACTAGATGTGGAAAATTACCGCGAGCAAGAGGTTTCGATTGGTGTGTGTGTGTGTGTGTGTTGGGG
>JADMIO011200159.1_pt1 | contig 26878 bp, 18 predicted proteins | sample 8958161 | NCBI WGS metagenome assembly JADMIO01 (sample SAMN16585339, study PRJNA669376) | soil metagenome | isolation source: Crop rotation soil | place: USA: Cullars Rotation, Alabama | collected 2011
CCGCCTTCGGCGCCGCCGCCGTGGGACTCGTCGAGAAGAGCTGCTTCGGCGCGATGGTCGCGCTGCAAGGCACGCGTGTCGCCGCGGTGCCGATCGCGGATGCCGTCGGCGTGCTGCGCCGGGTGCCCGCCGACCATTACCTGCTGCAAGTCGCACGCGATCTCGGCGTCTCGTTCGGCGTCCGCGACGTTTGACCTGCTCGGGCCGAGGAGGACAATCCGGTTCGTGGTTCGTGCCGTTCCGCTGGTCGTATTCGCCTTCATCGCCGCCGTCGCCCTCGCCGCCGATCATCCGATCGAAGGCGATCGGCTGGTCATGCGCGATCCCGCGAAGGTCACGCGCCGGAGCGTCCGGTTCAGCGCCGTTCGCGACGTCGCGATCGACCCGACCGCCGCCGCGGATCCGCGCAGCGCCGGCGCGACGCTCGAGATCGCGGGTGAGAACGTGGGCGACGGAACGTCGGGACCGATCGCGCTCGACGCGGCGTTCTGGAGCGGGCTCGGCCGGCCGGCGGGGAGCAAGGGCTACAAATGGCAGAACCCGGCGGCGCCGAACGGCGTCAAGAAGATCATGTTCAAGACCGGGAAAAAAGGCGGCACGCTCCTCTTGAGCGGTAACGGCGCGGGCTGGCCGTACGCGATCACCAAGCCGCAGGGCGTGATCTCGGTCCGCCTGACGATCGGGAGCGACGTGTACTGCGCCGAGATGACGGCGTTCGTCGCGAACGCGCCCGGTAAGGTGACCGTGGCGCGATCCGCGCCGCCCGCGTCCTGTGTGCCGCCCGTTTGCGGCGACGGCACGGTCGGCGGCCGCGAGGAGTGCGACGACGGCAACACCGACGCCGGTGACGGCTGCTCGTCGACGTGCGAGCTCGAGAACGCGTCCGCGCTGTGCGCCGGCGTCCCGGCCGTCGCCGGCACGAGCCTGACCGCGGTGCGCGTCGCGTCCGGTCTGGCGAGCCCCGTCCATGTGACCGCGCCGCGTCTCGACCCCAATCGGCTGTTCATCGTCGAGCAGCCGGGGCGCATCCGGATTCTGAAGAACGGCGTGCTCTTGCCGAAGCCGTTTCTCGCGATCGAGAAGAAGGTGAAGTGCTGCGACGAGCAGGGGCTGCTCAGCGTCGCGTTCCACCCCGATTACGAGGCGAACGGGCGCTTCTTCGTCTTCTACGTCGACGACGCGAGCCAACTCACGATCGCGCGCTACGAGGTGAGCGCGACCGACCCCGACCGCGCCGATCCCGCGAGCGAGAAGGTCCTGCTCACCATCGACCACTCGCAGGCGTCGAACCACAACGGCGGGTTGATCGAATTCGGCCCCGACGGTTTTCTCTACGCCGGCACCGGCGACGGCGGCGGGGGCGGCGATCCGTTCGAGAACGGCCAGAGTCTCTCGTCATTGCTCGGCAAGCAGCTCCGCATCGACGTCGACGTGAATACTCCGCCGTACCACGCGATGCCGGGGGGGAACCCCTTCCCCGCCGCCGGTGATCCCCTGAACTTGATCTGGGCCTACGGACTCCGCAATCCGTGGCGCTTCAGTTTCGACCGCGCGACCGGCGAGCTCTACACGGCAGACGTCGGCCAAGACTCGTGGGAGGAGATCGACGTCCAGCCCGCCGGCACCGGCGGCCTCGATTACGGCTGGGACGTCTTCGAGGGCCGGCATTGCTTCGAGCCCGATCCCGATCCGACCTGTCCGGACCCGCCGACGGGCTTCACCATGCCGGTCCTCGAGTACGACCACGGCCAGGGATGCTCCATCATCGGCGGTTTCGTGTATCGTGGCTGTCGCATGCCCGACCTGCGCGGCACCTATTTCTACGCGGACTTCTGCTCCGCGTTCGTGCGGACGTTCGAAGGCGTTTCCGGCGGCGACGCGCAGCACCTCGCGGACCGGACCGCGGATCTCGAGCCGCCGGGCGCACCGTCGATTTCCGCGCCGACGTCGTTCGGCGAGGATGCGCGCGGCGAGCTCTACGTGACCGATCACGACGGCGAGGTATTCGAGATCGTCCCCGGCTCGTGACCGGCGCACGCGCATGAGCGAACGGAAGAACCTCGCGATTCTCGTCGGCGGCGGCCCCGCCCCCGGCATCAACAGCGTCATCGGCGCGGCGACGATCCGGTCGAATCTGGAAGGCGTCGACGTCCTCGGGATCCGCGACGGCTTCGAATGGCTCATGCACGGCGACATCGACCACGTGAAGCAGCTCCACACGGACGACGTGAGCCGCATCCACTTCCGCGGCGGCTCGCACATCGGCATCTCGCGCGCGAACCCGACGCTCGATCCGCAGCACCTCGAGAACACCGTCATCTCGCTCCTGCGCTTGAACGTGTCGCAGCTGATCACCATCGGCGGCGACGACACCGCGTTCTCGGCGATGAAGCTCGAGGAGAAATCGGCCGGCCGCATCCGCGTCGTTCACGTCCCGAAAACCATCGACAACGACCTCGACTTGCCGCCGCACGTCGACACGTTCGGCTTCCAGACCGCACGGCATTACGGCGTCGAGATCGTGAAGAACCTGATGGTCGACGCCAAGACGACGTCGCGCTGGTACTTCGTCATCGCCATGGGCCGAAAGGCCGGGCACCTCGCGCTCGGCATCGGCAAAGCCGCGGGCGCGACGCTCACGCTGATCCCCGAGGAGTTCGGCGGCGAGCGCTTCGAGCTGAAGACGATCGTCGACACGCTCGTCGGCGCCATCATCAAGCGGATGAGCTATGGGCGTCGCGACGGCGTCGCGGTGATCGCCGAAGGTGTGGTCCTCGGGATCGACCCCGCGGATCTCGCGCAGCTCGGCGACGTCGAGCGCGACGCGCACGGCAACGTGCGGATCGCGGAGGTCGATCTCGGCGAGATCCTGAAGCGCGCGGTCCAGGCGCGTCTCCGCGAGTTCGGCCTGAAGGAGACGATCGCGGCGAAGAACATCGGCTACGAGCTGCGCTGCGCGGATCCGATTCCGGTCGACATGGAGTACACGCGCGACCTCGGCTACTGCGCCGCGAAGTACCTGCTCGCGGGCGGCAACGCGATGATGATCTCGATGCAGGGCGGCCATTTCGTCCCGGTGCCGTTCGCGCAGCTGCTCGACCCGGTCACCGGGCGCGCACGCGTCCGCTGCGTCGACGTCGCGTCGACGCGCTACGCGATCGCCCGTCGCTACATGATCCGGCTACGCCGTGACGACTTCGACGACGCGCACGAGCTCGCGAAGTTCGCCGCGACGGCGCACCTGTCGCTCGAGCAGTTCCGCCGCGAGTTCGAGCCGCTCGTCGAGTACGAGCCGCCGCCGTTGGTCATCGATCCCGTTCGGAAATAGGGCGGTCGCCGCAGCGACGACGTGGACGACGGCGCTGCGGTCACCCCGCCGCGCGTTGACCGACAGTCGCCGACGCGCCCTGCCCCGGCGTCCCGATCGCGTCCGCGAGCGTGCGCTTCAGCTCGTCGCCCTCGAGCGTCTCGCGTTGCCGCAGCACCGCCGCGAGCCGCTCGAGGCCGGCGCGGTGCGTGCGCAGCAGCTCGAGCGCGCGCGCGTGCGCGGCGTGTACGAACGCGGAGACCTCCGCGTCGAGGACCTCGGCCGTCGCCTCGCTGACGGCGACGTCGCGCGCGCCGAAGCCGTCGGGGCGAAGATAGCGGCCGTTCCCCGAGATGAAGCTGAGCGGGCCGACCTTGTCGCTCATGCCGAATTCCCACACCATGTGCCGGGCGATGTCCGTCGCGCGCTCGATGTCGTTGTGCGCACCCGTCGTGATACGGCCGAAGACCAGCTCCTCGGCGGCGCGCCCGCCGAGCAGTACCGCGAGGCGGTCTTCCAATTCGGGCTTGCTCTGCAGCACGCGCTCCTCGATCGGGAGCTGCATGGTGTAGCCGAGCGCGCCGAGCGTGCGCGGGATGATCGTGATCTTGTGGACGGGATCCGCGTGCGGCATGAGCGCCGCGACGACGGCATGACCCGACTCGTGATGCGCGACGACGTTCTTCTCCGCGTCCGAGAGCACCTTGCTGCGCCGCTCGATGCCGGCGGTCAGCCGGTCCGCCGCCTCCTCGAACTCCGCCTGCTCGACCTGCATCTTGTCGTGCCGCGCGGCGAGGAGCGCCGCCTCGTTCACCAGGTTCGCGAGGTCGGCGCCGGAGAACCCCGGCGTGCGTGACGCGATCGTCTCGATGTTCAACCCCGGTGCATACCGGACCTTCCGCAGATGCACCTGGAGGATCTTCACGCGGCCGCGGAGATCCGGCATGTCGACGACGATCCGCCGGTCGAAGCGTCCCGCGCGCAGGAGCGCCAGGTCGAGCACCTCCGGCCGGTTCGTCGCGGCGAGGAGAATGACGCCGCTCGATGGATCGAAGCCGTCCATCTCGACGAGCAGCTGGTTGAGCGTCTGCTCCTGCTCGTCGTGACGTCCGAAGCCGGCGGGTCCGACGCTTCGCGACTTGCCGACCGCGTCGAGCTCGTCGATGAAGATGATGCATGGCGCTTTCGTCTTTGCTTGCTCGAAGAGGTCGCGCACGCGCGCCGCGCCGACGCCGACGAACATCTCGACGAACTCCGAGCCGCTGATCGAGAAGAACGGCACGCCCGCTTCGCCGGCAATGGCGCGCGCGAGGAGCGTCTTGCCGGTGCCCGGTGGGCCGACGAGCAGGACGCCCTTCGGGATCTGCGCTCCGAGCCGCCGATAGCGCTCGGGCTCCTTCAGGAACTGCACGATCTCGACGAGCTCGCTCTTCGCCTCCTCGATGCCGGCGACGTCGTCGAATCGGACCTTGATGTCCTGCTCGCTGTAGATGCGCGCGCGGTTCTTGCCGATCGTGAGCGCTTGACCGATCCCGCCCTGCGAGAGGCGGCGCGCGGCGAAGCTCCAGATCGCCATCATGATCCCGATCGGAAGGATCCACGCGAAGAGCAGATCGCGCCAGAACGTGTTCTCGATGCGCCCCGCGAACGTCACGCCCTTCTGCGTGAGCTGCTCGAGGAGCGTGTTGTCGTCGATGTTCGGCAGCCGCGTCACCTCGAAGAGACGCTCCGGCTTCGCGCCCGTCCATTGCGCGGCGAGCGGCTGCTGACGCTCGATCATTTTCTTCAAGTCGTCGGGCAGCGGCGCGTCGTCGCGGAGCTTGAAGCGGATGCCGTTCGCACCGATCAGCGCCTCTTCGATCTGCCCTTGCTCGAGCATCGTCTGGAAGCGGCTGTACGGGACGGTCGCGGGCGGCGCGCTCCCGACGATGCCCTGGATGAGGAAGAGCACGGCGAGCGCCACCGCGACGTAGGTGAACGAGAACCGCATCTTCGTCTTGTCGATCTCGGGACGCTTCATCGCCATGGCTTCGAGTCTGCGTCCGAACCTCGGGTGTGGCAAGCCGCGCCGCTCAGCGGCGCGCGCGTTGCTGCTGCCATCCGTCCCAGTACGTGACCTCTTCGACCGGCATTCGCGACGTCGGCCCGAACCGTCCGATGGGCCAGCCGATCGGCACGAGCGCGACGGTCTCGACGTCGGCGGGAATCCCGAGGCGGGTCTTCACGTCGGCCTCGAACATCAGGTGCAAGGTCGTGAGCGTCGCGCCGAGGCCGAGCGCGCGGCACGCGAGGAGCACGTTCTGCACCGCGGGAAAGACGGATGCGTAGAGGGCGGCGTGGCTGCGCGGGCGTCCCTTCTCGTCGGTGAGCAGCGCGAGCTCGCGCGGCACCATGCAGACGAGCAGCAGCACCGGCACCTCGTGCATGTGCTCCGCCAGGTGCAGCGCCGCGCGTCCGGCGCGCATCTGGCGCGCCATCTCCGCGTCCGAGGGCGGCGTCGGCCGACGCTGCGCCAGCTCGAGGTTCGCCTGCATGTATACCTGAAAGGCGCGCGCGTACCGCTCCTGAATGAACCGCTTCGTCTGCGGGTCCTGCACCACGACGAACCGCCACGGCTGCGAGTTGCCGCCGCTCGGCGCCTTCGTGCCGGCCTCGATGACTTTCCAGACGAGCTCCTCCGGCACCGGATCCGGCTTGAGGCGCCGCATCGCGCGCAGCGAGCCCATGATCGTGAAGACGTCGGTGTCCATCGCCGTGCTCTCCGCGTACGCGTCTCCGTGGCCGGTGTCAAAGCGCCTCACGTTGCGGCGTCCCGCACGGCTTAGTAAGAGCGCGCCCGAGTCGCGATGACGGATTCGCCCGATGCACCGACGTCGCCGCCGCGCGACCCCTGCTTCCTCTGCGGCGGCCCGCAGCGCCCGCGGTTCGCGGTGCGCGGGCGGTGGCTGCTCTACTGCCCGCGGTGCGGACTCGGGCAGCTCGCGCCGCTCCCGACCGACGAGGAGCTCGATCGGCTCTATGCCTCCGAAGCGTACTTCCGCGGCGACGATCGGGTCGGATACGCGAGCTACGTCGCCGACGCGCCGGAGCACGCGCGCTCCTTTCGTCGCGAGCTCACGTGGCTCCTCCGGAACGCGCCGGTACGCAACCTGCTCGAGATCGGCTGCGGACCGGGCGTGCTGCTCGCCGAGGCGCGGCGCCTCGGCATCGCCGACGTCGTCGGCGTCGATCCGAATCCGTGGGCGGTGAGGGAGGCGCAGAGCCGCGGCATCGAGGCGCGTCTCGGATCGATCGACGCGATTGCGCGGACGGCGCGGTTCGACGCCATCGTGATGCTCGACGTGCTCGAGCACGTCGTCGCGCCGCTTCCGTTTCTCGCCGGCGTCCGCGAGCGCCTGCGTGACGACGGCCGGCTGCTCGTGATGACGCCGAACGTCGAGTCGCTCCTCGCGCGCGTCTCCGGCCGGCGATGGGTGTCGCTGAAGGTGCCGGAGCACGTCCGGTATTACAGCCGCCGCGGCATCCGCGCCGTGCTCGCGGCGGCGGGCTTCCGCGTCGTCGCGACGCGGTCCGCGGGGCAGTATGTCACCGTCGACTTCTTCCTGGACCGGCTCGCGCGACTCGTTCCCGCGGCGAGCGCCGCCCGGCGCCTGGCGCGCGTCATCGGGATCGATCGCCGAGTCATTCTTTTGACGAACGGTTCCATCGACGTGATTGCCTGCAAAGCCGAAATCACCGCTACAGCCAATGTCGATACGCGGTTGCCTACGTTTCAGCCCGTAGCTACGCTGTAGCGCGTTGATTGTGCTGTGAGCTTTTAGAATTGAAAGGGGATCACATGAGCACAGCAACGAGAGCACTCTGGACGGTGGCCGGCGCCCTCGCGATCGTCGCGATGACGCCCCTCCCCGGCCGCTGCGATCACACGGCGATCACGCTCTACGGCGGCGTGTTCGGCAACAAAGAGTACGTGGAGGGCTGGGAAGGGATCCAGGGCGCCCTCGGTATTCACGAGAACGTATCGCTGCTCGCGCGCATCACCGGCCTGCACGTCATCGATTCCGATCGATTCCACACGGGCCACTCGGGACTCGGCGAAGGCGGCCTCGCGTTCCACGTCGCGCCGAACACGACGGTCTCCGTCCTCGGCGGGACGTACTTCGGCGAGATCTTCGACCCGGTGATCGACGGCCAATTCGCGACGGCGCAGCTCTTCGGCGACCGCTGGATCTATTTCTCGGCGGGCGCGATCTACGGCTTCGAGAGCAACCGCTGGCAGACCAACGGGTACCTCAGCACGCCGATCACGGATCCGGCAAAGGACTGCGTTCTCTTCGCCGGCGTCGAGGCGATCGTCTACAACGAGGGCCAATTCCGGCGTGACGACGACTGGGTGCGGAACCCCGATCGCGGGGACGTGAAGTTCCAGCTCGGACCGACCCTCGGCGTCTACAAGCGGTCGTGGGACGCCGGACTTCGCGTCGGCGTGGGTGGCGGCGATTACGGCGTGTACGGGACGTTGTCGGTCTTCAAGACCTTCACCCTCTAGCCGGTCGCGAACGAAGGAGGAACTGCGCATGAAGACCGCAGCACGATTGCTCGTCATCGGCGTGACGTTGTGGGCGGTGGGCGGCCCCGTCGCCGGCCACGCTTACGATCACAGCCGTTATCGTTCCCAGAAGTTCGCCAATCTCCGCCGGCCGGTCGCGTCGACCGAGCAGTTTCTGCGCATGCTCGACCGGCATCAGCTGAACGCGGACATCAACCTCTACGCCGACGCGCTGTACCGCGCCGGCTGGATCGATCGCCAGGATCCGCAGGAGGCGCGCCGCTTCCTCGGGACGCTCGTTGCGCGCCCCAGCACCGACACGGAGGAGTACCGGACGTGGCGCATCCTGCGTGAGCGTCACGGGCACGGATACGTCCTCGACAACGATTGGCACCGACAGCTGCACGAGGGCGAGATCGGGTTCTTCGATCCCGTCACCAACCACCTCGTGATCCTCTCCGACTGCGGGAACCCGGTCGACGCGCCGGCGAAGATACCACCGCCGCCGCCTCCGCCGCCGGCCGTGCAGCCGCCGCCGCCCGCGCCGCCTGCGAATCCGTTCCCTGATTACGGCGCACGCACGATCCCGTTCTTCGACGCGCCGCGGGCGCCCGTCGCCGCGCCGCCGCCTCCGCCTCCGCCGCCTCCGCCGCCACCGCCACCTCCACCTCCGCCGCCACCGCCACCTCCGCCTCCACCTCCACCTCCTCCTCCGCCGCCACCTCCGCCTCCGCCTCCGCCGCCCCCACCGCCGCCAGGGCCGCCGATGCACCCCGGCGTTCTCGACTGACGCGTCCGGAGCCGCGGGGTGACCCGCGGCTCCGTTTCGTTTCAACGAACCGTCGCGCTCCTGACCGCGACGTCCGCGCCCGGCGGCCGATAAGGGCCCATCTGCTTCGGTGCTCGCGACTGCGCTTGTGCGGCGTAGCTCACGCTACGCCTCCGCGCGCAGTCGCTGCGCGTCTCGCATCTGGACCCTTCTCGACCGCCGGGCGCCTCTAGATCGCGGCTTCGAAGCTTGGTGGCGCCGTCGCTTCGCTCGGCGCAACCGAAGCTCGATGGCGCCGTCGCTTCGCTCGGCGCAACGTCAGTTCAGCGCGACCTCAGTTCACGGGTTTGGGCGCGGTGGCGAGCATGTTGCGGGCGCCGGCGTGATTCGGGTCGAGGTCGAGTACCGTTCGGTACTCGGCGATGGCTGCGGCCACTTCGCCGCGCGACGCGAGCGCGTTTCCGAGGTCGTAATGCGCGTCGACGGAGCGCGGGTCGATGGTGAGGGCGGCGCGATATTCGGCGATCGCGCCGTCGACGTCGCCGGCCGCGCGGCGGGCGACGCCGAGGTTGATGCGGGCGGCGACGTGGTCGGGACGGAGGCGGACGGCTTCTGCCAGCGCGGCGCGCGCGCCGGGGCCGTCGTCGCGGGCGATGAGGACGGCGCCGAGGTTGCTGAGCGCCTCGACGTAGTCGGGGCGGATGGCGACGGCGGTGCGATATTCGGCGGCGGCCTCGTCGAGGCGGCCGCTGCGCTGGAGCAGTAGACCGCGGTTGTAGTGCGCGTCGGCGTAGAGCGGCGCGGCGGCGAGCGCGGCGTCGTAATGCGCCATCGCGGCGTCCGACTCGCCGGCGCGCGCCAGGACGTACCCGAGGTTGTTGTGCGCTTCGGGGTAGTCGGCCTTCGCGGCGAGCGCGGCGCGATAGTAGCGCGCCGCTTCCGCGGCGTCGCCGTCCGTGTCGTACTGCGCCCCGACCTGCACGTACGCCATGTAGTTGTCGGGGACGACCTGCATCGCGTGCGTGAAGAGCGTTGCGCTGTCGGACCAGTAGGACGCCTGGCGCCATGCCGCGGCGACGCACGCGAGGGCGACGACGGCGACGGCGGCCCACCGCCACCGGAGCGGAACCCGCCGGCGCTCGGCGAGCTCCGCCGCGCCGCAGACGACCATGAGGAACACGCCCACGAGCGGCACGTACGTGAAACGATCGGCGAGCGCCTGCTGCCCGACCTGCACGAGTCCGCTCACCGGTACGAGCATGCCGGCGAACCAGAGCCACCCGACGACGAGGTAGCGACGCTCGCGCCACCGGAACACCGCGACCGAGATGCCGGCGAGCAGCACCGCCGCGGCGACGACGGCGAGGACGGACAGGGATGCCGGATGCGGATAGAATACCGCGAGGTCCGTCGGCCAGACCATCTTCCGGAGATACGTCGCGTACCCGAGCAGCGCGTTCGCGATCCGCCGGGGCACGGAAAACGTTTCCAGCGTGGCCATCGCACCGCGCTGCGCGACGAGCGTCACCCCGCTCACGACGGCGCTGACCGCGAGAAGCGGCAGCTTTTCGGCGACGAGGCCGCCCGCCGTCCCGCGGCTCCAGCGACCCAGCGGCCATACGTCGAGCAGCAGCAGCACGAACGGCAACGTCACCAGCATCGGTTTGCACGCGGTGCCGACGGTGAACGCGGCGAGCACCCCCGCGTAGCGCGTCACGCTCGGCCGGCGCGCGACCGCCGCGTATCTCCACAGCGTGAGGAAGAGGAACGTCGTGCTGAGGACGTCTTTTCGCTCCGCGATCCACGCGACGGACTCGACGTGCAACGGGTGGACCCCGAAGAGGAGCGCGACGACGGCGCTGCGTCGCTCGCCGACTCCGAGCGCCCGCAACGCGACGAAGAGCAGCACCGTGTTCAGCGCGTGCAGCGCGACGCTCGTCAGATGGTGCCCGCCGGCCCACATGCCGAAGAGCTGCACGTCGAGCATGTGCGACCACCATGTGACCGGATTCCAGTTCGCCATCTCGGTCGTGGTGACCGACCACCGCAGCCCGTCGGCGGTGAGGCCGCGCCGAACCCACGGGTTCTCGACGACGTAGTTCGGATCGTCGAAGTTGATGAAGCGCGCGGTCGCGAGCTGGAGAAACGGCGCGGCAGCGACGGCCGCGAGCACGACGGCAATGCGCGCAGGCCGGCCCGCCGAAGCGGATTTCGGACGCGGCGCCGGCGGGACGGTCACCGCCGCGGCCCGCTCAGGGCGCCGCGACACGCCGCTCCAGCAGATCGGCGTCCTCTTGCGTCAGACTGAAGTAGCGCGCCTCGGGATGGTGCAACACGAGCGCCGAGACGGAGCCCTCCGGCTCCATCATGAAGCCCTCGGTGAGCTGCACGCCGATCTGTCGCTCGACGTCGAGCAGCCGGAAGAGCTGCGCTTGGTCCTCGAGGCGCGGGCATGCGGGGTAGCCGAACGACACGCGTACGCCGCGGTACTTCGCCTTGAAGAGATCCTGCATCGTCGTCTCGGCCGGATCGGGGAAGCCCCACATCTCGCGGATCTTCTGATGCAGCAGCTCCGCGAACGCCTCCGCGCCTTCGAGCGCCAGCACCTGGAGCACGTGCGACCGGAGATACTCGCCCGACGCCTTCCACGCCTCCGCGAGCGCGCGCACACCCGGGCCGATCGTCGTCGCGAACAGGCAGACGTAGTCGGTGCGGCCGGAGTCTCGGCTCGCCGTGTAGTCGGCGAGGCAGAGCCCGCCGTCCTTTTGCTGGCGCCCGAAGTCGAAACGCTCGACGGGACGGTCGCCCTCGGGGCCGTAGACGAGGAGCGAGTTGCCGTCGCTCTGCGCGCGGAAGAACTTGTACACCGCGTTCGCCGTGATGTCGGGGCGGCGCAGCATCTCCTCCTCGACGGCGGCGACCGTGCCGCGCAGCTCGACGGCCTTCGGATCGCCCGCCGCGAGCGCCTCGGTGAACTTGCCTTTGAACCCGAGGTGCCGCGTGTAGAGCATGACCGGGTTGATGTACCGGAAGATCGCGTCGAGATCGTAGTCGCGCAGCACGTGCAGCTTCAGATCCGGCGGCTGCGGTATCGGAAAGTCGCCGCGGAGCACGGGCGGCGCGAACGTGCGGCCGTCGGCGGGCGCGGCGGCTTGTACGGGGGCGCTCGCCGCGAGCGTCGCCGCGTCGCGCGCGAGCCGCGACACGAGCGCGGCGCGACGATCGGGATCCTGGATCTGATTCGCGAGATCGAGCCCGGTCATCGCGTCCTGCGCGTACGCGACGAGCCCCTGGTACTCGGGCGCGATACGGGTCCGCGTGAACTTGTTCGTGAGCGCGGCCCCGCCGACGAGAATCGGACAGCCGATGCCGGCGCGCGCCAGATCCTGCGCCGTCACCACCATCATCTGCGCCGATTTCACCAGTAGCCCGGAGAGGCCGATCGCGTCCGGCGCGTGCTCGTTGTAGGCGCGGACGAGCTCCTCGGGCGGCACCTTGATGCCGAGGTTCACCACCCGGTACCCGTTGTTGCCGAGGATGATCTCGACCAGGTTCTTCCCGATGTCGTGGACGTCGCCCTTGACGGTCGCGAGCAGGATCTTCCCCTTCGTCGAGGTCTCGGTCTTCTCCATGTGCGGCTCGAGATGCGCGACCGCGGCCTTCATCGCCTCCGCGGACTGCAACACCTCGGCGACGATCAGCTCGTTGCGGTTGAAGAGACGGCCGACCTCGTCCATGCCCGCCATCAGAGGGCCGTTGATGATCTCGAGGGGCCGCCGATCGCGGAGCGCCTCGTCGAGGTCGGCGTACAGCCCCTCCTTCGAGCCGACGAGGATGTAGCGCGCGAGCCGCTCGTCGAGCGGCAGCTTCCGCCACTCCTCCTCGGTCTGCTTCGACTTGCGCTCGCGGAAGTGCGCCGCGAACGCCGCGATCGGATCGTCGCCGCGCCACCAGATGAGGTCCTCGGCCAGGCCCCGCTCCTCGGCCGGAATCTCCGAGTAGCGCTCGAGCTTCTCGGAGTTGACGATCGCCATGTCGAGCCCGGCCTGCACGCAGTGGTAGAGGAACACCGAGTTCAGGACCTCGCGGCCGGCGGCCGGAAGGCCGAACGAGACGTTCGACACGCCGAGGATCGTCTTGCAGCGCGGGAGCTTCTCCTTGATGAGGCGGATGCCTTCGATCGTCTCGACGCCCGACCCGATGTAGTTCTGGTCGCCCGTCCCGACGGGGAACACGAGCGCGTCGAAGATGATGTCTTCCGGCTCGACGCCGTACTTCGTCGTCAGGAGCTCGTGCGAGCGCTCCGCGATCGCGAGCTTCCGCTGGCGCGTCACCGCCTGCGCCTGCGCCTTGTCCTCGTCGATGCAGCCGACGACGAGCGCCGCGCCGAACGTTCGCGCCAGCGGCACGACGCGCTGGAAGCGTTCCTCGCCGTCCTCGAGGTTGATCGAGTTGATGAGCGACTTGCCCTGTGTGCGCTTCAGGCCCTCCTCGAGGACCTTCGCGTCCGTCGAGTCGAGCATGATGGGGACCTTGACCTTCTTGGCCACCATCTCGAGGAACCGGTTCATGTCCTCGACCTCGGGGCGGTCGGGATCCTGCAGGCAGACGTCGATGACGTGCGCGCCGCGGCGAACCTGGAGCCGGCCGATCTCGCTCGCCTCCTCGATCTTGCCGGCGGCGATGAGCTCCTTGAACTTCCGGCTGCCGAGGACGTTGGTGCGCTCGCCGACGATCACCGGCCGCGTGTCGTCGTCGACGACGAGGGTCTCGATGCCGCAGACGGCGGAGCGTCGCACGTCGGCGAGCTTCCGCGGCGGCTTGCCGCGCGCCGCGTCGGCGAGGAGGCGGATGTGCTCCGCGACGGTGCCGCAGCAGCCGCCGACGACGTTCACCCAGCCCTCGGCAATGAACCGCCCGACCTTAGCCGCGATCATCGGCGGCGTCTCGTTGTAGTTCCCGTTCTCGTCCGGCAGCCCCGCGTTCGGCACGCACGCGACGGGGAAGCGCGAGAGCGCGGCGAGCGTCCGGAGGTGATCGGTCATGAAGTCGGGGCCGGTCGCGCAGTTGAGACCGACCCACAGGAGATCGCGGTGCGCGAGCGACACGTAGAACGCCTCGACGTCCTGCCCGGCGAGCAGCGTGCCCATCACCTCGACGGTCCCGCTGACGGCGATCGGGACCTCGGTGCCGAGCCGCGCCTGCGCCCGGTCGATGCCGACGAGGCCCGCCTTCACGTTCAGCGTATCCTGAGACGTTTCGAGCAGCAGCACGTCGACGCCGCCCTCGATGAGCCCCGCCGCCTGCGCCTCGTAGTGCACCGCGAGGTCGTCCCAGGTGACGCCGCCGGTCACGGAGATCGTCTTCGTCGTCGGCCCCATCGATCCGGCGACGAAGCGCCGCTGCTCCGGTGTCGAGAATTTCGCCGCCGCCTCACGCGCGATCCGCGCCGCGGCGACGTTGATCGCGTGCGTCTGGTCGGCGAGGGCGTACTCGCCGAGGACCAGGGGCGTCGAGCCGAAGGTGTCGGTCTCGACGATGTCGGCGCCGGCCGCGAGGAACCCCTCGTGGATGCCACGGATCACGTCCGGCCGCGTGAGCACCAGGTTCTCGTTACACCCCTCGAGCTCGGGCCCGCCGAAGTCGGCCGCGGTCAGATCCAGCGCCTGGATCGACGTACCCATGGCGCCGTCGAGCACGAGTACGCGCTCGGAGAGCAGGCGTTTCAAGGTCGCGATCCGCTTCGGGTCGGTCATGGCATCCGGGGCCGGTTTCCGCCGGGGCTCTCTACCTTAATGGGAACGCCGCGAGAGTCCAACCGCCATTCTTTTTCTGCGTTGAGCGCATGCGCGACGTCGTATACTAGCCGTGTCCCTGTCCCGCCCATTCGGATCTCGCGCACTCGCATGAGGTTTGTGATCGCCAGTCGGCTCGCATGACGACGCCTCTTCGCTTCGACCCGCTCGGGGCCGTATGGGACGGCCGCGGCGTCGACTTCGCCGTCTTCTCGGAGCACGCCGACGCGGTCGAGGTCTGCCTTTACGACGCCGGCGGGCGGACCGAGACGCGGCGGGTGTGGCTCACGCGCGGGAGCGACGGCATGTGGCGCACGCGCGTACCGGGGGTGCTGCCCGGCGCGCAATACGGCTACCGCGCCTACGGACGTTACGCCCCGTCCGACGGCCACCGCTTCAATCCCGCGAAGCTCCTCGTCGACCCTTACGCGCGCGCGATCACGCCGTTCGCCGTGTGGAGCGATCGCCTCCTCGGCTTCGCGCCCGGACCGTCCGAGAACGACGACGCCGCCGACGAGCGCGACGACGGCGACGTCGCGCCGCGGTCGATCGTCGTCGATCCGCGCTTCGACTGGGGCGACGACCGGCCGCCGCGGACGCCGTGGGCGCGGACGCTCATCTATGAGGCGCACGTGAAGGGGCTCACGATGCGCCATCCCGCCGTCCCGCCGGAGCTTCGCGGCACGTATCTCGGCCTCGCGACGCCGGCGGTGATCGAGTACCTCGTCGCGCTCGGCGTCACGGCGATCGAGCTGCTGCCGATTCACCACGCGTGTCCCGAGCGCCACCTCGCGGAGCGCGGGATGACGAACTACTGGGGCTACAGCACGCTCGGCTTCTTCGCGCCCGACGCGCGCTTCGCGACGAACGGCGGCGCGGGCGAGCAGGTGCGCGAATTCCAGACGATGGTGCGCGCGCTCCATCGCGCCGGGATCGAGGTGATCCTCGACGTCGTCTACAACCATACCGCCGAGGGCGACTGGCGCGGCGCGACGCTCGCGTTTCGCGGCCTCGACAACCGCACGTACTACCGCCTCGACCCGGCCTGCCCGCGCGAGTACCTGAACCTGACGGGCACCGGCAACACGCTCGATCTCCGCCACCCGCGTGTGCTCGCGCTCGTCATCGCGAGCCTCCGCTACTGGGTGGAGACGATGCACGTCGACGGCTTCCGCTTCGACCTGGCGTCGGCGCTCGCGCGACATCCCGATCTCGCGTTCGATCCCGAGGCGCCGTTCTTCGCCGCAATCCGCGACGACCCCGTGCTCGCGGGCGTGAAGCTCATCGCCGAGCCGTGGGACGCGACCCATGAAGGATACCAGCTCGGGCGGTTTCCTCGGACGTGGCGCGAGTGGAACGACCGCTACCGCGACACGGTCCGCCTCTGGTGGCGCGGCGACGCCGGCCAGGCCGGCGCGTTCGCGCAGCGTCTCGCCGGCTCGCCCGATCTCTTCACGGCGAACGAGCGCGGCCCGACCGCCAGCATCGACTTCGTCACCGCGCACGACGGCTTCGCGCTCCGCGACCTCGTGAGCTACGACCACAAGCACAACGAGGCCAACGGCGAGGACAACCGCGACGGCGCCGAATGGAATGCGAGCGCGAACTACGGCGTCGAGGGTCCGACCGACGACCCCGCGATTCTCGCGGTCCGCGCACGACAGCAGCGGAACTTCCTCGCGACGCTCTTCCTCTCGCGTGGCGTCCCGATGCTCCGCGCCGGTGACGAGATCGGCCAGACGCAGCAGGGCAACAACAACGCCTATTGCCAGGACGACGAGCTGACGTGGCTCGATTGGGAGCTCGACGCAGACCGCGCCGGCCTTCTCGCCTTCGCCCGCCGCGTCGGCGCACTGGTGCGACGGCATCCCGGACTGCGGCGGCTCGAGTTCCCCTCGGGGGCGCTCGGACCCGCGGACGACTTCGTCTGGTACACGGCGAACGGCGCGCCGATGGAAGACGGCGACTGGCGCGATCCGGAGCGGCGGACGCTCGGCCTGGGGCTGCGGATCGACGCCTGCGGGAAGCCGTCCCACGCGGCGAGCGACGTCACCCGCACGCTCCTCCTCCTATTCAACGCGTCCGCAGACACAGTCGACTTCCATCTCCCCGCCGTCGCGGACGCGACGTGGACCCTCGTGTTGGACACGTCGCACCCCGACGCGCCGACCGTGCCCGTGCACGATCGGGCCTACGCCATGGCGCCGCGGTCGGTCGCGGTCCTGGCCCCCCGCACGACGGCGCACGCCGGTTGACGACGCCCGGTGGTCAGTTGTCCTGCAGGTCGGTGACGCAGGGAAAGACGTTCGTCGCGTCGAGATCGAGCTGGCCGAGCACGTCGGCCGCGCTCGGCGCCATCCGCGAGACGGCGCCCTCGGCGGCGCACATGGCCACGCGGTAGACGCAGTCGAAGAGCGCGCCGACGTCGAGCTCGCCGGGCGGCGGCGGGCACTTCGGCGCGTCGTTCTGGAAGCCGAGGCCCGCGGCCGCATCGACGAGCGTCGCGAGCGCGATCGGGACCGCCGGCTTGCCCGTGACGCACTTCTTCGCCGCCTTGGCCGTCAGCTTGCCGAGCAGCTTGTCGCGCTTGCCGGCCGCCTTCTGGCAGCCGTCGTTCGCGTGCGCGAAGCAGGCGTCCGACTTGACGCCATCCGGATCGGAGTCCTCCGAGATGCCGAACGTGCACTGCAAGACCTTCCCGACGCACTTGCTCTCGAGCATGACGGTCTTGTCGTACAGCGACTGCGTGCCGGCGAAGATCGCATCCTGGCAGCGGACGAGGTCGCCGCTCGGCGACGCCTGCTGCGCCCCGACGGCGCTCCCGAGCAGAGTCGACTGACAGTCTGCGGTGCAGAAGAGCGTGTTCGGCGGGTCGCACTCCTCGTCGGTATCGACGACGCCGTCGCCGCACTCCGGGCTCGTGCAGTCGGTGCGGCACGCGTCCGGAGCGGTGTCCGAGTTGTCGGGCCCGTCGTCGCAGTCCTCGTCCGGATCGACGTTGCCGTCGCCGCAGTAGCCGCCGACGGTCGCGGTACAGTCGGAGTCGCAGCCGTCGTCGTCGACGAGATTGCCGTCGTCGCAGTCCTCGTCGCCGTCGACGACGCCGTCGCCGCACCGCGGATCGGTGCAGTTCGCGCGGCAGGCGTCGGGCGTCGTGTTCGAGTTCGCGACCCCGTCGTCGCATTCCTCGCCGGGATCGACGACGCCGTCGCCGCAGGTCGGGCCGGGCGTGGTCGTACAATCGGCTTCGCAGCCGTCGCCGGGGATCGCGTTGCCGTCGTCGCACTCCTCGCCCGCATCGACGACGCCGTCGCCGCAGTGCGCGTTCATGCAGTTCGTCCGGCACGCGTCGGGATCCGTGTCCGAGTTGTCGTCACCGTCGTCGCACTGCTCGCCGGGATCGATGGTGTCGTTGCCACACGGCGTGTTGCCGATGCAGCCGGAGTCGTCGAGCGCGAGCGCGAGGCGGGTCATGAGCTCGGCCCCGCGTGGGATCGCGGTCGTGAACTCGAGGTCGGCATTGCACGTGAGCACGCGCACCTGGCACTGCGAAAGCTCGTCCGCGGTGAGGTTTGCTTGCGGACAGAGCGCGACCAGGTGGTCGTAGGCGAGGCCGTCGTCGTCGGTGACCTCGTCGATCGAGACGCCGATGGTGCCGTCGGCGGGCTGCGTGCACCGGGTCAGCGCGGCGAGGAGCGGCGCCTCCGTGGTCCCGAGCCCGGCGAGCTCGGCCTGGCAGTTCGTCGCGACCTGCGCGAGGCACGGGTCGCTCGCCGACGTCGCGCCGCTCGTCAGCACCTCGGGGCAGCGAAGCGCTTTGCGCGCGCAGTGGCCGAGCGCGACACGGCGCGCGTGCTCGAAGTGGGCGGCGGCGGCCGTCACCGTCTTCTGACACTGGACGAGGAACACCCCGTCGTCGAACTGCGCGCGCGCCGTGGACGCGACGGCGACGAGGGTGAGGCCGATCAGGGCGCGTATGAGGGTTCGCATGGTGTCGCGAGGCGTCTTCCGACCGGTCGCGAGAGCACGAAGCATGCCCTGTCCGGAGGCAGGGTGGAGCGCCGAAAATTCGGGCGATACGCGGCGGCCCGCGAGCGCGGAGCGTTACGGAATTCACGGCGCGTCGTCCGCCGCGACGGCGCCGAGTCGTCGGCGCGCATCCCGTCCGCGCGTGCCTCGACGCGTGCCGCCCGGATCTTCTGATCGGCCGCAGCCCAGCGCTGCGGTCAGGGTGTCGGCGTCACCGTCGGCGTCGGCGGCGCACAGAGATCGTCGGCAATCTGCTGGGCGCCTTGGAAAATGGCCGACGGCGACGGAATGGGTTGGCTCGCCTCGAAATAGCAGTTGGTCGCGCCGAACTTCGCGGTTGCCGCTTGCGCCGCGGCCGCGAATTTCTCCGTCGCGGCGGTGAGTTTGTCCGCGTCGAGAGCCGCCGGGTGCCCGCTGAAACCGGCCCCACACATTCTGGTGGCTTCGCCGACGAGCGCCTTGATGAGCGTGCGGTACGCCTTGATCTGGACCGCCGCGCAGCTCGTGATGTCGTCCGCCATGGTGAGGCTCGCGACGGCTGTGCTGAAAACGACGATCGCGGCCACTACTCTCAGGGACGGGCGCATGACGTCACGGAACCAGACAGACTTGGTCAGCGGCGCGGACGGCCGAGGAGAAGATGTTTTCGGCGGTCAACTGGAAGTATCCATAGCCGCACGCTCCGTCACCGAACTTGTCGATGCCGCCGCCGATCCCCGCGAGGTACTTACCGATCGCGACGCCCATCGTCTTGCGCGACACCGGTCCCGGTGCGCCGCCCGCGCCGGCGACGCACGCCCGCGCCCCCTCCTTGAGAACGGCGTCGAGCACCGCGGCGAGCGCCTTTCCCTGAATCTTCGCGCAGTCGGCGACCGCGTCCGCACGGGCACAAGGCGCGAAGGCCACCACTCCGATGATCGCTGCCGCCACGGTCGCTACTCGCATGCCGGGTCCTCCGATCGCGAGTAGGTCTGTAGAGGCGCACACGGGGCGCGAGCAATCCCGATCGCTGGTGAATCGGCGGTCGGAAATGGGTGACCCAGTCGCGACGTCGAAGCGCCTCTCCACCGCGTCGCGCGACGGCATCGCGAGCGATCGGCGCTCACGACGGCGGGGGCGACGATGTCCGGTTGACGAGGTGCGCGGCGTTCTCTACCCCTGGAAGGGGTGATCGGGGGGACGGGATGAGCGCCGACGACTGGTACAAGGACGCGATCTTCTACGAGCTGCACGTCCGCGCGTTCATGGACAGTAACGGCGACGGCATCGGGGACTTCGCGGGGCTGACCGACAAGCTCGATTACGTCCGCGACCTCGGCGTGAGCTGCATCTGGCTCCTGCCGATGTACCCGTCGCCGCTCCGCGACGACGGGTACGACATCGCCGACTACCGCAACATCCATCCGGACTACGGCACGCTCGACGACTTCCAGCGCTTCCTCGACACCGCACACTCGCGCGGCCTGCGCGTCATCGCGGATCTCGTGATGAACCACACCTCCGATCAGCATCCGTGGTTCCAGGAGGCGCGGCGGTCTCCCGATTCCGCGTATCGCGACTACTACGTCTGGAGCGACACCGACCAGCGATACCGCGACGCCCGCATCATCTTCGTCGACAGCGAGACGTCGAACTGGACGTGGGACCCCGTCGCGCGGCAGTACTTCTGGCACCGCTTCTACCATCATCAGCCCGACCTCAATTTCGAGAACCCGGCCGTACGGGCGGCGATGCTCGACGTCATGCGTTACTGGCTCGACCGCGGCCTCGATGGCTTTCGCGTCGACGCCGTGCCGTACCTGTTCGAGCGCGAAGGCACGAATTGCGAGAATCTGCCGGAGACGCACGAGTATCTGAAGGAGCTGCGCGCCGAGATCGACGCGCGCTACCGCGGCCGCATCCTCTTCGCCGAGGCGAACCAGTGGCCCGTCGACGTCCGCCCGTACTTCGGAGACGGCGACGAGTGCCACATGGCGTTCAACTTTCCGTTGATGCCGCGGATCTTCATGGCGCTGCGCCGCGAGGAGCGCCGGCCGATCATCGACATCGTCCACCAGACACCCGATCTTCCCGCGAGCTGCCAGTGGGGCATCTTCCTCCGCAACCACGACGAGCTGACGCTCGAGATGGTGACGGACGAGGAGCGCGACTACATGTACCTCGAGTATGCGAAGGACGCGCGCATGCGGCTGAACCTCGGCATCCGGCGTCGACTCGCGCCGCTCATGGACAACGGCAGGCGGCAGATCGAGCTGCTGCACAGCCTGCTGCTCTCGTTGCCGGGGAGCCCCGTTCTCTACTACGGCGACGAGCTCGGGATGGGCGACAACATCTACCTCGGCGACCGCAACGGCGTGCGCACGCCGATGCAGTGGACGGGCGATCGCAACGCCGGGTTTTCGCGCACGGATCCGGAGCGCCTGTACCTGCCGGTGAACGCGAACCCCGTCTACCACTACCAGTCGGTGAACGTGGAGACGCAGATGCGCACCCAAACGTCGCTGCTCAACTGGGTGAAGCGCCTCATCCGCGTGCGGCAGAAGTATCCCGTCTTCGGACGCGGCTCGATCGAGTTCCTGCTTCCCGAGAACGAGAAGATCCTCGCCTACATCCGCGAGGAGAGCGGTTGTGCGATCCTGTGCGTGAGCAACCTCTCGCGCTTCGCGCAGGCGGCGGAGCTGAACTTGCGACGCTTCGCCGGCCGCGTGCCGATCGAGCTCCACGGCGATACGCGCTTTCCCGCGATCGGCGAGCTCCCGTACCTCCTCACGTTCGCGCCGCACGGCTTCTACTGGTTCCGCCTCGCGCATCCGTGATCGTCATCGTTCACGGCTACGACGGCTCCGGCCCGGGTCACTGGCAGCGGTGGCTGCACGACGAGCTCCGTCGCGCGGGTCACGACGCGGTCTTTCCCGAGCTGCCCGACCCGGCGGCGCCGCAGAAGGACGCGTGGGTCGCGTCGCTCGCGTCGGTCGTCGCCGGCGCGCGTGACCCGGTGACGTTCGTCTGCCACTCCCTCGGCGGCTGGGCCGTCGATCACCTGCTCGCCGAGCGCGACACCGTCCGCGTCCACGCGGCGCTGCTCGTGTCGCCGCCGTCGCCGCTCCTTCCGTTCGAGCCGGTCGAGAGCTTCATGCCACCGCCGCGCCGTCGCGACCGCTGGACCGCGTGCGCCGCGCGCACGCTCGTCGTCGGCAGCGACGACGACGACTACGCGAGCGCCGACGATTTCCGTGACGTCGCGCGCGCGCTCGACGTGCGGTGCCACATCATTCCCGGTGCCGGGCACATCAACGTCGCGTCCGGATACGGACCGTGGCCATTCGTCCTGAAGTGGCTGCGCGACGTCGACGCGCGCTGATCGCGGTCGCAGCGCGTCGCGTTCAGACCGACCGCAAAAAGTCCTTGCAGCGTGTTCGGGGGCCGTCCTATGTTCGCGCGTTCCCGTCCCCGCACGCCACGTGAAAGGAGAGCGGCCTATGCGCTATCTCGTCGCCATCGGGATGCTGTCAATGCTCTTCGGCCGCTCCGCCAGCGCGACCGACATCAGCAGCTGTGATCAAGTGCTCGCGAACGGAGAAACGGGAGTGCTCGTTGCGGATCTCACGTGCGCGCCCGGATCCTACGGCGTCATCGCCGGCGTGCTTCCTGCCTCGGGGCGCGCGAAAGGCTCGGCCGTGATCCAGCTGAGTGGCCATACGATCTCGGCGGACGGCGGCGTCCTCTGCAACATGGCGCGCTGTACGATCGAGGGTCCCGGCACGATTCGCGACGGCATCTCGGGCGTCTACGTCGGCGGCAGTGCGCGCACACTCACGCTGCGCAACCTGACGATCGAGCAGTGCGAGTACGGCGTCGGCCAGGGCGCGCGCAAGACGATCCTCGAGAACGTCGCCGTGATCGACAACGAGGAAGCGGGACTGTCGCTTTACGGGGTGAAACGGGTGATCGGAACGAACGTCGTCGTGAGCGGCAACGGCGGGTGGGGCATCAAGGGCGACGACGCCCGCATCGAGATGACGAATCTCACCGCACACAACAACGTCGGCGGGGCGGTAATCGGCTCGAAGCGGCCCGTGATCATCCGCGACTCGGTCCTCGCGGGGAACGGGTTCGATACGTACAGCTGGCGGGCTCCGAAGCTCACCAATACGTCGTGCGAGCTGAGCCTCGGGCCGAACGCGGACGGCACGCAGCACACGTGGGGCCTCTGCACCAACGACTGACGCACTCGTCTCGCCAATAGAGTCGTTCGTCCAGCTAGATCGGAATCCGAATACCGCGACGCGCGAGCGCGAGCGTCACGACGCTGAGCGCGACCACGCAGAGCACGACGAGCACCATGCCGCTCGCCTCCGGCAGCGCGAGCTCGTGGCCGACCCCGAGGTGTACCGGGTAGTAGACGAGCACGTAGAGCAGCACCCACGCGGTGAGCGCGCTCGACCCTAGGCGCACGAGCGCGTCGGGAAAGCGCCGGCCGCGAGCCTCGAACCGCGACAGCCCGGCCACCAGCGTCGCCGACGCGGTGATCGCGACGAGCACGAAGCTGCTCGAACCCGTCACCTTGTTGAACGGGATGCCGAGCGCGTGCAGCACGAGCGCGAGCGCGAGCGAGCCGAGCGCCGCGGCGATCGCACGCCATTCGAAGCGCGCGACGTCGCCGCCCGCGAGCGGCCGCCCGACGACGTACCCCATCAGCGTGATCGGCAGGAACGGCAGGCAGCCGATCAGCGACTGGTGCACCTCCTCGTTGTGCGGCCCGTAGTGCGTGGCCGTGATGACGGCGGCGAGCGCGAGCACGCCGGCGTCGGGCAGCTCGGAGACGGCGACGGCGAGGAGACCGCCCGCGCCGAGCGTCTGCAGCACGCCCCAGCGGAACTCGATGCGCTTCGCGAGGATGCCGTCCAGCACCGCGCCGAGGAAGATCAGCAGCAGGAACCGTCGCGCGGCGAGCCGTCGCGCACTGCGGACGTCCTCCCCGCGTCGCCGGCGCTCGAGGAACAGCACGAGCGACACGCCGATCAGGAACTGGAACATCGGCGCCGGGAAGTCGAACGGCAGCAGCTCGTCGCCGACGTTGTGCGCGAGCCAGTGCGGATGATCGGCGGGAATGACGTTCACGAGGTTCGCCGCGAGCATCGCGAGCACGGCGAGCGCCCGCGCGACGTCGAGAAACCGCAGCCGCGTCGCGCGCGGCGGATGGCGATCAGGAGAACGCGGGCTCTCGCTCACCGTCACGATCGAGCAAACGCCGGACGTCGGTCACCGCGCCCAGGCGTGCTTCGCGCCCGCCGCCGGCGCGGACGCGCCCGGCAACGCCGGCACGGCATGCGGACTGGGCGCGGGCGACGGCGACGCGCGCGGACCGGCCGGCGGACTGTTGGTGATGGACAAGGTCGACGGCGGCGCCGGCGTGTAGATGTCGAGCCCGCACGCGGGCTCGCCGGCCTTCAGCCGCGCGATCTCCGACTTCTGGATCACCCCGAAGATCTCGTTGGGGCGTGCGAACGCGCGGAACAGACGGTCCATGACCGCCGCCTGCGTGCGATGGCTCTCGAGGGCCGAAAGCTTCGCCTCGACCTGCTCGGGGTCGAGCGCGAGCGAGTACCAGCGGGCCGGCGTGAAGGTGACCGGCGGCTCGGGCAACGGTCCGGCGACGTTCGGCGGCGGCGGCCAATGGCCGTCGTGGACGAGGTACGTCAGCAGCAGATCCGGCACTTTGGAGTCGCCGCCCGGCTCCGCCTCGAGCGACTTCAGCGCCGCGAGGACGAACGTGAACGTCGCGCAGTGGTCCGGGTGCGTATCGACCGGCGTCGGCAGCACGACCCAATCGGGGTCGGCGAGCGCCACGAGATGCGCGATCTGCCGGATGAGCTCGCGGCTCGTATAGCGGGCGTTCGGATCGAACGCCTCCGGATACGGGGGCCGGTCCTCGCGCGTATACGGCGACTCGTACGGCGGCACCCGCGGCCCGCGACGCCAGATCTCGGCGAGACCGCCGTCCGGGAAGCCGAGAAACGTCACCGAGAGCGGCAGCACGTGGAAGTGCTCGAGCGCGACGAGCGCCTCGGCGCGGCGGAGCTCGCCGAAGCCGCGGTAGTCGACGGCGGTCGGCTGACGGTGACCGGTCGCGAGCTCCACCGCCTCCGGGTAGCCGTCGCCGCTCGTCATGAAGAGCACGTGCACGCGGCCGCCGGCGGCGAGCACTTGCTGCATGAGGCCGCCCGCGGCGAGCGACTCGTCGTCGGGATGCGGTGCGACGACGAGCAGCCGGAGCTTCGGCGGCACCTTCAGCTCCTCCGCGCCACGCGCGGTCGCGGCGCCGACGACCGACAGCGCCGCGGCGACGAACGCGGCGACGCGCCTCCGCCACCGGCGCTTGCGTTCGGTCGCCGCACGCGCCACCCTCCCCCCAGAAAGCTCGGCCACCATCCATCATTTCATACCCGCATCCGGCCCGAGGGTACAGGAGCACGACATGACGAGCATCCGCACCTGCCCACTTTGCGAAGCGACCTGCGGCCTGGAGATCATGACCGAAGGCCGCGCGGTGACGGCGATCCGCGGCGACGCCGACGACGTCTTCAGCCACGGGTTCATCTGTCCGAAGGCGTACGCGCTGAAGGAGCTCGACGCCGATCCCGATCGCCTGCGAACGCCGCTCGTCCGGCGCAACGGTCGGTTCGAGCCCGTCGGGTGGGACGAGGCGTTCGCCGAGGTCGATCGCGGGTTGCAGGCCGTCATCCAAGCGCACGGGCGCCAGGCGGTCGGCGCCTACGTCGGCAATCCGAACGCGCACAATCTCTCCGGCATGCTGTACGGGCCGGTGCTGCTGAAGGCGCTCGGCACCCGGAACGTCTTTTCCGCGAGCACCGTCGACCAGATGCCGAAACAGGTCTCGGCCGGCTTGATGTTCGGCACCGTGCTCAGCATCCCGGTGCCCGACGTCGATCGCACGTCCTATCTGCTGATGCTCGGCGCCAACCCGCTCGCGTCGAACGGGAGCCTCCTCACCGCCCCCGACATGAAAGGCCGCCTCCGCGCGCTCCGCGAGCGCGGTGGGCGGCTGGTCGTCGTCGACCCGCGCCGCAGCCGAACCGCGGACGAAGCGGACGAGCACGTCTTCATTCGCCCGGGTACGGACGCATTTCTCCTCTTCGGCATGGCGCACACCATCTTCGACGAGAGTCTTGCCGCGCCCGGCGCGCTCGCGCCGCACCTCGCGGGTCTCGACGAGGTACGCGAGCTCGCGCGCGAGTTCGCGCCCGAGCGGGTCGCGGACGTCTGCGGCGTGCCCGCGACGACGATCCGCCGGCTCGCGCGCGAGCTGGCGTCGGCGCCGCACGCGGCGGTGTACGGGCGGATCGGGACCTGCACCCAGGAGTTCGGCACGCTCGCGAGCTGGCTCGTCGACGTCCTGAACGTGGTCACCGGCAACCTCGACCGGGAAGGCGGCGCGATGTTCACGAAAGCCGCCGCCGGATCGAAGACCGCGCACGGACCCGGCGGCCGCGGACGCGGCGTGCAATTCGGCCGATGGCAGAGCCGCGTGCGCGGGCTGCCGGAAGTTTACGGCGAGCTGCCCGTCGTCTGCCTCGCCGAGGAGCTCGAGACGCCGGGCGAGAACCGGATCCGCGCCCTCGTCACGATCGCGGGCAATCCCGCGCTCAGCACGCCGAACGGGCCGCGCCTCGCCAAAGCGCTCGCGTCGCTCGAGTTCATGGTGAGCATCGACATCTATCTCAACGAGACGACGCGCCACGCGAACGTGATCCTGCCGCCCGCGTCGACGCTGTCGCGCGGCCACTACGACCTCGCGCTGTACAACCTCGCGATCCGAAACGTCGCCAACTACTCGCCGCCGGTATTCCCGCTCGCCGACGGCGAGATCGACGAATGGCGCATTCTGCTGCGCCTGACGGGGATCGCGACCGGCCAAGGCCCCGCGGCCGACGTCGACGCGCTGGACGACTTCGTGGCCGCGGGCCTCGTGCAGCGCGAGGTCGGCAATCCCGGCTCGCCGATCCACGGCCGCGACGCCGGCGAGATCGTCGCCGCGCTCGCGCCGCGCCGCGGGCCCGAGCGCCTGTTGGATGTCTTGCTGCGCAGCGGGCCGTACGGCGACCACTTCGGCGCGCGCCCTGACGGCCTCTCGCTCGCGGTGCTCGAACGGAACCCGCACGGCGTCGACCTCGGACCGCTCACGCCGCGTCTCCCCGAGGTGCTGCGAACGCCGACCGGCAAGATCGAGCTCGCCCCCGCGCCGATCGTCGCGGACGTGGCGCGTCTCCGCGGCGCCCTCGCGCGCACGAACGGGCATCTGATGCTCGTCGGACGCCGTCATCTCCGCTCGAACAACTCGTGGATGCACAACCCTTTCCAGCACATTGGGATCCTAAGCTTAGAATTCCACGTGGACAAGTTGTCGC
>JADMIO011124179.1_pt1 | contig 26875 bp, 18 predicted proteins | sample 8958161 | NCBI WGS metagenome assembly JADMIO01 (sample SAMN16585339, study PRJNA669376) | soil metagenome | isolation source: Crop rotation soil | place: USA: Cullars Rotation, Alabama | collected 2011
CGGGAACCGACATGGCGGCTCCCCCGCCGTTCAATTCGAGAGAAGCACTGATGAACATCTCCGGCTTGAGCAAAATATCGGGATTGGAAACCAGCAGCCGGACCTTGAGCGTCCTGCTGTCCGGATCAACCCTATCGCTGATGCGTTCCACCCTGGCTGGAAACCGGCGGTCGGGGTATGCCACGGCAACCACCTGCACTTTCTGACCCACGTGGACCAAATGGATGTCGCGCTCGAACACGTCTACCAGCACCCACACGGTGCTGAGGTCGGCGATGGTGAGCAAGGCACTGCTATCGGCCGCTACGTATTGCCCAGGAGTCAGATTCCGTTCAATGAGCACCCCGGCCATCGGCGACCGGACTGGCACAAGAGAGCGTAATCCCCCGTCTTTGGCGGCCTCCTTGGGATCGATACCCAGCACTCGAAGCGCTTCTTCGGCGCGAGCGACATGGGTACTCGCCTTCGCCAGATCGCTTTCCGCCTGCTGATAGGAAATTCTGGAGGCGGCCTGGTGTTCGAACAGGTCCTTGTTCATGTTGTACGTTTTCTCGGCAAGATCGAGATCGCGCCGGCTTTCGAGATAATCCGTCACGAGCGATGCGACTTCCCGGCTCTTGAGCGAAAACAGCACCTGGTCCTTCTCGATGGGATCGCCGACGCGTGCCCGGAAATCGATGACTTGCCCCGGCAGGGGCGCGAGAATGCGAACCGTACGGTCTTCGTTGAATTGCACCTTGCCGGTTCCAGGAAGTTGGCGCCTCGCCGATTCCAACGCCACGGTCTCGACGCGGATGTTCCCGAGCATCACCGGATCCAGCTCGACATCGTTGGGAATCGGGGGCTTGGCAGCGATGTTCGCGGCCGGAGTCTCGCTCGCCCGAGCCTCGCTTCCCGAACCCTTCTGGCATCCGCTGGCCCCCAGCACCGCCACGATCACAGCCGCGCACAAAGCATTTTGTCTTGCCGTCATGGAATCACCTCCTCGCCCACCACCGACGCCAGGCGGCTTACGGCCCGTCGGTAGTCGGCTTGCGCATCGTAATAAGTCGACATCGTTTCGTTGAACGCTCTTTGCGCATCCAGCACATCCAGAAGCGATCCCGCGCCCGCCTGATAAACGTAGGTGGTGGTGTTTCGCGCTTCCTGCGAGAGTCCCAGTAAATCGCGCTCAATATCGGCGATCAGTTGCCGCGCGGTTTCGTACTCGCGGAACGCTCCGGTCACTTCGCCGGATACCTGGGATTGCAGCGCGTCGATCTGCTTTTGCAACTGGGCCTCTTCCGAGGTCACCCGCGCGATTTCTCCCTGATTGCGGTTGGACAAAGGCAGCGGCACGCTGAAGAAGAAACCGACCGAATTGCCGGTGCCATTGACGCCCTGCTGGCGCCGGTATTCTGCTCCCGCGGTATAGTCCACTTTGCCTTGGGCCAGCTGAAGACGCAGCTCCGCTTGCGAACGCGCCTGATCCAGGCGCGCCGCCTGGATGTCGGGACGCACCGCGATCGCGCGCGCTTGAATCTGGTCGAGCGGCGGAACGGCGGATGCTATCGGAACTGCCAGGGGATCGCTGACATCGACAGTCTGGCTGGGAGAGCGTCCCAGCAATGTTTGGAGCCGAACTCGCGCTGTCGTGAGAGTCAACTCCGCTGTTTTGACGTTGCTGCGAAATTGCAGCATGGCCACGCGAGACCGCGTCAGTTCGATCGGCGGAATAGCTCCCCCCTTCAGCCGTGTCTCATTGAGCTGGACGATCCCCTCCAGGGATTTGAGACTGTCATTAGCCAGGTCGAGCCGCGCTTTAGCTGCCAAGACGTCGATACATGCGAGCGTTACATCCAGCCGCAACCGCCGGACGGTATCGGCTACGCGAGCTTCGGCGATCTTTGCGGCGTAACCGGCGGTATCCACGCGATAGGCGCGCTTGTGCCCGCGTTCGAAGGGGACGTCAACGCGCAGGGCCGTTTCGGCGGGTCCCGCGCCGTTCACCGGGTTGTAGCCTGTTCCGAGCCAGTCCAGATGGTCGGCCGACGCGCTCAACACCGGGTTTGGGCGAAGGCGCGCCGTGATGAGAGCAGTCTCCGCAACCGGGATACCGAGCCGCTCGGCCAACAGTCCGGGGTTATTCTGCAGGGCCTCCTGGATAGCTTGCTCGATAGAAATCGTTGTCGCCGGCTGAGCGAACGAGGGGTGCGCCGCCAGTGCCAGAGTGGCAAAAACCAAACACTTCGTGGGAATAATACACCTCCATCAGCCTGAAGAAGCTGATCAACTCAATTTGCTTTTGCTGGGATTAGGAGTTGCGGGGAGGGCCGCGCGGAAGAAAACGAGGTCGCCGTCCGTCACGGTGATCCGGTTCGGTTTGGAAGATGCCGTAGTTGACGATCAGTTCCGGCGCAGCAACCCGGTTCGCCGGCGTCGTGGAAGGAGTGCGGTCGTCCGAAATGGCGAAGAGCCGGATAGGCTGGATCCTTACCCGCCAGGCAGATCCCGCACGCTGGTTCCAAAGCTTCTGGAAGTCCGCCAGCCGGCCCTCGTGAAAGGAGCCTGCACCGTCATTGAGCCACACGCCAATTGGCTCGCTCGATAGCGGTTCGAAGACCACGAGGTCGCCGTCGAGATCGCCGTCCACGTCGCGGCTGCTCAGCTCGACGGCCGCACCCTGACTTTGGAAATGGAAAGAGGTCTGCCGGGACGCCCCCAGCGTGACGCGCACTTCCTGGGCGTATCCGGTGACATCGTGGACGCCCGACCGGGCGGTCGCCAGGTCGGCGTTCTGATCTCCGTTGAGATCCGCCAACACCCAGCCGGATTGAGAATCGGAATCCAGCGCGCCGGGCAACTGAGGTGCTGGAATCGGGTCGGCCGCGAGACACAACCCGCTTGCCGCAACGCAAAGCAGCAGGATCCGCTGCAGTCCGGATTTTGCGATCCCTCGCACGTCGGCTTGATTATAGCTCGATCTGTCCGGATGGAATATGAAAACTACTTAAGGTTTCGCTCGAAGAAATCCACCATCGCCGCGTTCAACTGGCGAGCTTCCGCGCCTGTCACTGCGTGGGTTTTCTGCGTGTACAGCTGCAGCTCGAAAAGCTTGCCTGCGCGCGCCAGCGCATCGATCATCTGGACCGTATTTTGAAAGAGCACGTTATCGTCTTCGATATTGTGCGCGATCATCAGCTTCCCTTTGAGATTTTCCGCTTTCCGGGGAAGCGCGGTGTTGCGATAGCCTTCCGGATTGTCCCCCGGCAGCCCCATATAGCGTTCCGTGTAGATGGTGTCGTAGTTGTTCCAGTCGGTCACGGGCGCTCCCGCGATACCGGCTCGAAACATATCCGGCGCGTTCAGCGTCATGAAACCGCCGTAACTCCAGCCGCGGATGCCGACCCGCGACGGATCGACGAATCCCAGCGACACCAGGTGCTCCACTCCGGCCACCTGGTCGGCCAGCTCCGTTGCGCCGAGCGTGCGGAACACGGGAGTCTCAAACGCGTGCCCCCGGCTCGAGGATCCGCGATTGTCGACCTGCCAGACAACAAATCCATTGCTCGCGAGCACCTGATCGAGATCCGCTCCCGTCCAGGCGTTGCGAACTCCCTGCGAGTCCGGACCGCCGTAAACCAGCACTACGGCCGGATACTTCTTTCCCGGCTCGAATCCCGCGGGGCGGATCAACCGTGCATAGAGTTGGGTTCCGTCCGAGGCTCGGAAGTCAACCAGCTCGGTCGGCAGAATTTCGAAATCCTCGGTGATCCGGCGATTCGCTTCGCGATACACACCGAGCTCCCGTCCGTCGCCGGAATGAAGTGTCGTGCGCGGCGGCGATGCCACGCTCGAGTACGTATCGAGGTAAAAGTTCCCACCCGGCCCCATCGCGATACTGTGCGTGCCCGAACCCGCGCTCAGCTTCTGCTTACCTTCTCCCGTCATCTGAATGCTGTAAAACTGGCGCTCCAGCGGGCTGGTCTCACTCGAGGTATAGTAAACGCGCCCACTCGCCTCGTCGACCCCGGCGATTCCGGTTACCTCCCAGGCACCCTTGGTTAGCTGCCGCTCGCGTTTTCCGTCGGCTGAATAGAGGTAAATGTGACGGAATCCGTCGCGCTCGCTCAACAGCAGAAGTTGCTTCCCGCCGTCGACGAATACCGGATCATCCGGAACATTCACCCAGAACGGATCTTTTTCCTCGAGGATTCTCGATGTCTTGCCCGAGCCCGCGGCGGCCAACAACAACTCCAGCCGGTTTTGCACGCGATTGGCGCGCACCACGTACAAGTTTCTGGAATCCGGCGTCCACCCCACGCGCGCCAGCAGGTACTGATCATGCGTACCGCGCGCATCCATCCAGCGGGTGCTCCCACCCATCGCCGCCACCACACCTAGGCGCACGTCCGGATTACTTTCTCCGGCCTGCGGATAGTGCTGGGGCTCATAAACGGGCCGCGGACCGCGCAGATCCTCGTGAGGATAAATTGGTTCGCGACTGAGATCGGTTTGCAGATAGGCGACCGACTTGGAATCAGGCGACCACCAGTACGCCGTGCCGAGATCGAGTTCTTCGGGATAGACCCAATCCAGGCCCCCATTACGGACCGTATCCGAACCGCCGTTGGTCAACCTGGTTTCGCGTTTCGATGCGATATCCAGTTTGTACAAGTCCCAATCCCGCCGGAAAGCCACCGATTTGCCGTCCGGGGAAATCTTGGGATCGCGTTCCGCCGCCGGAGTCCTGGTGAGCTGGGCCCACTTGCCTGTGTCCGCTTGAATCAGAAAGACGTCTCCGCCGGTGGAGTAAAGCACCTGACCGTTGGAAGACCACTGCACAGGCGTTTCCCGCACCCGTCGATTCTCCCAATCGAACGGACGCGATGCGTCCGCGGCGGGCTTGACCGCCGCCGAATCGATCGCCGAGGTGTCGATCAAGTCTTTCGACGATTGCGAAGCCGGATCGTAAATCACCAGCGTCCGGCCGCGCCGGTACAGGAACTGCTTTCCGTCGGGCGCCCATGCCACTGGGTTGCCCGGCCCCTGCGGAGTCAGCCGCGACGCTTCCTCCAGCGTCTCCAGAGTGATCGGCTTCTTTTGCGCCAGCAGGCAAGCCGGAGCGTACGCAAGGAACAAGACAGCGGCTCTCATCGTATCCTGATTGTAAGTTTAATGAGAATCACTTTTTGGGGTGCCGCTCAGACGGTTACCGGGTCCATGCACCACGTCGAAGCGGCAGGGAAGCGATTCCTGCTCGACTGTGGCTTGTACCAGGGACGCCGCCGCGATGCGTTTGAACGAAACAGCCGTTTCCCGTTTCCGGTGTCGAGCATCGATGGCGTGATTCTTTCTCATGCCCACATCGATCACAGCGGAAACCTCCCGACGCTGGTTCATAACGGCTACTCGGGACCGATCTACACCACGCCGGCCACCGTCGACCTGTGCCTCCCCATGCTGACCGATTCCGCTTATCTCCAGCAAAAGGACGTCGAGTTCTGTAACCGCCGGAGGGAGCATCGCCGCGCCATCGGCCGCGACGATCTGGAGTGCATCCCCCTGTATCTTCCAGAGGACGCGGAAAATGTCCATCCGCTCTTCCAGCCCGTCCCGTTGGGCGAAACCAAAGAGGTGGCCCCCGGATTCAGTTACCGCACCTATGAAGCCGGCCACATGCTCGGGGCTGCTTCCATGGTGATCGAAGCCGATGGCGTGCGGCTCGCTTTTTCCGGCGACGTAGGCCGCAAGCACCTTCCGATCCTCCGCGATCCGGTCACGCCGGATCCCGTCGACTACCTGATCATGGAAAGCACCTACGGCGACCGCTTCCATAAGCCTGTGTCCGATGTGGCAGCCAAGCTCACCGAGGTGGTGAATCGTACGGCTGGACGCGGCGGAAAGATCATCGTCCCCAGCTTCGCCGTAGGCCGCACACAGCAGCTGGTCATGATCCTGCACCAGCTCATGGACGCGCACAGGATTCCCTCCATCCCTATCTTTGTCGATAGTCCTCTGGCCGTGAACGCTACCGAGGTTTTCCGCAAGCACCCGGAGTGCTATGACGAAGAGACTCGCAAGTTCCTAACCGAAGGAGACGATCCATTCGGTTTTTCCCGCTTGCGCTACATCCGCGAAGCCAGCGAATCGAAAGCGCTCAATGACCTGCGTGGACCCTTCCTTGTCCTGGCCGCTTCGGGGATGTGCGAGGGCGGACGCATCCTCCACCATCTGCGAAACAACATCGAGGACTCGCGAAACACCATTCTCCTGGCCGGCTTCCAGGCCGAATACACGCTGGGCCGCAAGATCCGCAACGGCGATCGGGAAGTCCCCATCTTCGGCGAGCCGATGCAGCTCCGCGCCGAAGTCGTCTCGCTTGACGAGCTGAGCGGTCACGCCGATCAGGGCGAGCTGATCGAATGGATGCGTCCCATGGCGCCGCGTTTAAAGAAGGTATTTCTGGTGCATGGCGAGCTTTCCCAAGGCGCGGCTCTCGCCGAAGTCATTCGCAAGGAATTCCATATTGACGTGCTGCAGCCCGATCGAGGGCATAGCTTCTTACTGAACTAATTCGAACTGAGGAGACTCATCCTATGGCTTATTGCGTCACTTGCGGCAGTCTACTTCCCGACGTCGGACGATTCTGCACCAATTGTGGAACACCGATCGCCGGTCCTTCAGCAGGTGCGTCAAGTCCCCCCGCCATGGCGGTGCACCAGCCTTTGGAATACACCATCCAGGGCGACAATCTTCAGGTGATTCGGATCAGCCTCAAGCCCGGCCAGGAGCTCTATGCGGAGGCCGGCAAGATGCTCTACAAGCAGCCTCAAGTCACCTGGGAAACGCGCATGAGCGGCGAAACCCTCGGCGACAAACTGTGGGGCGCGGTCAAACGCAAATTGATGGGCGAGTCACTGTTCCTCACCTATTTCCGCACGTCCATTCCAGGCGAAGTCGGATTCGCGGGCAGTTATCCGGGCCGCATCCAGGCATTCGACTTGAAACCCGGCCAGAGTGTTTTCGTGCAGCGCGATAGCTTCGTTGTGGCGCAAGCCTCGGCCCAGCTCAACATCGCGATGGTCAAACGCCTCGGCGCGGGATTCTTCGGCGGCGAAGGATTCATCCTGGAAAAGCTCACCGGGCCCGGCACCGTCTTCATTCACGGCGGCGGAGATTTCCTCGAGTTTACGCTGGGCGCGGGCGAGTCTTTGCAGATCGACACCGGATCCATCGTCGCCTTCGAGGAAGGCGTCGACTACGACATCCAACTGGCGGGCGGCATCAAGACCGCTCTGTTCGGCGGCGAGGGCCTGTTCCTCGCGACCCTGACCGGCCCCGGCCGCGTGATCGTCCAGAGCATGACGCTCCAGAAGATGCGCCGCGAGCTCGCCCCCTATCGCAGCGGCGGGGACGAGCACCAGGGACTGAATGTAATCTCAGGCTTCTTCAACAGCGATGACTAGCCGCTACTTCACCGCGATCGTCGTGATACGTCCGTTCCCCGGTCCCGCCGGGCATGTTGTGGGTCCAGGCTGGAGCGGGATGTCGTTGTTGAAGTTCGTAGGGTCATAGCCGTAGTTGCTCGGGATATCATGCATCGTTACGAAAATCGACATGGCATTGCACGGAGGCACGGATAGGGGTACCCGGACGTTGATAATCCACGACCCGGGATACGTGGGATCCAGCCCGGAGAAGATAATGTTCTCCGGAGGAACCGGAAGGGCATTGATGTAGACAGCGAGATCGCCGGTCTTGGTCGGCACGAGACCTGTGGGAGCGACGCCGTCGGGCGGAGGGTTATCCACAAGACCTTGGCCAGTAAGCGCGAGTTGCAGGATCTTACCGCGGCTGACCGCATTCGTTGGGCCGTTCAGCCCCCCGTCGTCGATATTGGCCGCCAGGACCTGTCCAATCCCGCCATCTTTTGCCGTCTTGAACGCGGGATCGGCTGTCGCCATGCCGAAGTAGCCCGCGGCCACGATCTCGCCCGTCGCCGGGTTGGAGAGCAGGAATTCCGCGTTGCCGCTTACGGGCGCGCTCCACGGGATCACGAAGTTCATATACGCCTTCTGCACCATGGCGTAGATTCCCGCGGGCACCCCGTTCACCAGCATCTGCAAACCCGAGGCGGTCTTCGGATAGGGCGGGTTCTGATTCACTTGATCGTCCACGTTGACCACTTTGCCGATCGGATTCGCCTGCACCCACATCCCGGGCGTCAGAGGCCTGGTCGAGGTGTACGTGAACGCGTTCTTGACCATGAGTTTGGCGAAGTAGAACGTGACGCGGTTAATCGGTTCCGAGACGATCGGATTTTCGAAAGCATCCAGGGCTACGGTCATCGGCAAGCTCGCACCGATCTGCTGGAGTATGGTGCTCGTGTTCTGAAACGTAACCACTTCAGGAAGGTGAAAAATCGTATTCCCTGAGGTGACCCACATCTCACCACTGACCGAGCTCACGGCAATCCCTACCGGCTGGGAGAAAATATTGAAGTTGAACGTCGCTGCCGGACCGGTTTGAGAGATGGTAGAAGTATCGCGGTAAACCACAACGCGATTATTTCCGAAATCGGCAACATAGAGACGGCCGGAACTGTCCGTGGCCACATGGCGCGGGGTGTTCAGGCCGGCCAAATTGCTGGAGGCTCCGCTGCCTGCATAGTTTTGCTGCCCCACCACGGTGAAAGCGCTCTGTCCGTTTGAAAAAGGCTTCTTGAACACCAGCACCCGGTGCAATGCCGAGTCCGATACCGCCAGGTGCCCGTCCGGGAACAACGCCAGTCCGAAGGGACTGTTCATGCTTTGCTGTGAGGCGCTCTGATTCTTTTGCGTATAGCCGGTCTGGCCAAGCACCAGGTCTGCGGTCTGTGTGGTGTCCCCGGCGTTGAACGGCGATGGGAAACGCAGGACTCGTCCGTTGCCGGAATCGGCCACAAACAGGTTGCCGTCATCGTCCACAGCCAGACCCTCAGGACGGTAGAGACCCGTCTGCGTCGGCAGGTCGGGATCGCCGGTCGGATAATTCGCAACCGACCGGAATAGATCTTTCGCCGGCTGGCCGATCACCAGGTCGGCCTTCTGCGTAAGGATGGAGCGCGCATCGGTTCCCACCGCGCGGGCATCGCGGAATCCCAAAATACGGTTGTTGAAGGTGTCCGAAATGTACAGGTGGGGAGGATTCGATTTCTTGTCCACCACGATTCCGCCGCCCGGTGTATTGTTCCCGTATATCCATAACTCGCGGCCTTCGATCAGATTCGGAGCGTTGAACGGGAAATCCGTCTGACCCACCACGATATTTGCGGAAGTGTAGCTCAGGGCGCCATTACTCGGATACGCGAGTACTCGATTATTCCCTGTGTCCACCACCCAAAGGTTGGCTGCGCTGTCGAACGCCCCAGCGATCGGAAAACTTAGCGTCGTCGCATCCGGTTCGGATTTGCCGCGATTCACTTTCCCGCTGACCAGGTCGGCTTGACCCACCACGCTGTCGATCCTCGGCGAAGGCGCGGTATCCGTCCCATTGAAATTCGCCGGCGAATTGTAACGTACCACGCGGTTGGCCACCGGATCTGCGACGAAAATCGCGCTTCCGTTTGTAAAAACGCCCAACGGGGCGGACTGGATGCTGTTGCCAAGGCTGTACTCGTTCGGCACAGGCGTTGACAAGGCCGACTGTGCGATCACGCCCAGAACTTTGGACGCCGGCAACCCCGAATTCGGATTGGGGTAGAACAAGACCCGGGCGAAGCTGTCCGCCACAACCATGGCGCCGTTGGAATCGAAGGCCAGAGCTTGCGGCTGATACAGAATCGAAAGGTTGATTTGGCAGGGGCCGCCGCAGGTCGGTGCATTGTTCGAGACGAAGTCGGACTGACCGAGTACAAGATCGGCAGTGGGCTCAATTGTGTTTGCCGCGAGCTGGCTCACCGAAAATCGTAAAACGCGGTTATTTCCGGCATCTGCCACCCACAGATTTCCTTGCGGATCGAGTGCGATCGCGGCTCGCAAAAACGTGCCGCCCACTCGGAAAGACACTGTTTTGGCTGTCGGCTTGGCCTGTCCCTGATTGGCGAGGTTTCCACTGCTCTGCGTTTTTTGCCCGATGACCAGGTCCACCTGAAGATCGCCAGTCTGGTTCAACGGATTCGGAAAACGCAAAATGCGGTTATTTCCGGTATCCAAAACGTAGAGGTTGCCGCTGGAATCCACGGCTAACGATCCGGGGAGTGTGAGCCCTGAAGTGAGGTCCGTGCCCGGTCCCTTGGAAAGCGTCGTGAAGAAGTCGCGCTGGCCGATGACTTTGTCCGCCCGATTCCCCGCAGTGAGCCCGCTCGGATTCCGGAACGCCAAAACGCGGTTATTGCTCGAATCGGCCACGTACATGGCGCCACCAGAAGGGGTAAAGGCGATTGCCAGCGGTGAATTGAATTCGCGTCCTTCAACCAGGTTGGCGACGCTGGAGGTCACCGGACTGGTCAGGTTCAGGTGCCCGAACTCGCGCGATGGGAGTTCGTTAATCGTAGGCGAGGTCTGGGCCCACACGGGTACCGACACAATAAACGCAAAACGCCATAAGAGCTTCATTATCAGGATTCTCCGATGGGCGGAACGCGGGAAGTCGCCCTTCTTCACGAAGATACCACAGGGCGAAAATCGTTCCATGTACCATTGGTACTGGAACACGGCCTTAGTCCACCAATGATAAACTCAAGGTTTGGACCCCTCTCCGGCCTTAAACCCCAAGCCTCGCGTGTGCGCCGTCAGCTACCTGAACACGGTGCCGCTGGTCTGGGGACTCCAGCATTCCCCTGACCCCGATCTCCGAAACACCTTCGACCTGCGTTTTGCCCTCCCCTCGGCATGTGCCGATCAGCTTGCCGCCGGCCAGGCCGACATCGGGATTGTCCCGGTGATCGAGATGGCCCGCCAGGGTCTCGACTATTTCCAAGGCACGGGCATTGCCTGCCACGGGCCGGTTCGCAGCATTCTGCTGATTTCCAAGGTTCCTTTCAAGGAGATCCGCGTTCTGGCGACGGACGCAGGGTCCCGAACCTCCGCCATGCTCGCTCAGGTGATCCTTGCCGAACGCTTCGGTGTGCGGCCCCAGGTGTTCTCGCATCCGGCCGAGCTTGCGGAGATGCTGGGCAAAGCAGACGCGGCCCTGCTGATTGGCGACGCCGCCCTGCGCGTCGATCCTGCCGCTCTGCCCTATGAAACATTGGACCTGGGCGCCGAATGGATCGCGATGACCGGACTCCCCATGGTGTTCGCCGTGTGGGCCGGACGCAAGGAAATCATCCGCGAGCCTTACGGGCGGATCTTCCTCGAGTCTTGCCGCTATGGCCTGGCGCACATGGATGAGATGGTTGCTGCCGAAGCGGCCGCGCGCCAGTTTAGCCCGGACGTGGTCCGCCGCTATCTGACGCACCACATCGTTTTCGAGCTGGGTGAAAAAGATTACGAAGGAATGCGCCTCTATATCCAGCACGCCTTGCGTCTGGATCGCGTTATGATAGCTTCGAAATGATGATGACGCGGGCGGAAGCCATCGATTTGTTCCGGAGCGACGACCTGATCGGCATCGGCATGGCCGCTGACGCCGTCCGCCGCAAGCTGCATCCCGAGAACGTGGTCAGCTACATCATCGATCGCAATATTAACTACACCAATTTCTGCACCGAGTATTGCAGCTTCTGCGCCTTCTACCGGCCCATGGGTCATGCCGAAGGCTACATCCTGCCGCAGGAAACCATCTTCAGCAAGATTCAGGAAACCATCGACCTGGGGGGCACCGGCATTCTGATGCAGGGCGGCCTCCATCCCGATCTCAAGATCGAGTGGTATGAAGACCTGCTGCGCTCGATCAAGAAGCGTTTCGATATCTGGTGCCATTGCTTCTCCGCCCCGGAGATCATGAACATCGCGGAAGTGAGCGGCCTGACCCTCTACGACACGCTCTCGCGGCTGCGCGATGCCGGCCTCGATTCCCTGCCCGGCGGCGGCGCCGAGATTCTGGACGAGCAAGTCCGCCACCGTATCAGCCGCCTGAAGTGCGGTACCCAGGATTGGATCGACGTCCATCGGACCTGTCACGCAGTCGGACTACGCTCGACCGCGACCATGATGTTCGGCACCGGCGAGACCATCGAGCAGCGCATGAATCACTTCGACATCGTGCGGCAGATCCAGGAAGACACCGGCGGATTCACAGCGTTCATCCCCTGGAGCTTCCAGCGCGAGCTGACCTCTCTGGGACGATTCGTCAAAGAAGAAGCCACTGCGGTCGAGTATCTGAAGATGCTCGCGCTCTCGCGGGTCTACCTCGAGAACATCCTCAACATTCAGTCCTCCTGGGTGACGCCCGGACTCAAGACCTGCCAGGTCGGCCTGCGCTTCGGCGGCAACGACGTGGGCAGCATCATGATCGAGGAGAACGTGGTGAGCGCCGCCGGCACCCATCATCAGGCCACGGAAGAGGAACTGCGCCGCCTGATCCGCGACGCGGGCTTTATTCCGAAACAGCGCGATACGCTGTATCGGACTTACTTCTTGAATTGACTCGAATCCACGCAATCAGCGTGATCAACGCCATCAGGCTGATCCCGCCTCCCCAGCCCAGCAGACGCGACCGATATCGAAACTCCACGGTGTGCTCGCCCGCCGGAACGCTGACCGCTTGAAATGCTCCCATCCACCGTTCGACCGCAGCGCTTTTCCCGTCGATTGTTGCCGTCCACCCGGGAAAGAATTGCTCGTGCAGCGCCAGCTTCCCGCCGGCCGACGTCAGCACCTGGAACGTCCTCTGTTCCGGCTCCCACATCTCGCGATGGAGGAGATCGTTCGATCCTCCGCCTTCCCAACTGAACGCCGGATGAGGATCCAGGTACTCGAAGACCCTGTTGAACGTTTGTGTCGATCCTACACGCCGGAAGCGCGGGCTGTCTCGCAGCTTTGGAAATGTTGGACTGGGCTCGGAGCTGATGAAATACCGCACGCCGAGCAGTTTCAGAGCGTCCTCGTTAGCCGGGTCGATATCAAAGGTTCGGTCCGTCCGGAAGTGCTCGTTTTCTGTCACGGTCTTCCGCAGCCGGATCGTGAGGAAGGGATCGAATCCTTGTGGCGTCGCCAGCCCCATGTGCCGGAAATCGTTCGGAAGCGGCCCCGTGTCGTTATCCACGGCAATGCGATATCCGGTCCCGGCTCGAAGCTGCTGGTACGCGTCGTCTGGAACACCAGGCAATGATGTCGAGGAAAAGCGGACGGCGTCGCCGCCCATGCCGTTGAATCGCTTGCTGGTTCCGTACGCTTTGTAGTCGATGCCCACAAACAGCAGGATCGCCGCGGCTAGCCATACCCGCCTGCGGCCCTGCGCGGCGCGGACTGCATAGATGCCGATGCCGAAAATCGCCAGCGTGACCAACAGATCGATCCCGCTTCGCCATCCCGACGCGAAGCTCTGACTCCTCCACCGGTACAACTCGTAGCCTGACCAGATCGCCATGAAGCCGACGTTGACCGGAGCGAGCCACGCAGGCACGGGTCGGCCCTTCTTGGCAAAAAGGCCGTCCATCGCATATGCGGTCAGCGGCGCGAATGCCGCCGGTACGCCCGCCAGGAAATACCAGGAGCGGAGAACATCCGGTAAAAGTGTCGAGTGCCGAATGAAGGCCCCTACGATATTGAACGGGTTCACTGCCATCACCACGCTCGCCGCCAGCATGGCCAGGGATGGATTCAGGTCGCGAGTTCGTCGACGAATCAAAAAGGGCAATCCGAGCACCGCTGGAACACCCAGATAGAAATAGTCCGCCAATGGATTGGCGTACGCTGGCTTGTTCATGTCGAAGTCGAAATAATTGGGCAAAAGGTAAGACAACACCTCATCCGGATTCTTCACACCATCGCCGTAGCGCAGTTCGGGTTCGCGCAACGCGGTCGCTTCCCATGCCGGTAAAACCTGGACCGCGGATAGTATCAGGGAAAAAACCAGAGCCGCGATGGTCCCCAGCGCCGCTTTCCAGCGCCATAGTCCTGCCAACGAATACGCGCCCACGGCGGTCGCGAATACCATCCAGGTCGGGGGATATCCCGCCAGAAAACTCAGCGCCGAGGCGGCCGCGACCTTCCACAACGGCTTCCACGATCGCCGCTCCCCGGCCTCGTCGATTCCCCACAGAGCCAGAGGAATCCACACGTAGCCGCACACCATGCCGAAATGCTGCAACTGCGAGCATACGTAACCGTTGAACGCGAACACACCTGCTCCCAAAGCGCAGGAGAGTTCCCCGAGTCGTTTCGCGCGAAGCCAGATGTAGCACAGCAGGAAGGCGATCCATACGTGGGCAAACACAAGGTCCTGCATGGATTGATAGGAGAGGCGTTCCCGCCCCAGGTTAAAAAGAAACAGCAGCCAGGTCGGCGGATAAAAGAGCGCTGTCTGGACATTACTCACGAAGCTCATCCCGCAATAAATGGTTGGATCCCAGAGCGGAAATTGGCCCTCGCGCAATCGCAGGAATGCGTAGTCTGCCAGCGAGAAGTGATAATCGTGCAGATCATACGGGATATGGACCCAGCGAATCGGCGGGATGTACTCGAAGAAGAATAGAAACGTGAAGACAAGGGAAGCCAGCGCGATAACTTTCTTGGAAGAGGGGAGCACCATCCTAACCCTTTGCGTCTTTTAGATCGGCCTGCATCCAGAAACCGAGACCGATCAGCGCGATCAGGCTAATGCCTCCGCCCCAGCCCAGCAGACGCGAGCGATATCGAAACTCCACGGTGTGCTCGCCCGCCGGCACAGCGACCGCCTGAAACGCACCCATCCACGGTTCGACTGCCGCACGGTTCCCGTCGATCGTTGCCGTCCACCCAGGAAAGAATTGCTCGTGCAGCGCCAGCTTGCCTCCAGTCGCGGAACTCACCTCGAACACGCGTCTCTCAGGCTCCCACGTTCGCGCCGCGATGCGCCCTTCCCAACTGTACGGAGGCTGCGCCTCCAAATACTCATAGACTTTGTAGTACGTGGGTATCGACCCCAACAACCGATAGTGCGGATTGTCCTTCAGCTTGCCGTACACCTTGCTGTACTCGGAACTGATCACGTACCGCACACCGAACAACTTCATCGCATCGTAATTTTCCGGATCGACGTCAAACATCCGGTCCGTCCGGAAATGTCCATAGGTCTCCGCCATTTCTCGGAACGGAGTGGTGAGAAACGGATCGAATCCCTGCGGAGTGATCAAGCCGATATGGCGGAGATCGTCCGGCAGCGGTCCCGTGTCTCCGTCGACCACAACGCGATGGATGCCGGCGTCATCGCGAAGCTCTTTGTACACGTCCGGCGCCATTCCCGGGAATTCTGTGGACGACCATCTCTGCGCGTCCCCGCTTCCCGCGTTGAATCGCTTGCTGGTCCCGAACGCCTTGTAATCGACGCCCACGAATAGCACCAGCGCGGCAGCGATCCAGGTCCGCCGGCGCACCTCCGCGGCGCGGACCACGTATAGCCCAACACCGAAAATCGCTAACGTAACCAAAACATCGATACTGCTCCGCCAACCGGCACTCAGACTCTGTCGTTTCCATCGAAACAGTTCGTAACCGGCCCAAACAGCCATGGCGCCCACACTGGCGGGACCGATCCACGCAGGCAGCCGCCCTCTCTTCCCGGAGAGAAAATGATCCAGGGCGTAAGCCGTAAGCGCAGCCACCGCCAGTGTCACTCCCGCCAGAAAATACCAGGAACGAAGCACGTCGGGCAGCAGGCTCGAATGCCGGATCACCTGCCACACAAGATCGAACGGATTTCCGGCCATCACCAGACAGGTCGCCAAGACCGCCAGCGCTGGCGCCAGGTCTTGAAACCGGCGGCGGAGAATCAGAAACGGCAGACCGAGCAAGGCCGGAACGCCCAGATAGAAATAATCTTTGAAAGGATTGGTATCCAGCGGAACATTCAAGCCGAAATTAAAGTAGTTCGGCAGGACATAGGAGAGAATCGTATCCCAACCCTGGATCCCCAGGCCGTAGTGCGCCTCGGGCTCGCGCAACCCGGTTGTTTCCCAGGTGGGCAGAATCTGGACGGCACACAGCAGGAGTGAAAACACCAGGCTCGCGATCGTACCGGCCGACGCTTTCCATCGCCATGCGCCTGCCAGCGAATACGCGCCCGCCACCACTGCGAACATCATCCAGGTGGGCGGATATCCGGCGAGAAAACACAGCGCCGAGGCGGCGGCCACCTTCCACATCGGCCGCCACGATCGCCGCTCCACAGCCTGATCGATGCCCCACAAAGCCAAAGGGAGCCAGATATACCCGGCCACCAGGCCGAAGTGCTGTAGCTGAGTGCACAGGTATCCGCTGTAAGCGAATACCCCCGCTCCGAATATGCATCCCAGCTCGGCCAGCCGTTTCCCGCGTAGCCACAGGTAGCACAGCAGGAATCCGATCCAGACGTGCGCCAGCAGCAGATCCTGCATGGATTGGTACGACAGCCGTTCGCGGCCGAAATTAAAGAGAAACATCAGCCAGGTGGGCGGATAAAACAAAGCTGCCTGAATATTTCCCACAAAACTCATGCCCGCATAAATGGTCGGATCCCACAGGGGGAATCGCCCCTGGCGCAGGCTTTGGAACGCGTAGTCGGCCAAAGGGTAGTGGAACCCGTTTAAATCGAAAGGAATATGCACCCACCGGACCGGGGGAACATACTCGAAAAAGAATAGAAATGTGAACAGGAAGGACGCAAGCGCGACGGATCTCCGGGAGGGCAAGAATCCATCCTACTGCACTCATCTGTAATATAGAGCTATGCCTTTGCGATGAAAGCTCCTTTCGCGGGAACTTTCTCGCCCCGATCGGCGTAATGGAATGGAGATCCTTCTCCAGGAGATCGCTATGAGGACAATGTCAAAGTGGATGCTGTCGATGGCTGCCTTCGGGGCATTAACGGGTAGCGCATTCGCCCAAAATCTAACGGGTACCTGGCAGGGCTCGCTACAGCCGCCGCAGGGGAACCCCCTGCGGATCGTGATCAAAATCTCGACCACGGACGCGGATAAGCTGGCGGCGGTTTTCTACAGCATCGACCAGCGATCGCCTGGGATTAACGCCAACACCGTCACTCGAAATGGGGCCACCCTCAAGATAACGCTGACCCCGCTGAACGGTACCTATGAGGGAAAAGTCAACGCGGATGGGAAAACGATCGAGGGGACATGGACACAAGGAGGTCCGGCTCGGCCCCTCGTTTTGACCCGCGCCACAACCGAGACTGCCTGGGAGATTCCGGAACCTCCGCCTCCGCCGAAGCCCATGGCAGCCGACGCGAAGCCAGCCTTTGAAGTCGCCACCATCAAACCCAGCGATCCGGCGCGCCCCGGCAAATTATTTACCATGCGCGGCCAGGAGGTGCTCACCATCAACACCACCGTCAGCGACCTCATCACCATGGCCTATGATGTTCACCTCCGGCAGGTCACGGGCGGGCCAACCTGGCTCGAAAACGAAAAGTACGACATCACCGGAAAACCCGAGGTTCCCGGCCAGCCCAACGTCGCGCAGATGAAGATCATGATTCAGAAGCTGCTGGAGGATCGTTTCCAGCTCAAATTTCATCGCGAAAAGAAAGAACTCAATGTGTACGTCGTTACCGTCGCAAAGGGTGGACCCAAGCTCACCAAGAGCCAATCCGACCCCAACGGCCTTCCCGGATTGTTTTTTGGAAGAGCGCCGGCCGGCATGAACTTCAATGTCCGGAACGCGACCATCGCGGAAGTCGGCAGCGTACTGCAGGGCTCCGTCCTGGATAAGCCGGTGGTGGACCAGACCGGCCTGACCGAAAAATACGACTTCACTCTCAAGTTCACGCCGGATCCGGGCCAGATGGGCGGCCTTGGCGGCGCGCCTCCCCCCGCGGCCGACAATGTCGAAGCGCCGCCGGATATCTTTGCCGCATTCCAGCAGCAATTGGGATTGAAACTGGAGAGCACTAAGGCCCCGGCCGATGTGATGGTCATCGACCGCGTCGAAAAGCCTTCGGCCAACTGAGCGGCGTCAATCCTCGCCCGGCTCGAACCGATAACCGATATCGCGGATCGTCCGGATGTAGGTAGGGTTGCGCAGATCCGGCTCGATTTTCGCACGCAGCGTGGCCACGCAGCGATCGATGCTTCGCGGCGTCACGATCACGGACGCGCCCCAAACTGCGTTCAGGATGTCGTTCCGTGCCAAAGCGCGTCCCGGCCGCGAAGCAAAATAGGCCAGCAGCCGCAGTTCCTTCGCCGTCGTTTCCACTTCATGGCCACGCCGGAACAACTTGTGCGCCGTCATGTTCAACTCGTACTCTCCGAAGCGGCAGACCGTTGCCTGCCTTGATTTGCTGCGCCGCAGAAACGCGTTGGCCCGCGCGACCAGCTCGCCGATGCGAAACGGCTTGGTGATGTAATCGTCGGCGCCCAAATTGAGACCCAGGATAATGTCCTGCTCCTGTCCCTTGGCGGTCAGCATCAGGATCGGCATCTCCAGGCCGTGCTCGCGGACGGCGCGGCAAACTTCGTACCCATTCACGCGCGGCAGCATGATGTCGAGCAGCATCAAGTCCGGATTCTGCGAAAACGCCAAATCGAGAGCCGCTTCCCCATCCTGTGCCGTCAGCACTTCGCAACCCTTGGCCGTGAAGGTATCTTTGAGGCCGCGCAGCAGCGCCGGCTCATCCTCCACGATCAGGACTCGTCCGCTCATCACGCGCTGGCCACCCCGGCTCCTCCGGCTGGCTCTACCGTGGGTAACGACACGAGGAACTTGCTCCCCGCTCCGATTTCACTTTGGACCCGCACCGCGCCGCCATGCGCCCGCACGATAAACTCCACGATGCTCAACCCCAGCCCGCATCCTCCGGTTTCGCGCGCCAGGCGCTGGTCTACTTGATGGAAGCGGCGGAAGATCCGTTTGTGCTCGCGCGCCGGAATCCCGATGCCGTTGTCTTCCACCTCGAAAATCACCTGTCCGTCCGCGCGATAAGCATGCAGCGAAATTCGCTTTTCCCCCGGAGTGTACTTGTAGGCATTGTCCAGCAGATTCAGCAGCACCGTCACCAGAGCGTCTCCGTCGGCGTGCAGTGCCGGCAGATCCGACCCGATCTCTACCTCCAGGGGAGAGGCCATCTGGATCCGCTCGCGCATGGCGGCAACAGCCGCTTGAACCACCTCCGAAGGATGAATCTCCGAAAATTCGAAGCGCTGCCGGTTGCGCTCAATACGCGCGAACGTCAGGAAATTATCGATCAACCGGCTCAATCGGGCATTCTCGCCGGAGATCAGTTGCAGATAGTCGCGCGTCTTCTTGACATCGAGTTCCGCGTCGTCGAGCAGGCAATCCACCAGCAGCCGCATCGAAGCTAAAGGGGTCTTCAACTCGTGCGAGACCGCTGCGACCAGATCGGTCTTCAGGCGCGCCAAGCGCAGTTGGCTGCGGAATGCCTGCCACAAGAACAGTCCCGTCACGGCCAGCACTGCGATCGCCAGATAGCCGGCCCATATATAGGTCGCCGTCCGCCTGCGTGCGGCTTCTTCGAGCGGCTTCGTGTCCAGCAGAGACAGAGACAATTGCCAGCCGGGGAGCAGCGGACTTGCCATCACGGCTGCTTCGCCGCTCGCGGCTCCAGGGGGAACCAGCGTGAAGTCGGCCTGCTCGGAAGCGTTCTTTTCGGCGAGCACCTGATGCGCCGCCGCGACCACCGTCGCCGTCCGGTACAGCGCGATCACGCGCCCGCCCTGCGCGGAAAATTTCCACACATCGGCCACGCGGCTGGGCTGAAGAGTGGAAGCGTTCGAACGCGCGCCGTCTTCGTCAACGAATTGTGCAGCCAGGCGTTCCGCCGCGTAGGTCGGGAACCGGACGTCGGGGGATATCGCCCGCACCTCGTCCATCAGGAACAAGCGCTGCGCCGATGGAATCGCCGGCCGGCCGTAACCGTTCAGCAACGCCACCAAGCGGTCCATCGCCGCACGATACCTGTGGTCGCGCGGGCTCGCCAACTGCAGCGCCAGCCTGAGTTCGTCGGCTGCAATGGATCGTCCCTGAAGGTCCGTGCCCGATGCCGCGAGCCCCTTCACGAAGTTCTCCTGAATCGCCTGAAGAGCCGGTTCCTTCTCGCCGTGCTGGACCAGCCACCGGATCTGGGCCTGTGCGGCGCGGGCCGCAGTGTTCGCGTCGGTCGCGGATCGGGCGATACGGGCATACGCCGCCGGCGTCCCCTTGCTGCCGCGATCTTCCGCCGTTTGCGCCTCTCGCCAATCCGCGCGGTCTTTGAGTGGATCGTTCGCCGGGTCCGCCCCGCGACCGTTCCCTGGCAGCGGATAGACGAGCGATCCGTCCCCGTCGAAATACACCACTGAATCCGCCAGCCCCGATACGACCAGCTTACGGAAGTCCTCCGGCGACCCGGCGGATGCATCCGCAAGTTCCGCCGCACGCTGCTGCCAGAACGTATCGACGCCCTCACGCAAAAGCCGCAGTTGCCCGCGATATGCCTCGGTGATGTGCTGGCGGGCCGCGTCGGACTGGTTGCGAGCGGCCTCATTCATGAACCACAGGACACACGCGGTGGGGGCCAGAACCGCGACGATCAGAAACAGCAGCACCACCCAGGTCGATCGATCCTGGCCGGCGCTGCCGAGTCTGGTCCCGAATCTCACGTTTATTGTTTCGCCGTCACGTCGTGAACCTGCGCCTTGATTGCGTTCAACTTCTTCTCGAGTTCCACGATTTGAGCTTTGCGCGCCGGCGTTTCTGCATCTTGCACCCGTCGGAGCGTTTCCAGCGTCTTGGCCATCTCCATCATCAGCGCCTCCCTGGCTACTGCCGGAACGAAGGCCCGGTCAAACACCTTCTGGCCATCCTCCCGAACCACCGTGGTGGCGGACACCACGGGAGTGCCGTCTGAAAGCCTCTGGTCTTCTTTGGCCCAAAAACCAATAACGCTAATCCGGTCCCCCGTCTTGATCGAGTTCCTGGTCAATCCTCCTTGAACTAATGCGTTCGGAGACGCCGTCGCGACGGCCCACTGGCTCGCTCCATCCTTCAGCAAAATGTAGGTCACGGGATTGACCCACTGAACCTGCGCCACCTCTCCGCTTCCCGAAAAAGGCCGGCCAGTGTCAGGTGCGACCGGATACAGCGAGGGTTGGGGTTTCTTGGGCTCCGGAAAACGCACGGACAACTTGCTGATCAGCGCCTGATGGTCGGAATAGTCCCGCGCGAGTTTCTGGAATTCGGTGGCCGCCGCGGACAGGTCGCCTTTCTTGATCAAGGCTTCGGCGAGCCGGTACTGCGCCTGCGCGGCAATATCTCTCTGCCCAAACGCCGACCCGGTAATCTGCCGGTAAATCTGGATGGCCGCATCCAGGTCGCCCGAGGTTTCCTGAGCGTAGATTCCTTTTTCGAGCAATTGGGAAGCGGTCTGGGCAAGCCCGGGGGCTGGTAGCAGGCATGCTGCGAGAACGCTCGCCACAGCAAATTTCGTGGACGTGCTGAACATGGATTCTTCTCCTTTGCCGGGTCCATCCTCAGGGACGGTCCAGCTAAGAAAAGGCTACACAGCCGATGTTACCCAATTGTTACGTGGCTGTCCTTTTCCTAGGTAATTTCCTTTCAGCCACTTGCACCTTCGGCGGCTCAACGCGCCATCTCCGCCGTTCTACGCTTCGCCCGGAAAGGACCGAAATCGCTTGGGTTCGTTTTGTCGCTGCCCTTTCTGCGCCCGGCGTGCCCAGGTGTCGCCCAAGCGCCCGGGGAAGTGGTTTATCCTATAACTCAGGATCATCGGAACCCAACGGTTCAGGGAGTACGTCTCACCTTCATGCGTCTGTCACTCGTAGGCTTGGCCAGTGGATTGTGTCTTCTCAGCTGGCCCGGCTTGGCCGCCTCGCTCGATACGTCCGGCTCCGGCGCGCTCGCGCGGCTACCCTTGCGCTTTGAGGCTGTTAGCCCTCAGAAATGGGTCGCCCACGGGCCGGGATTCGGGGTCGGGTTTACTCCCGGACAGACCGTATTTAACCTCGGCAACCGAGGACTCCGCTTGACCCTTGAAGGTAACGATCGGGGTGGGCATTTCGAAGGGCTCGACAAGTCCGCTACCCCGACCAACTACTTCGGACGGGAATTTCGGAGCGTGGACGCCTTCGGGCGTTTGCGCCAAACCAACGTCTATCCCGGAATCGACATCGTCTATTACGGAAAGGGACAATCCCTGGAATACGATTTCGAGCTCGCCGCGGGCGCCGACCCGTCGCGCATCCGCATGCGCTTCGAGGGCGCCGATTCCATCGAGCTCGGCTCGCAAGGACAGGTGATTCTCGGGCTCGGGGACCGGCAGGTGATTCAGAATCCTCCCGTGGTGTATCAGCGCCATGCCTCGGGTGAGATCGTGGGCGTGCCATCCTCCTATGTCAAACAAGACGATGGGTCGATCGGAATCACTCTGGCTGCTTACGACGCCAGTCAGCCGCTGGTGGTGGATCCGACCATCCTGTTCACCGCCTATCTGGCCGGAACCAGCGCCGACGTGCCGCTCGGCATCGGCCATGACAAGAACGGATCGATTTACATCGCCGGATATACCCTGTCGCCCGACTTCGCCCTGGTCGGCACGGCCTACACCGGATTCTTTCTCACATCCGGGCAGCAGGCCTTCACCTCCGTGCTGAATCCTCTGAGCACGGGCAACGATGTCATCACCTACTCGGGATACTTCAGCGGCGATTTCGGCGACAACCTGAAAGCTATGGCGGTGGATAGCGAGGGAGTGTTCTATCTCACCGGCTTCACCGACGATTTCTTTTTCCCCGTGACTTCGAACGCCTATCTCACTGCCAACGGCGGTGTGCGGCGCAGCTTTGTGTCTGTCCTCGATACCAAGAAACCAGGGAAAGAAGGCTTGGTGTACTCGACGTTCTTCGCGGGAACCAAGAGCGACATGCCCACGGGCATCGCGGCCGCCGGCGGGAAGGTCTATGTCACCGGTTTTACGACTTCCAATGACTACCCGGTCACCGCAAACGCCTACCAGAGCACGCTGCCCGGCGGAACGTCGGATGGATTCGTCGCAGAGTTCGATCCGTCGCAAAGCGGCACGGCCAGCCTGGTGGCCAGCACCTACCTAGGTGGTACAGGTCAGGACGCTCCGCGATCCATCACCGTTGCCGCCGATGGCCAGGTTTGGGTGACCGGATATACGCGCTCGGGAGACTTCCCTACGACTCCGAATTCCTTCCGCCCGTCCTATTCCGGCGGAGGAGATGCGTTCGTGACCAGACTCGATCTGGCCGCGATGAAGCTCACGTACTCGACCTTCCTGGGCGGCAGCGATCAGGATCAAACCACCAAGATCCTGATGGACCCTGCGGGACATGTGGCCGTCACCGGCTTCACGCTCTCTGAGAATTTCCCCGTCACTTCAAAAGCTGTACAGAGTACGCAGGCCGGAAACGGCGATGCGTTCCTCACCATCCTCGATCCCGCTCAGCAGGATTTCACCAAGGCGCTCCTCTACTCGACCTACCTCGGTGGCAGCGATGGAGAGGTTCCCTACGATCTGCGGCTCGATAGCGCAGGGAAATATTATCTGTGCGGCTATACCCTGTCGCTGGATTTCCCGATCCGGAATGCGCTCGCGCCGATCTCGTACCCCGGCAACGCGCTTGACGGCTTCGTCACGGTCATCGATCCTTCCGCTTCCGCGCTCAGCGCGCTGGTCTACTCCAGCTTCGTCACCGGCCCCGGATATCAGGTCGCCTACGGTGTCGACGTCGACGGGCAAGGCAATATCTATGTGACCGGAACCGTTTTGGGCGATGTGTTCGGAGGCACGGGCGCAAAGGCGCCGCCTGACACCAATCTGAACGTGTTCCTGCTGGTCTTCAAGCTCGCCGACCCGGCCGCGCCTGCCGCCGTGCAGCACGCCGTCCAACAAAGAAGCTCGGTGGGTTCGGACCGCGGGCGTTGATCCGGATCAGCGGCTGATTTCTTCGCAGATCTTGAGGAATTCACCGCGCGGATCGCTGGACCTGGTCACCTGGCGACCGATCACCAGATAATCCGCTCCGTTGGCGATCGCTTCAGCCGGCGTTGCAATACGCTTCTGATCTCCGGCAGATGCACCCGCGGAACGCACGCCGGGAGTCACCAGCGTCGCGCGTGGCCCGGCAATGTGACGCACGCGGGCTGCCTCAAGCGGCGAGCAGACTACGCCATCGATGCCCGCATCCATCGCGTTGCGGACCCGCAGTTCCACCAGGCTCGCAAGATCGCAGGCATATCCCATCTGCCGCAGATCATTCTCATCGAAACTGGTGAGCACCGTCACCGCCAGCAGTTTGAGAGAGGACTCACCGCGTCCCGCCACTGCCGCAGCCATCACCGCGCGGCTCCCATGGACGGTCAGGAAATCGGCGCCCACTTTGGCCACCTGGGCAACGGCCCGCTTCACCGTCTCACCGATGTCGTAGAGCTTCAGGTCCACGAACACGCGATGGCCTTGGGCTTTTAGTTCGCGGACAAAGTCCATCCCCGCAGCGGCGAACATTTCCAGTCCGACTTTGTAGAATCCGGCAGCATCGCCCAACGAAGCAACGAGTACCCGGGCTTCGACTGCCGTTTCGACGTCGAGCGCGACGATCAGGCGGTCAGAGCCGGGAGCGCGCGTGTGCGCGGTTTCGCGGGCAGGGGTGGGTTGGGAGGGCACGAATATCATTGTATCCGGCCCTCGTCCGGGCGGCTATGCAGCCGCTGATTCTTTGGCTTTGTTCTTGCTTCCCGGCGGCCGCCCTCTCCGTTTTAACTCAGTCATCCAGGCTGGCGGCCGGCCACGGCGGCGTCCACGGCCGCGCGCCAGACGCTCGAGCGTCAGAATGGCTTCCTCAAGCTGGTCACGTTCCTGGCGCAAATCCGCCAACATCTTCAATACATCCATGTGTATGCTCCCAATCTCCCCGGGGCGAACATCCCCATTTGTCCACCGCATGGTTCCGTGACCGAACTCCGGGTGCAACCGAGGCAACAGGGTCGGTCAAGGTACGTCTGTTCAGTCTAAAGTGTACCGGAAGGTTTTGGGTTCTTCAATACTCCTGTATACAGGAGCATAGGAATTTATGGCCACAATGCAAAACTTTACATCCTTAACGGCGCTTCCAATAAAAGAAGAAGGGTATACCCAGGGCTATCACCACCAATCCGATCCCCGCGGCACGGGGCGACGAAATGAACGTTTGGTACAGCAGTAATAGAGTCACTCCGACAAATGCCAGCGGAACCCACGGATAGCCCCACGTGCGATATGGGCGTACTAAACCTGGATGCTTCCGCCTTAGTACAATCACCGCTGCCGTGGTCATTCCATACAGAATCCAGCTGGGAAAGATTACGGTATTGTACAAATCACTGTAATGCCCGCTGAGGACAAATAGAGAAGACCATACGCCCAGCAACAGAATGCTCGCGGAAGGAGTCCGAAAGGTCGGATGGACATGCCCTATATGCCGAAAGAAATATCCGTCCCGAGCCATCGCATACGGAACTCTCGATCCGGATAAGATCGACCCATTCAGGGCCGCAAAAATGGAAATCATGGCGGCCACACTCACCGCGGCGGACCCATTTGGCCCGGCAATTCGCCGCATCATATCGGCGGCGACGCGGTCACTGGAGGCGACTTCTCCCGCGTTGAGCACGGAAAAATACGCGAGATTCGTCAGCAGATAGACCCCGATGATCGCGGTGACGCCCGCAATCAGGGCCAACGGAAATGTGCGCTGCGGATTTTCGACCTCGGAGCCAAGCATCCCGGCGTTATTCCATCCGTCGTAGGCCCATAACGCCGCAACGAGCGCGACAAAAAAACCGGCAGCCCCTCCCGGAATAGCCGGCGTGGTCGTCTGAAGATTCGTCAAATGGGCCTGGCGCGAAAGTAATCCCACCGCGATCACGCCGCCAATCAAAAGCACTTTCAGCAAAGTGACCGCGACCTGGACGCGGCCACCTACTCTCACTCCTCGATAATTTACGGCCGATAAGAACAAGATCAGGCCAATCGCCAGCAACTGCCCGTAGCGGATTTCAAGTGGACCTCCGCCCGGCCCGATCGGCCAGTTCACCACATATAGGGGCGCTTGCAGGCCCGGCAGGAAGTCCGCCAGATAAGAGTAAAAAGCCGTCGCCAGGGCGGCGATAGAGGCGCTTTTTGCGACCCAGGTTTGGGTCCAAGCGTATAGGAATCCCCAAAACGGCCCGTATGCGGCGGTCAAGTACGCGTATTCGCCGCCCGCCTCCGGCAGAGCGGCCGATAACTCCGCATAAGTGAGTGCGCCGAAGAGCGACAGAACCCCTCCGAAGACCCACACAGCAAACACGGCGCCTGGGGATCCCACGGCCTTGACCATGTCGGCGGGGACCAGGAAGATCCCGCTGCCGATCACGGTGCCCATGATGATGGCGATGGTCGACCAAGGCCCAAGGGCCCGCCGTAGTGCGGGGTGCTCAGAGGCTTGCATGAGAGCGATTCTCCTTGATGACGAAGGACACCAGAATCCCGGTGAGGAAGGTCATCGACGTGCCGATGACCACGTACCAGGTAAACGCGATCGGCGTCGCGAAGCGGACATAGAGCATCAGCGCGAGTCCGGCGATCATGCCGCACATCGCGGCGATCTCGCCCACACGCCGCGTGAGCAGTCCGAGCAGAAACACTCCCAGGAGCGAGCCGTAGATGATCGACGCAATCGATAGTCCGGCCTGCAGTACTCCGCCCCAATTTCGCGCGAGCACTTTCCAGCACATTGGGATCCTAAGCTTAGAATTCCACGTGGACAAGTTGTCGC
>JADMIO011435009.1_pt1 | contig 26875 bp, 24 predicted proteins | sample 8958161 | NCBI WGS metagenome assembly JADMIO01 (sample SAMN16585339, study PRJNA669376) | soil metagenome | isolation source: Crop rotation soil | place: USA: Cullars Rotation, Alabama | collected 2011
TTACAGGTGGGGACGCAACGCCACCCGATAACAGCAAAACCCCAGGTCAGGCCCATAAATCGCGAGTCTGCACGCTGGGTGCGGCAGATATCGGGGCTGGCTCCGGAGGCGGGAGCGCAGGTTCGAATCCTGCCGGGGGCACTTCGCGAAACCGCAGGTCAGGGCTGGTATTCGGCTCTGTTAGCGATCTTGAGACGATGCGTTGGTTGGCGTTGGGTACACGTTTGGTACACATGTCGGCGACGATCGCCACGACCGACCCCATTCGGTCCGGGTAGATCAGTTCAGGGCAAGCATGGTGTAGCGGCTGAGTTTCCCAGTATTTGCAACGATTCCTCATCTCGGCGCCTCGCGGGGTCCGGCGGTCGGAGCGGTCGTCCGACGTGCGAAAACTTCCATCCCCGCTGCGCGGAAGCGGAGGTGCATCCTCGGCACCGATCGGTAATGACGGTTCTGTTCGGTCGTAGCAGATGTCGTCAACCGAACTGAACCGCCCCGGAATGTCTGGAGCCTCCAGAATCGCCGGGGCGGTTCACGTTCGTGTCTTGCCAGCTCGTCAACGCCCGTTGAGGCGCGGACCTGGGCAGCGCCCAGCAGGTGATTCGCAGATAGGACTGGTCCGGGGGCCGCTCGGTTCGCAGTAGCTACAGAGCCTCGGTGGGCAGACCCAACGTGATCCAGTCATGCAGGCCGCCGCGGTAGTAGCGGATGCGATCAAGCGGCATGCCGTTCCGAGCGATGGTGCGCAGCGCGTCTGGAGTCTGGCCACACTGGGGGCCATTGCAGAACAGGATCTGGACGCTTCCGTCATCCGGCGGCGTCCACTCGCCGATCTCATCGTGGGGAACGAACCGCGCACCGGGAAGCGTGTGGCCGCTTCGGCTGTCGGCGACCCGCGTGTCGATGAGCTGCGCGCCGTCGTTGACGAGGTCTATGACCTCGAGTTCGCCTACTGTCTGAATCCCGGCGACGGGACTATGAGGCTGGATCGTGCCCCACGTCGTGTCGACGACAGCACTGTCCGCGTCGGGGCCTGGCCAAGGCATGTTGCGCGGCTCCTGGTCCGTGTGGCGTGCGACGCGTTCGAGTCGGGTTCGTTGGGTTTGCATGGTGCTCCTGGTGGTCCTGAGGACCGCACGCCAGTTCAGGGCGCGCGGCGGGTCGGTAGTGCGGTGCTGTGAGTCAGGCACCGTGCCCAAAGCGGATGTCGGGAAGGACCCGACGTAGCCAGGAAGGACATGCCCACGCGGCACGCCCGGCAAGCCGAAGCAACACGGGTAGCAGCAGCAGCCGGATCAACAGCGCATCGAGGAGTACGGCGATGCCGAGCACGACGCCCATCTCCTTCGGTGGCAACGGGCCGGACAGCGCGAAGGTGAAGAACACCGCGACCATGACGGCGGCCGCCGCGAAGATCACTCGTCCGGAGTGTGCAACGCCGCCGATCATCGCTTCGCGAACGTTGCCTCGGCTGGCTTCCCAGTGCTCTTTCGCACTGGACAGCAGGAACACGGTGTAGTCCATCGAGATCGCGAAGATCATGGCGAAGAAGAACACCGGCGCCCACGCGTCGAGGAAGTGCTGGGGCTCGAAGCCGAGCAGGCTCGCCCCGTGCCCGTTCTGGAAGATCATTCGCGCCACCCCGAAGGCAGCACCGACCGCGAGCAGGTTGCTGAGCACTCCGAGTGCGGCGATCAAGGGTGCTTGGAGCGCGACGAGCAGCAGCAGGAAGCCCAGCCCGAGTACGACTCCGATGACAAGTGGGGTGCGGGCGGACAGCAGCTTCTCCAGGTCATAGTTCTCGACCGCCGCGCCGCCGACCAGCGAGCCGCGGGGCAGTTGCGAGCGCAGCGAGTCGATGGTCTGCCCGAGCGCCTTCGAGGACGGGTCGACGGTCGGCACAACTTGGAGCATCTGCCAGGCGCCGTCGCGTGACGGCATTGCGGGCATCACCTGCGCGATGCCGGAGGAGTGCGAGAGCACCTGACTCGCCTGCACCACATCGGAGGTCGGCGTGACGATCTGCAGGGTGCCCGGGGCGCCTGACCCGAAGGCGGACTGTATGAGGTTGTAGCCAACTCGCGCGCTTGCGCTGCTGGGGATCACTTTGATGCTCGGCATTCCGGTACGGAGGCCGAGGATCGGAAGTGCCAGCGCAATCAGAGCGACCACGGCGGCAGCGCCGTACCTGACCGGACGCTTCCAGAGCCGTTCGCCCCAGCGGGCAAAGCGCGGGGAGCGGTGCTCGCCGGCCTGTACCCACGGCAACGCGAGCCCATCGACCCTCGGTCCGAGCTTCGCGAGCACTGCCGGAAGCAACGTGAGCGTCGCGCCCAGCACGAAGACGACGGAGAGCATTATGCCGAGCGCCATGGATCGGAAGGCCGGCGACGGGACGAGCATGACCGCAGACAACGAGATGAGGACGGTCAGGCCCGAGAACATGACGGCCTTCCCGGCGGTCTCCATCGTCTCGGCGACAGCGTGGCGGTCATCCTCGTGCCGGCCGAACCGCGCACCCCGGAACCGGACGACGAGGAACAGTGCGTAGTCGATCCCTAGCGCGAGGGCGAACATCAGCGCGAAGTTCATCGCCCAGATCGAGATGGCCCCGACCTTGGTGCCGAGGTAGAGCGAACCGGCGGCCGCCAGCAACCCGATGATGGTGAGCATGAGCGGCAGCCCGGCCGCCACGAGCGAGCCGAAGGCGACGACGAGGATCGCCATCGTCACGGGCCAGCTGAACAGTTCCGAGCGCATCATCGCGGAGTGGTTCGCCGCGTTGAAGTCGCTCCACAGAGCGGATGACCCCGTGAGGGCCACGGTGGTGCCGTTGCCGGACAGCGCGGTCAGCGGACGTTGCAGGGCTTCGGCGACGCGGACCATCGCGTTCGTGTCACCTGCGGCGCCGCCCTCGATGACGGCGGTATGACGGTCACGGCTGATCGACACGCCCGGTGTCGGGGGGACAACTTGGCGGATGTGGGCATCGGAGCGCAGCAGGCTCTCCGCCCGGTTGATGACGGCCTGCACGGACGGGTTTGCCACCGACTTCGTGTCGGAGTGCACGACGACCTGCAGCGCCGCGCTGGACAACCCGGAGAACTGCGTGTCGATCAGGTGTCGCGCGGCGACCGACTGCGAGCCTGACGCCTCCCAGCCGGCGCCCGCGAGCGCGTGCTGCGCCTTGGGGGCGAAGGCTCCGAAGCCAATTGCGATGACCACCCACGCGAGGAGAACGGCGCGGAAGTGGCCGGCCGTCCAGAACCCGAGCCGGCCGAGCGGCCCGTAGGAGGCCGATTGCTCGACGACCACCGCGGCCCCGGGAGTCGTCGTTGTGGCGGTCACCGCGGGCACCGGGCTTGCACGCCCAGGCGCTTAAGCACCAGCGACGCCGGGCACGCACCGAAGCCGACGTAGAGCCACATGTTGATCGCGACGAACATCGTCAACGCGAGGAACCACGAGCTGACGGCGAGGGTCAGGACGACACTCAGCGCGACGATCGTTCCAGCGAGGGCGAACAGGACGCGCTCGAGCGGCCAGTTGCTGGTCATCGAGTGCTCCCTTCGATCGCGGCCGCGAGGTTGGTGATGTCGCGTTCGATCGCTCCGCAGATCTGCTCGCACATCGCGAGCACGGACTCGTCGGTGATCCGGTAGTACGCGAACGTGCCGACCCTGCGACGGCCGACGATGCCGACTCGGGCGAGCAGCGACAGATGCTTGGACACGTTCTGCTGCGAGCCGCCGACGCACTCGGCGAGCTCTTGGACGGACGCCTCGCCGGCCTGGAGTCGTTCGAGGATGCGAATCCGGGTTGGCTCGCCGATGATTCGGAAGCGCTCGGCGATCAGTTCCACCATGGCGTCAGGAAGGGGGTGTTCGAAAGGCATACCATTATTAAACTGTTCAGTTGTGTAGTTGTCAATTGGGTGCCGTGTGGTCACCTCGTCAACTGATCGAGCGACTAAAAACACCGCCGCACCGGCTCAGAGACGGGCCCGCAGGTACACATCGGGTACACACGCCGACCGTGTCCAGCCGTCGTCAGCCATCGCAACCAACGCCTCGGCGAGCGTGAACTGGGCCGAGCCGTCGCCTGCCAACGCGGCCAAACGCGCCCTTGAGGGCTCTCCGGAGGCGGGAGCGCAGGTTCGAATCCTGCCGGGGGCACAAAGTCGGTGATGTGGCCACGTACCGGCCGCGGTACGGACTTTCGGATATCTCGGGGCGATTGCGGGTTGGAGACGCGCGAAGCGCGGCTCACGCGCAGGTTCTGCCGGGGCCACCAACGGTTCGAAGATCAGATGCCTGCCAGGCACTTCTCAACCTCGCGATCTTGACCACAGTGCGATCCCAAACCCACGCAGGACACGTTGCCCCTCCATTGGCAGGCTCGGTCGCCGCGAGTCGCGTGCGCAAGCTATGGACTGCCGGGCATCTCATCAAAGATGACTACCGCACCGCGGTCCATTCATCGCGCGACCTAAGAACGCGGCCCTACTGAGCGGGCGAATACCGCCGCCAATCTCGGGGCACACGCTGGCTAACAAAAGCGACTGATACGGAGGGCCCATGGACGCGCTCGCGATTCTCACCGCCGACCACAACCGAGTGCGGGGACTGTTCACACGGTTCAACAAAGCGAAAGAAGCGGACGCCACTCAAGAGATGAGCAGCCTCTCCGAGGAGATCATCAACGAGCTGACCGTGCACACCTCGATCGAGGAATCGCAGTTCTACCCGTGGGTGGACGGCATCTCCGACGACACTCACGAGACGGTGTCAGAAGGCATCGAAGAGCACCAGGTCGTGAAGCGTCTGATCACTGAGATTCAAGCGTTGCAGCCTGGCCAGGACGAGTGGACCGCGAAGATGACCGTTCTGATCGAAAACGTCGAACACCATGCCAAGGAAGAAGAGGAAGAACTTTTTCCGAAGGTCCGCGCCGCGACCAACAGCGACGCTCGCGACGCCCTTGGCGAGGAGCTCGAGGCGGCGAAGAAGGAGCTTGGCGCGCCGGTGCTCGCCGACAAGATCGACCTCACCCTCACCGAGCTCAAAGATCTCGCCACAAGCCAGGAGATCCCCGGACGCAGCACGATGGATCACGACGAGCTCGCAGCAACGGTCGCACCGCCAGGCGCGTAAGAACGGCTCGTGCCTGCATGGTCGGCGGCGCGGAGCGGCAAGCTGCGTCAGGAGTTCATGATTGCGTCGCCGTTGATGCTGAAGCCGCCATCCGCCGTGATCAGCTGACCGGTGACGAATGCGGACTCCTCGCTGGCAAGCCAACGAGCGGCATAGGCAATATCCATCGGGTTGCCCAGGCGGGTGAGCCGGCCGCCGCGCTTCTCACCGAGCCCGACGCCTGAGTCGCCCCGGCCGCTCACCACTCTGCCGACGACGATCGCGTTGCATCGAATCTCGTGAGCTGCACCCTCTACTGCGAGTGACCGGGTGAGGCTGTTGACGCCGCCCTTTGCCGCGGCATACGCGCTGAAGCCACTCATGCCAAGCAGCGCCTGCCCAGACGAGATGTTGATGACCGTCGCGCTGTCGGCCGCAACGAGATGAGGCCAGGCGTACTTGGTCGTCCAAAACACATTGCCGGTCAATGTCCCTTGCAGGATCCGGTCCCATTCTTCAGTGGTGTACTCGGCCAATGGCTTCACCGTGGCCGCCACGTCGGCCGTCGGGGCGGCGTTGTTGATCAGTGTCGTCAGGCCGCCGAACCGGTCGACGACCGCTGCGATGGTCTCTCGGACGCTTGCCTCGTCGGTGATGTCGAGCCGGAAGAACGCCGATTCGCCGCCGGCCTCGTTGATCCGAGCCGCGACTTGCTCGCCCCGCTCGACAGTCCGCCCAGTCACCGCGACCCTGGCGCCGTCGGCCCCGAAGAGTTCCGCGATCGAGCGGCCGATGCCCCTCGTCGAACCGGAGATCAGCGCGACTTTGCCCTCAAGCCCACTCATGTCCCACCTCCGGTCAACGACCCCTTAGAGGCCGAATATCGATATTATCTAAACAAGATGACTATGAACGCCGCGCTGGTCGGCAAGGTGTACCGCACCGACGGGATCTTCGAGGTCGGCCGGGAACACGTCCGGGCATTCGCGACGGCGATTGGTGATGAGAACCCGCTGTGCCACGACCTGGCGGCAGCCCAAGCGGCCGGCCACCCTGATCTGGTCGCGCCGCCGACGTACCTCACCGTGCTCGCGGCGCGCTTCGTCGCGATGTCACCGACCCGCGACCCGGAGTTGGGCATCGAGGTCCGACGCATCGTTCACGGCGAGCAGTCCTTCAGACTGCATCGACCGGTGCATGCCGGCGATCGGCTGTCGTTGACCTCGCGCATCACTGCGATCGCCGAGGCAGGTGCTAACGAGCACCTGACCACCGAAATGGTGGCGACGTCGACCGACGGTGAGCTGGTCGCGACAATCACCAGCACGCTGATCAGCCGCGGCACGGCCGCGGTCAGCCAGTCGTGACCTGCGTCATCGCCGACTGACGGAGCGCGAACTTGTCGATCTTGAGCATCGCCGTCAGGGGCAGGTCGGGGACGAGTTCGAGCCGGTCCGGCGCCTTGTAATCGGCGAGCCGCGCTGACACCCACTGCCGCAGCTCCGCGAGAGTAGGCGGCGACGCGGCGTCGGACGGCACGACGAAGGCCACCCCGATCTCTCCGATGACGTCTGCCGGTATCCCGACCACGGCGGCGCGGTCGACCCCAGGGTGCTCGCCGAGCACGCCCTCAACCTCCATTGGATAGACGTTGTATCCGCCGCGGAGGTACATGTCGGTCGACCGCCCGACCAACACCAGATTGCCCTCGGGGGTGAGGTAGCCGAGGTCACCGGTCCGCAGCCACCCTTCGTTCGTGAGCACCTTCGCGGTCTGCTCCGGGTCGTGCCAGTAGCCGCGCATCACGGTGGCGCCGCTGACGGTCACCATGCCGACCACTCCCGGGGCGACCGGGTGACCGCCGCGGTCGACGATCGCCACCCGGACCCCGGTCTGCGGTCGGCCCACGGTGCGGTACTGAACCTCGGGTGGGTCGTCGGGCTCGGTGCCGGCGATGCTGGGAGCCTCGGTCATCGCATAACGGACGATCAGGGGGCATCCGATGGTTTGGCGCACCCGCTCGACGAGTTCCGGCGGGGCAGGTGACGTGGCACTGATACCGATCCGCAAATGCGACAGATCCGCTGTGGCCCACTCCGACAGCTCGACAAGCTTCGCCCATTGGGCCGGTACCGCACCGATCATGCTGACCTTCTCCTCGATCACCAGCCGTGCCGTCTCCTCCGCTCGCCAGGGTGTCGGGCTGATGATCATCGTCGAGCCGGTGGCGAGCTGCTGCCACAGCTTGGCCATGTATCCCGCGTGCGCGAACGGTGTCGCGACCAGCTGGCGGTCGTGGCGCGAAGCCATCGCTCCCGCGGCGGCGGGCGCGGCAGCGAGGTTGTGATGGTCGAACCAAGCACCCTTCGGTGTGCCCGACGTCCCGCTGGTCCAGATGACCACGACCGGGTCGTTCGGCTCGATCCGCGGCCTGGTGTACATCGATGAGGATTCTTGGAGCGAGGCGACCTCCGTCGGGTCACGGAACGTGAACGCTGGACAGCACCGATCAACGATCGCGGCGAGTTCACGCGGACCGAGCCTGGTGTTGATCCCGGTTGCTACCGCGCCGGCCTTCACGATCCCGGCGTAGGCAATCGCGTAGTCGATCGACGACGGAAGTTGGATCGCCACCACGTCGCCCGGGGAAATGCCGCGTTGGGAGAGCCCAGCTGCGATCGCATCGCCCGCTTCGCTCCACTGCCGAAACGTCAGCCGACGGTCTCCGTCGACGTACGCATCTCGATCACCGTCGCACTCGACAGCGCGGTCGAACGCATCAAGCAGCGTCAACGCCTCGGTCAGCCCGCCCGGGTCCGCTTTCAAGATCAGGCGAACTGGGTCAGGCCGAGCATCCGGATCGCATTGCCTCGCACGATCTTTTCGACTACGTCATCCGCCATCCCGTCAAACAGCTTCTCGGCGACCTGTTTGGTGTTGGGCCAGGTCGAGTCGCTGTGCGGGTAGTCGGTCTCGAACAGCACGTTGTCGACACCGACAATGTCGATCGAGTCCATGCCGTGCTGGTCTTTGAAGAAGCATCCGTAGACCTGCCTGCGGTAGTAGGTCGACGGCGGCTCCGGGATCCGCTTGGTGTCCGCCCAGCCTTGATTGTCGTGCCAGACATCGTCGATGCGCTCCAGGATGTACGGCATCCATCCGACCTGGCTCTCCGCATAGGAGAGTTTGAGGCTCGGGTGCCGAAGCAGAACGCCTGAGAAAAGGAAGTCGGTCAGCGAGTACATCGCGTTCGCAAACGCCAGCGTCGCGGTGACCGCTGGCGGCGCGTCGGGCGTGGTCGCCGGCATCTTCGACGACGAGCCGATGTGCATGCACACGACCGTGCCGGTCTCCGCGCACGCAGCGAAGAAGGGATCCCAGTAGCCGGAATGGATCGTGGGCAGCCCGAGGTGGTACGGCAGTTCGCTGAATGCGACCGCCCGCACCTCACGGGCGGCGTTGCGCCGAACCTCGCCTGCAGCAAGCTCCGCGTCCCATAGCGGGACAAGGCATAGCGGAATCAATCGGCCGCCGGAGTCGCCGCACCACTCCTCGACCATCCAGTTGTTGTATGCCTCGACGCATGCCAGACCAAGCTCGCGGTCGGGATGGTCATTGAAGGTCTGGCCACAGAAGCGGGGGAAGGTCGGAAAGCACATCGATGCTTCCGTCCAGTTCAGATCCATGTCCGCCAACCGCGCCACCGGGTCGTAGCAGCCCCGGCGCATGTCGTCGTATGTGATGGGTGTCATGGTCATGTCTTCGACGTCGTATCCGACCGCCGCGACCATCCGCTTGTGGGTGTAGACAAGGTCGCCGAACACCCAGCAATCAACCTTGGTGGGCGAGCTCTCGTCGAACTCCTCCTTGTAGACGGCGGCTCCGACAAAGTTGATCGCCCGAATCCCCCGCCGCTCGACCCGCGGTCCCTCTGCCCGGAACTTCTCCGGCAGCCACTCCTGCCAGACGTGCGCGGGCTCGACGACGTGGTCGTCCACGCTGATGATCTTCGGTATCCGCGGCATCCGCTCTCCCGCTAGTCGATCGTCGGGGGTGCGGCGCGGTGGCTGCGGGCCCGGGTGAACTCGCCAACGACATCGGTCAGCGGCGTGCCCGACCCCGCAGCGTCTGCCTTGAGCTGGTTCCACTCGGCCAGGCTCGCCGCGGCAGCGGCGGCGTCGTCGTTCCAGACGGGAGACAGCGGAGTCGTGATCTCTAGGCGCAACCCCCCTGGCTCGCGGAAGTAGATGCTGTAGATGATCTTGTGGTCGACCGGACCGAGCACCTCGACGCCGTTCGCGGTCAACCAGGCGTGCCACTCGTCCACCTTCTGCCGTGACTCGACCTGCATCGCGAAATGCTCGAAGGTGTCATAGGCCGGGTGCGGGGGTGCCGCGCGACGGGGCAGCTCAGGTGCTTCGAAGAACGCGATCGTGGAGCCGTCCGACATTCGAAAGAACGAGTGAAAGTACGGCACTGGCTCACCCGTCGACGGGATCGCGTCGTCGAGGACCGCATTGACAAGCTCCATGCCGAGCAACCGGGTAAAGAAGTCGGCGGTCGCCGCGGTGTCGTGAGTGACGAACGCCGCGTGGCTCAGCGTGGCCGGTGAGCCCGGCCTGACGCCCGCGCCCGGCGCCGTTCGGGAGTCCAGGTCTTGACTCATGTCCGAACTATACGGCGGTGGAGACACTGCTGTCAGAAATTGCCCTCTTGGGCCACGATCAGGGCGTCGACGGCGACGACGCCGGTGGGCGTCACGATGAGTGGGTTGAGGTCGACCGACGATGCGTGACCCGCGAGCCGGTACGCGAGCTGGTCTGCTGCCAGCAGAGCCGCGACCAGCGCATCGACCGGCCACCGCAACTGGCCACGAATCGCCGCCATCACCGCGTCGCCCGCGACGGAGGCCACCAGCGACTCTGCTGCCCCGCGGCTCAGCGGCAGCAGCCGGCCGGCGAGGTCGCGCGAAGTCTCGACGAGGATCCCGCCCTTGCCGAGCACCACGAGCGAGCCGAGATCAGTGTTGAGCTGCAAGCCGATGAACGCCTCTCCGATTCCAGCGACCTGCGGCTGGACCACGACACTGGCGGGCAGATTCGCTTCAGCAGCAATCTTGCGCAGCCGGCGTACCGCCTCGGGAAGCTCCGCAGCACTGACACCGCTTAGCACCGCACCGAGCTCGGTGCGGTGCGGCACGTCAGCCAGCTTGACCACGAGTTGCTCCCCTAACGACGACGTCGTGAGAGTTGCGGCGTCGTCCTCGGCGTCGATGATTCGGTACGGCGCCGTCGGAATGCCCGCGTCGCTCAGTAGCCCCATAGCGACCGCGAAGCTCACAAGCTCTCCCGCCGGCGTCTTGCTGATCGGGTTCGCAAGCGATGCCCCGGCTGGCCTGGCTCGTGCGGAAGCCGGAGCCTCCGGCGCGGCGCGATAGGTGACGAACTGGGTCATCGCCGACATCGCTCGAAACAGCGAGCTCAGGCCGGCTGTGACCGCCAGACCACGCTGCTTCCATTCCTCGATCCAGGCGCCAACTGCGGTCGCGTCGAGCGAGGTCACAGCGAGCGGTGTCCGGGTCGCCCCTTCCACCGCTGCAAACGGCTCGAGCAGGACCCGTCCCCAGGCGGCGTCACCCTCTCCCACCCACCAGCACAGCGCCAGCAGGTCGATGCCCGAAGCAGTGGCATACCTGGTGAACAGCTCGGCAAGCACGTCCTGATCGGTGACGACGAACCCCGTCATGTCGAGCGGGTTCACGGTTTCGGCGCCGGGGATGGTCTGCCTCACCCAGTCAGCGACCTCGGGCAGCGACGGCAGGTCGACGTCACTAGCCGCCGCGAGATCAGTAGCTAGGGCGCAGACACCACCCGAGCTGGTGATGAGCGCCGCCCGCCGCAGCGGCGTCCACGCTTCGCGGGGAAGCTGTTCGAACAGCTGCGCTCGGTCGATCAGGTCGTCGATGTCGGTCGCTGACAGTACGCCGGCCTCGCGGAACGCAACGTCGTACACCCAGGCTGCGTCGGCGATCGCCCCGGTGTGGGAGGTGATGATCGATCGGCCGGTTTCGGTCCGGCCGAGTTTGAGTGCGATGACTGCCGTCTTCTGGGCGCGCGCATGACGGACCGCTTCGAAGAAGCGGACCGGGTCTCGCACTTTCTCGACGATCAAGCACATAACGGCGGTTGATGGGTCGGCGGCGAGGTAGTCCACGTAGTCGGCCAGGTCGCAGACCGCCTCGTTGCCGGATGACACCGCCACGCTGACGCCCAGCTGTCGCCGCCCGGCCGCCGCCAGCGCGGAACGCACCAGGAAGCCGCTCTGCGAGACAATCGCGAGCCGTCCGGCTCGCGGCGCGATCGCGCCCCCGGTGAACATGTTGACGCGGCTGGTGGCGTTGATGAAGCCACTGCAGTTTGGCCCGATCACGGCTGTGCCGGTCGATCGGGCGATCGCAACCAACTCCGCCTGAAGGGCCAGGCCGGCTTCACCCGACTCGCCGAAGCCGGCAGCCGCCACGACGACCCCGCCGCAGCCAAGCGCCGCTGCCTCTCGTACCGCCGCCACCGACCGTTCCGCATTAACGAGGCTGAGCACCGCATCCACGGGAAGATCGAGATCGGACAGGGTCGCTACGCAGGCCCGGCCGTAGACCTGCTCCCGTTTCGGGTTGACCATGCGGACATCGATGCCAGCCTCGAGCATCGGAAGCACCGCGTTGTTTGACATAGCCAGCGACTCGCTCGCCCCGACGACCGCAACCGATGCGGGTTCGAGCAGGCGTCGCAGCGAAGTCAACATACGTGTCAGAATAGTGCTCGGCAGACGTTGAGGAGGAGCCGGTGGAGTCGCAGCACGTGGGCTACCGGGTCTCATCCGGAGTTGCTCACATCTCCTTGCGCCGAGCCGAGGTCCGCAATGCACTCGCGGCGGCCACCCGCGCTCAGCTCCTCGACGCGTTCGCGCGGGCGGTTGACGACCCTGCCGCGCATGCGGTGCTTCTTGTCGGAGAGGGCAAGCACTTCAGCGCGGGCGCCGACCTGCTCGATGCCAGGCCACGGCATTCGCTCGAGGAAGACGTTGCCTTCCTCGAAGCAGTGGACAGCTTTCACGAAACGATCCGCAGCACACCGCTGCCGGTCGTCGCCGCTGCGCGAGGGTGTTGTCTCGGTGCCGGCCTCCTGCTCGCAGCCTGCGCAGACTTCCTGATCGCCAGCGACACCGCGGTGTTCGGTCTGCCAGAGGGACGGCTCGGACTCGTCGGCGCGAGCCCACTGGTGCGAGAGGTGGGTCGGCAGTGGGCGAAGTTCATGATCATGACCGGCGAAACCATCACCGCGGCCCGCGCTCGCGACATCGGACTGGTGCTGGCTGTTGTTGCGGATCAAGACCTTGATGAACGAGCGACAGAGCTTGCCTGCCGGCTCGCGCGAATGCCCCACGACGGGGTCCGGCTCAACAAGGCCGCCGTCGATGCCGTCGCCGATGCGGCCGGCGGCGAGGAAGCCCGTCGCAGCGGGATCGACCACGACGCTGCGACCCTGCGGCACGCGGAGCACGCCGCCGCTCCCGACGGCCGCACGTTTCGGACGATCCTCGCGGCGGACGGGATGGCCGGGCTCAAAGAAGCCCGCGACCAGCAGTACGCCGAACCGTGGCTCGACCAGTGACCAACCCGGCGACCCGGCGCCCCAGCTACGGGCCCAACAGCCCGCGCGTCGGCGAGCGTGGGGCGCGCACCCGGCGACGGCTGCTGGAGGCTGCACTCCGGCGGTTTGCCGAGGCCGGCTTCCACGAGACCGGCGTCGAGGAGATCGCGCGTGATGCGGGAGTGTCCCGGGCGACCTTCTACCAGTACTTCGACAGCCGCGAGCAGGTCGTCAGCGAGCTGATCGAGGAGTGCGGTGCCGCGCTGATCCGGATGGTCGGGCGCCTCGGCGTCCTCGGACCGACCAGGACCGGTTACGACAACCTGCACTGGTGGCTTGGCGAGTGGGCGTACATCTACGACAAGTACGCCACAGTCTTCGTTGAATGGGCCCACATCGACGGGCCCCACACCCCACTCCGGCCGATGGTGGCACGGTTCGTCGAACGGTTCGTCGAGCGGCTCGCGCCAAAGCTGAAGTCGTTCGGTGTGAGCGACCTCGACCCCCCGTCGGCGGCACTGCTCTTGGTCACGGTCGTCGAGCGGTTCAACTACTTCAGGGTGACCCAGCCGATCCGGGTCAGCGACGACAGGATGCTGGACACCCTCGCCGTCTCGGTGCAGCGCTATCTGTTTCCGAGCACCAGACGGTCGGTTTACCTGCTCCTTGACGAAACCGAGCCCACCGCCACACCGGCGCCCCGGACGCCGGCAATCACGATGACGGCCGGCAAGCCGGGCGCGTTTGACGATGGCGCGCCGGCAAGCGTGGATCGGCTGATCGAGGCCGGTGGGCGGGTGTTCGCATCGAATGGCTACCGGCAGTCGAGCGTCGAAGCAGTCCTGGCCGAAGCGGGGCTATCCCGACGGACCTTCTACAAGTACTTCGACAACCGGCTTGACCTACTGATGGCGGTATCTCAGCGCTGCGAGGAGAGGGTCAACAACGTCAACGACCGGTTCGCCCAGCAACACACCTGGACCGGCGTGCGGGAATGGGCCGAAAGCGCCGTCAGCTTTGTCGAGGGCATCGGGGGCGCGTTGCGCGTCTGGCTCGAGGAGCCAGTGAACGACCCGATGCGCGCCACCGCGCAGACCGTGCTCGGCGGGCTGACCGCGCGCTGGGCGGAAGCATTCTCATCGCTGGACGTGCCGCCCGGGTTCGACCCGGTCGCCGGTGCCTGGTTGCTCTTGGCGGTCGTCGAGCGCATGCCCCATCAAGGAGTCGCAACCAAGTACGACCTCGGACACCAGGAGACGGTCGACGTAATCGCCGGGTTCGTCGGACGCGCGATGCTCAACCTCTCCGCCGGCGCCTAGGCCACCTGCCGGCGGATCCATTCGGCCATCGCGTCGAGCGCCTCGTCGAGGAGATCCGGCGTGCCCTCGTAGTAATGACCTGCACCTTTGATCGCGATCAGTTCGCTTCCTTCACCGGCTGCGACATGCATCTGCTCGCCCATGTGCGGGTGCACGGTCACATCGGCCGTGCCGTACTCCACCAGCACCGGCACGTCGACGGTCGGAAGCCAGCGGCAGGCATGACCAAGCGAGTGATCGATCGACCACTGGTTGAGCCAGGCCCGCACGCTGTTATTGCGTCCGATCCCGGCGGGAAGGTAGTTCGCCACTTCGGGCGGGCCCCACAGCGACACCCCAATTGGCCGGTCACTGGGATCGATCGTGGCATCGAGGAAGCGAAGATCGGCGCAGGTTCCGTGGACGACGAACGGCAGGTCGTCCAGCCCGCCGATCAGCGCACCCGATTCCAGCGCCTCGAGTTGAGCCTCACACCACCGAGAGATCCGCCGGTTGCGTTCGACCTGAGCGGCCCGGTACGCCGCGACGAACGCCGGTGAGTACGGCGGACGGTTGCGCGGGTCATACATGTCGAGTGCGGGATCGCGATCAAACGGCTTGTGCTCGTCCGAAATGGCAGGGTCGATCCACTCGCTGGACAGAACGGCACGACTGGGATGAGCCATGAACATCACCAATCCGTCCACCGGCCTGAGGTCCGCCTGCGTCAGATCAGGACCTCCGCCGGGCGGCGAGGACACCGTCGGGTTGAGCGCCTGCGCTTGGTAATACGGAGCGATTGACGCTCCGCCGCTGTTGCCGACCAACACGATCTTCCGGTAGTCCAGCTCCTCGCGCAGGTGCCGGACCAGGAAGCCGATGTCCAGCAGGCAGTTCTCGAGAAGCAGCGAGCTGTCATTACCGACGTAGCGCGTTGTCAGGCCGATCGCCCCGAAGCCGCGGCTGGCCAGACCGGGCAAGGCGTAGTGGCCGAGGAAGTTCGCAGTGGGGTGACAGAAGACCACTGCGGTCTCACGTCGGTCACGCGATCGCCGGACTTCGCTTGCCCAGACCGTCTTCGCGAGCCGAGCAACGCCCGAGTAGATCTCCACCCGGGACGGCGCCGCCGCTGACGCGGCGATCAGATTGCGCTCCAAGTCCGTGCTCATGACCTCGCTTGCACCATCTCTCTCAGCTCACGCTTCAGGACCTTGCCGTAGGCGTTACGCGGCAACTCGGCCACCGGCACATAGCGACGGGGCCGCTTGTAGGTTGCAAGTTGCGCCGTGCAGTGATCGACGAGCTGGTCGCTGACCGAGTCGGCATCACCATCGACCACCACGACCGCGACGACCTGCTCCCCCCAGGTGCGGTCGGGTACGCCGATGACTGCCGCGTCGCGGACAGCGGCATGGTCGCGCAGTACCGCCTCAACCTCGACCGCGTACACGTTCGAGCCGCCGGTGATGATCAGGTCCTTGAGCCGGTCGAGCAGGAACAGGTATCCCGCTGAATCGACCCGTCCGAGGTCACCGGTGTGCAACCAGCCATTTCGCAACGTCTGCTCGGTCGCCTCCGGTTGGTTCCAATACCCCAACATCACTGCCGGACCCCGCACGGTGATCTCGCCGACCTCACCCGGCGGCACCTCATGGTCGTCGCTGTCGACCACCCGGATCTCCATGCCCGGTCGCGCGTGCCCGGCCGAGGAGAGCCGGGAGGGCATCGGCTCGGCGAGGGCCGCGATGTGGTCCGCCGCACTAAGCGCCGTCGCGGTCATCGGCGTCTCCCCCTGCCCGTACAGCTGGACCAGCCGCGGGCCGAAGATCTCGAGCGCGCGGCGCAGCTCGGGCTCCGGGAAAGGCGCACCGCCGTACACGATCTGCGGCCGCTCGCTCGGCGCGACCGAGCCGTGACGCGCTGCATCAGCCAACAGGATGATCTGGGTAGGGACCATCCAGGTATTCGTCACGCGCTCCCGCGCGAACAACTCGAGCACCGCGGCCGGGTCGAAGGAGCCGGCCGGGGCGATGACATGGCGAGCGCCTCGTGCCGTGGTTGCCAGCGCGTGGAAGCCCGCGCCATGGGTCAGTGGCGCGGCGTGCAAGGTGACGTCTTCGGCCGTCATCGGGGTGAGATCGGCGAGCCAGGACGCTGTCACGAAGTTCAAGACGCCATGGGTCAGCATCGCGCCCTTCGGCCGACCGGTCGTGCCCGACGTGTAGAACAGCCACGCCAGCGTGTCGCGGTCGACAGCTGCGTTGACCGCCGCCCGGCCCCGCCCGCCGGCGAGTGTCTTCTCGTAACCGATCGCGCCGTGGGGAAGCTCCTCACCCGTGGTGATGACAATCATGTCGTCGAGTTGCGCTGCATCCACGGCGTCCCGCAGGGTTGCGTCCGTGACGAGGAGCCGGGCACCCGAGTCAGCCAGGTGATAGGAGACCTCGCTGGCCCGGAATTTCGCATTCAACGGCACCCAGCAAAGCCCGGATCGGAAACAGGCGAACATCGTCTCGAGAAGTTCCGGCGAGTTGGGCAGGAAGCATCCGACCCGGTCACCCGGCGTCAGGCCGAGGTCGGCGAAGCCGTGGCACAGCGCGTTCACCCGGTCGTCGAACTCTCGGTAGGTCAAGGTTCGACCCGGTGCGGTGACCGCGATGTCCTGCGGGGCTCGCCGGGCTGCACCGGCCAACAGTTCGCCGAGGTTCATCGGCCCTATTAAGCGCCGGTGTGCGCAAGGAGCTGATGCATGGTGCGAAACACCAGGTTCGGAACGATCGAAAAGTCCTGGTCCTCGACCAGCCGCAGCCCGGGATAGTCGGCGATGAGGATCTCCAGCGTGATCTTCATCTCGAGCCTTGCGAGTGGCGCACCAAGACACAGATGCACGCCCTTGCCGAAGCTGAAGTGGCTACGTGCGTTGTCCCGGGTGATGTCGAAGCGATCCGGATCGCTGAAGTGACGCTCATCGTGATGTGCGGAGGCAAACGTCATGAAGATCTGGGCGCCGGCGGGTAGCTCGACGCCACCAACCGTTGCCGGCCTCGTCGTAATCCGGCGCCAGCCAAGGATCGGCGGGTCGTAACGGAGCATCTCCTCGACCGCGTTTTCCACCAGGCTCGGATTGGCGACCAGTGCCTGCCACTGATCCTGGTGAGCCAGCAGCTGGCGCAGGCCGCCGGTGAACAGGTTCGTGGTGCTGTCGTGCCCGGCAAGCGCGATGGAGTACACGATGCTGACGCAGTCGTTGAACGAGACCTCGTCTGCGTGCTGGGCAGCGTAGGCGAGTAGGTCGCTGGTGAAGTCGTTAGCCGGCGTCGCCTGACGGCTGGCGACGTGGTCCTGCACGTAGGTCCAGAACGACACCACGTTGTGAGCGACGACTACCTGCTCGTCGTCGGAGAGCCGCCCGTAGGTGAGCAGGATCCGGTTGGTGCACCAGGACTTCAGAAGCTCCCAGTCCGACTCCGGGAAGCCGAGCAGGCTGAACCCGGCATACGCCGGGAGGGGAAACGCGAGGTCCGCGACCAGGTCGACAACCGGGCGCCCCGCGAAGCCGTCGATCATCCGCTTCGCGTTCTCGCGCAACACCGGCTCGAGCGCCCGGATCCGGCGCGGGTTGAGGTTGCGCAGGACTGCGGTGCGCATCGGGGCGTGCCGCGGCGGGTCCGCATTGGTCAGTGTCGGCACCCGGGTCACCTTGCCAGCCATGACCTCTGCCGCCGCTGGGCAGATCGGCCAGACCGGCGAGGAGGCGTTGGCCGCGGCAAACGTGTCGCGATCCATCAGGATCGCCTCGATGTCGTCGTATCGAGTGACGAAATAAAGGTCGAGCTCGGGGTAGTAGAGCACCGGCATCGCCGACCGCAGGGCAGCAAGCTGAGGAAACGGTTCTGTCAGAAACTCAGGCTTCAGCGGGTCGAAGTCGGGTGCGATCGGGCACGTAGCCGCTGCTGTCATCGGGGTCCCTCTCGACTCCTTGCCATCTGGGGGGTAACTATAGATGTCAGATCCTGCTTCGGCCAGGGGCCGCCGCAAGCACGTTCGTCCACCCGAGCCGTAGCCGCGCGCGCGGCTCAATCGGGTCGCCCGCTTCAGGCGGCCGGGCAGTTGACGCAGCCGCCACTTCGACGGCTGCGATCGGCACCATCCCCGGGACCTTCGCCTATCACAAGGGGTGACGTTGGCCCCTGTTTGGCCTGAGTAGCGCTGCAGACCCTTGGAGTGAGACCGGCAAAACCGGCCGGTCTTGACTCGCAGGAGGTGCACCATGAGGTTGTTACGGCACGGAAGCAAGCGGCTGCTCGCGGCGGCCGCGCTTCCCATTTCAACGTTGCTGATCCTGTCCGCCTGCGGCGGATCGAGCAGCCCGGCGGCGGCGAAGCCGAAACTCGTCGTGGGCGTCATCCATGTGGGCTCGGTCAAGGACGCGGGCTACAACCAGGCCGAACATGACGGAATCGTCGCCATGGAGAGGGCGGTCCCGGGGGTCAAGGTCATCGAGGCCGAGAACATTCCGGAGAGCCCACAGGTCCAGAGCGTCATGCAAGGCATGATCAACCAGGGCGCCAAGCTCATCTTCCCGCAGTCGTTCGGCTACATGGACTTCGCCCTGAAGGTTGCCAAGTCGAACCCGTCGGTCGACTTCGAGCACCCGGCCGGCTATAAGTACGCCAAGAACTTCGGGACGTACTGGGCCGCGAGCGACCAGGTCGACTATGCGCTTGGAGTGGCTGCGGCCAAGACGAGCAAGAGCGGCAAGCTCGGCTTCGTCGGAGCGATGCCGATCCCCACGGTCATCTCCTCGGCAATCGCGTTCCACCTCGGTGCGCAGTCCGTCAACCCACACATCACGACCACCGTGGTGTGGACCGGATCATGGTCGGACCCGGGCAAAGAGGCTGCGGCGACCAACACGCTCGCTGACAAGGGCGTCGACGTCGTAGCTTGCCTGGTCGACTCGCCGGTCACCGTGGTGAAGACGGCCGAGCAGCGGCACATCTTCGCAATCGGATACCACTCCGCAGCCGCGGCGACCTACGCCCCGAACTACTGGCTGTCGGGCGTCGCGTTCAGCTGGGGCCAGATGTTCACTCAGATGGCTAAGAACGTCATCGCCGGCACCTGGAAGTCGCAGGGTGACATTGCCCCGGCGAGCAGTGGAGTGGCATACATGGCGCCGTTCGGTCCGAGGGTCCCCGCGGCAGCGAAAGCGGCGGCGACAACCGTGTACGACGCTTTCAAATCCGGCCAGCGGGCGAGCGCCTTCATGGGACCGATCTACGACCAGCATGGTCACCTGCGGGTCCCCGCAGGCAAGTCCCTCTCCCCGGCTGACGAGCAGAACGTCAACTGGCTCGCCAAGGGGATGATCGGACAGACCAAGTGACCACCAGCGAGCTAGGGCTCAAGGGAAAGGTCGAAGCGGCCAACCACGAGGCACTTCAGCGCCTCGTGGCGGCTGAGCCAGTCCTGGTTGACGTAGCACCTGCCGGTGAGGTCGTGACGGACCTCACCGGCAGATGGATCCTCCACGCCGGGCCACCGATCCGATGGTCCGACATGTGTGGAGCACAGCGCGGATCTGTCATCGGTCTCGTCATGTTCGAGGAGTGGGCCGGGACGCCGGAGGAAGCCGTGCGTCTGCTCGATACGGGCGAGGTCGCACTGGAACCAAACCATCACCACCACGGCGTCGGTCCCATGGCCGGGACCACATCGCCGTCACTACCGGTGTGGGTGGTAGAGAACCGCGCGTTCGGAAACCGGGCGTACTGCCGTCCCACAGACGCGTCGCAGCAGTTCGGTGACTTCTCCGAACCGGCCCTCGCCGGGATTCGTCACTGGCGGGATGTCCGAGCTCCCGCGATGCGAGCGGCGCTGCGGCAGCTGGGCGGGCTAGCACTCAAACCGCTGCTCGTGCGGGCGCTCGCGATGGGTGACGAGCTACACAACCGGCCGAACGCGTTCTCGTCGCTGGTCGCCAACGCGGTGGCACCAGCACTCGTCGAAGCGGACCTCCCGCGTCCCGACCTGCTCGCAACGCTGGGGTGGTTGGGCGGGGATGAGTTCCTCGGTCTCGGCCTGTCGATGGCGTCGGCGAAAGCCGCTGCGGAGCCGGCCGAAGGGATCGCGTACTCAACGATGGTGACCGCGCTCGCACGCAATGGCGTCGAGTTCGGGATCCGGATCAGCGGTCTTCCCGGCCGCTGGTTCACCGCCCCGGCTCCGGCGATCGAGGGCCTGTACCTGCCTGGGTACTCGGCAGCCGACGCCGGTCTCGACATGGGCGACTCTGCGATCACGGAGACCGTTGGCTGGGGTGGCTTCGTGCTGGCCGGGGCACCCGGAATCCTGGCGCTGGTCGGGGGGACTCCAGCGCAGGCGCAACAGATATCGCGCGACATGGGCGAGATCACCCTCGCGCGAAGTCCTGACTACCGGATGCCAATCTTCGGGTTCGAGGGCTCTCCAGTAGGGATCGACATTCGTCGCGTCGTGAGCACGGGGATCGTCCCCACCATCGACACGGCGATCGCGCATCGCGACCCGGGACATCCGAAGATCGGCGGCGGGCTCGTGCGAGCGCCGCTTGCCTGCTTCACCGACGCCCTTGTCGAGTTCGGCCGGAAGCACGGTGTGTCATGACCGGTCGCGAGCCGGCTGCCGTCCGGGCCCGGATCCTTCGGTCACGGTATGTCGATTCGCTCGTCCTCATGCGTCTCGCACAGAAACTCAGCCGGTACCCCGGGGTAGACGACGCAGCGGCCGTGATGGGCACGCCGCCGAACCTCGCGACGCTGCGAGCCGGGGGGTACAGCCTCGACGACCTGGCTACGGCGCAGCCCGACGACGTCGTCGTCGCGGTCCGCGGGCGCGACCGCACGTCGCTTGATCAAGCGCTGGAAGGCGTCGAAGAACTGCTCGCGGCAGACGGCACAGCCGCTCTACCCGAAGCCCCCACCCTCGCTGCCGCGCTTCAAACTGCACCTCGAACCAACCTGGTGAGCATCTCCGTACCCGGCGAGTACGCCGCGACCCTCAGTCGGGCGGCACTCGAGGCAGGACGACACGTGTTCTGCTTTTCCTCCGGCGTGACGGTCGAGGACGAGGTCGCGCTCAAGCAGCTAGCCGCCGACAAAGGACTGCTTTGCATGGGCCCGGACTGCGGCACGGCGATCATCAACGGCGCAGGGCTCGGTTTCGCCAACGCCGTCCAGCGCGGGCCCGTTGGCCTGGTCGGCGCCTCTGGCACCGGCCTCCAAGCCGTCTCAACTTTGCTCGATGCACAAGGCATTGGCATCTCGCACGCGATCGGCACGGGCAGCCGTGACTTGCACGACGCGGTCGGCGGTCAGACGACGGTCGCTGCGCTTCACGCGCTCGACGCCGACCCTGCCACGGCGGTGATCGGCCTCATCAGCAAGCCTCCGGATCCACGAACCTCGCTGGCAGTGCGTGCCGCGGCGGCAGGTCTCGCCACGCCCGTGGTCACGTGCTTCCTCGGCGACCCGTCCTCGGACGCCCTCACTTTCGACGAGCTGGTCAAACAGCTCACCAGCGTCGTCGGCGCAACCTACCGGCCCCCGGGACACGCGATCGACCACGCGGATCGGCTTCGCGACAAGCTCGGGGCACAGCAGCGCTGGATCCGAGGCCTTTACTCGGGCGGCAGCCTGTGCGCGGAGGCTCAGGTTGTGTTGAGCCAGGGCGGCCTCGAGGTCTACTCCAACTCGCCGATCGCGGGCGCCGCCCTGCTCCCCCATGCGACCTCGAGCTGCGGACACGCGCTCATCGATCTCGGAACTGAGGAATTCACGCGCGGACGCCCTCATCCGATGATCGATCCGCGGACTCGACTCACCCGGCTGGTCGAAGAGTCCGAGCGCGGTGACGTCGCGGTCATCCTCCTCGACGTCGTCCTCGGGCGCAACGCCGCGACCGATCCCGCCGCAGACCTGAGCGACGCGATCGACGCGGCCCGCGCGCAAGCCCGCCGCCGCGGCGGTGACCTTGTCGTCCTGGCCACCGTCGTCGGGACGGCGGCGGACCCCCAGGACCACTCCCGACAGGTTCGCCAACTTCGGGCGGCCGGGGCGTTAGTCCTGCCGACAAACGCGGCGGCCGCAGCGCTGGCTGCTGACATCGTGACGGGAGGCCGGTCGTGATCAACGAACTTCTTGCGCTCGGCCCGGTCGTGGTCAACATCGGGCTCGAATCGTTCGCCGAAGCGCTGCAGGAGCAGCAGGTTCCGGTTATCCACGTTCGTTGGCGTCCGCCGCCGGCCCTCGCGCCCGAGGTCGCCCGCGTCCTCGAGGCATTGCAATGAGCGTCCTTCCGGTCGACCAGGAGACCCGACCTACGAAGGGGGTCTCGGTCAGTGCCCGAGGCCTCACGAAACGCTTCGGCCCATTGCTCGCGCTCGACAACGTCAACTTCGAGGTCACCGCCGGAGTGCAGGCACTTCTCGGCGAGAACGGCGCCGGTAAGAGCACTCTGGTCAAGGCGCTCTATGGCTACGCACCTGCAGATGGCGGCACGATCACCTACAACGGCGAGCCCGTCACCATCGCCACGCCAGCCGACGCACGGCGACTTGGCATCGGCATGGTCTTTCAGCAGTCGACACTGATTCCCGCGTTCACCGTTGCCGAGAACATCGCGCTGTTGCTGCCCGACTTGCCGCGGCTGCTGCGACCGCGACAGATCGCCGCGCAGATCACAGAGCTCGCAGACCGCTACGGACTCGAGGTCCGGCCCGATGCCCGGGTCGGCGAGATGTCCCTGCCCGAACAGCAGCGCGTCGAGGTCCTTCGAGTGCTACTCGCCGGCGCAAGGGTGCTGATCTTCGACGAACCCACGAGCACGTTGCCGGCTCACGAAATCGACAGGTTGTTCGACGTGTTCCGCAAGTTGCGGGACGACGATTACCCGATCGTCTTCATCACGCACAAGCTGCACGAGGTGATGGCAGTCGCCGACCGCGTGACGGTCATGCGCCACGGTGCCATCGTCGGCTCGCACGTCATCACAGACGTCACCGAGGACACACTCATCGAGATGATGTTCGGTGCACCGGTGGACACGCCCGCGCTGGCGCGTCGAGCCCAGCCGAAGGGCCAGCCCGTACTGGAGCTCTCGGGCGCATGCACACGTGGCAGCTACCCGCTCTCCGACATCTCATTGACCGTCAATGCCGGCGAGATCGTCGGCGTGGCGGGGATCACCGGAAATGGTCAGCGTGAGCTCGGCGACCTGATTATCGGGATGCTGCCGGTGACGCGCGGCACCAAGCTGCTGTTTGGCGAGCGGGCCAATGGTTGGAGTGTCCGGCGGATTCGCGAAAGGTCGGTCGGGTTCATCCCGGAGGACGTCGCCGGGAATGGCGTGATCTGGAACATGACGCTCGCGGAGAATGTCGCGCTGGGTGAACTCAGCGAGGTAGGTCACCGCCACGGCGTGACAGTCGACTGGGACAAAGTCCAAGCCGAGCTGGACGGCCCCATCCAGCGACTGGGTCTTCATCTGCCCGACAGCAACCGCAAGGCGATGACACTCTCAGGCGGCAACGTTCAACGGTTCGGACTCGCACGCGAACTCGCGCGCCATCCACGCTTGCTCGTCGCGCTGTACCCGACTCGGGGGCTTGACGTCCCCAGCACGGACGCCGTGCAGGAGCTGATCGTGGCCGCGCGCGATGAGGGCTGCGGCGTGCTGCTCGTCTCGCATGACCTCACCGAGCTGGCTGCGCTCTCCGATCGCATCGTCGTGATTCGGGACGGCCGGCTGGTCGCGGACCTGCCGCCCGACGCGGAGCCGTATGCGATTGGTCGGCTCATGACCGGCGGAGAGGACGCACCATGACAACTGCCACTCTCCTGATGCGCAGCCACGCCCGACAGTTCGGCCGCTGGGCGACATGGACAATGCTCGCCGTCGCCGTCTACGCCGTGCTGATCCTCAGTTATGGCAAGAACCCCCTGGCGGCACTGCACGACATCTTCACGTCAACGCTCGGCAGCAGCTACGGCTTCGGCGAGGTCATCGTCCGAATGATCCCTCTGGTCCTCACGGCCATGGCGGTCACCATTCCCGCGCGAATCGGACAGGTCAACGTTGGTGGGGAGGGGCAGCTGTACGCCGGCGGGTTGTGCGCAAGCTGGTTCGCGTTGACGTTCACGTCGTGGCCGGCTTGGCTCCTGTTGCCCGCGATGGCAGTTGCCGGCTTCAGCGGTGGCGGCGCCTGGGCTGCGCTTGCGGGCTGGCTGAAAAGTAGAGGCTGGCTGAACGAGGTCTTCTCGACAGTGCTGCTCAACTACATCGCGATTCTCGCGGTGAGCGCGCTGGTCTTCGGCCCCTGGCGTGACCCGACGAGTTCGAACTATCCACAGAGCCGGGAGTTCGTGCCTGCCGCGCGGTTGCCGCAGTTGTTCGGAAGCCGGGTCGACGTGACGATCTTCCTGGCCGTCGCGGCGGTCGTCGCCTTCGAGATCGTCCTGCGCAAGACGCGGTGGGGCCTTGAAATCCGCGCGATCGGCGGCAATCCGAACGCGGCGGCGCGCATCGGCGTCCCGATCCGGCGCTACATCGTCCTCGCCATGTTCATCGGTGGGGGTCTCGCAGGGCTGGCCGGCATGGCGCAGGCCTCGGCACTCCAAGGCCGGCTTAACGCTGGTCTGAGCCCCGGGTTCGCCTACACCGGATTCCTCGTCAGCTGGCTCGCGGGTCACAACCCCAGGCTCATCATCCCGATGTCGTTCCTGCTCGCAGTGCTTGCTGCCGGTGGCGACATCCTGCAGATCACCCAGGGCCTCCCATACGCCGTCGTCAGCGTTCTCACCGGTGTTGTCATGGTGATCGTGCTGACCGGCCGGGCGTTGCAGAAAGGCCAAACGTCATGACTGCCGCAACGTTCTGCACCGTCGTGTCCACGACCTTGGCACTCGCACCCTCGGTGTTCTACGCGACCCTGGGCGAGATCGTCGGGCAGCGTTCGGGCGTCGTGAACCTCGGAATCGAAGGCGTGATGCTGCTGGGCGCCGCAGTCGGATTCATGGTCGGCGTGATCACCGGCGACCCGATCATCGCCATCATCGCCGGTGCGGGAGTCGGCTGCGTCGCCAATTTGCTGTTCGCGGCGCTGGTGGTCGGCGCCCGAACCAACCAGCTCGCGACCGGATTCGCCTTGTACTTCCTCGGTGGCGCGGTGAGCACCCTCGTCGGAAGCAACTACATCGGGCGAAACCTCAACGGTCTCGGCCAGCTGCGAGTACCAGGGCTGAGATCATTGCCGCATCCGTGGGACAGCATTTTCCAGCAAGATCTGCTCGTATGGCTGATGGTGCCCGCGGCGGTCACCGTCTGGTGGGCGCTCGGGCGGACGAGATGGGGACTCCATGTCCGTGCGGCGGGTGAAAGCCGAGACTCGGCGTACGCCGCCGGGCTCAACCCCCGCCGACTTCAAGTTCAAGCACTAGCGCTCGCGGGCATGTTCAGTGGGGTCGCAGGCGCGCACCTGTCCGTTGCCTATACGAAGACCTGGCAGGACGGGATGACGAGCGGACGCGGCTTCATCGCGATCGCGATCGTCATGCTGTCTCTGTGGCGTCCGTTACGGGCGATCTTCGGTGCGCTGCTGTTCAGCTTTGCGGTGGCGATCGGTCTGCAGCTCCAGGCGAATGGGTCGGCGGTCTCGCCATACCTGCTCGACATGCTGCCCTACGTTCTCACCATCCTCGTCGTCTTGCTGTGGGCCCGGCCCAAGGCATTCTCGTCCCCAGCCGGCTTGCGAGAGGTGTTCGCCGGGACTTCGAAATGATGACGGTCAACGCCGTCTCTGTGACTCCCGCCGTTGCGGCCCTGCTGCGCGGCGAAACGCAACAGGGCCGTCATGTTGGCCACGGGTACGTGGCGTTGTCGAACTACGTCATGGCAGTGATCGGCCCGGGACGCCCGCGGATGCCGAACGGTATCGAGCTTCCACTTCAGGTAGGCCTGGCCCTCGGCGCCACCGTCGCGGTGGGTGATGGGCGGTTGGTGCTGCCGCATCTCGTTGCGGTCCCCGGCGAGGAATGGGATGCACGTCCGCCAGTCGGCTTCGTTCCAACGCTTGACGGCGACACCTCATGGATTCGTCCAGATCTGGCCGGTTGCGGGCCTGGACTGACCCCGCTGGGTGACGACGTCCTGATCGGATTCCTGGCGGCCCACGCATTGCTCGGCGGCCGACCACTCGACTGGGTAATTCCGCCGAATCGGACCAATGGCCTTGGGACGACTCTGCTTCGGCACGCCCACGCCGGACAGCTACCCGAGCCGGCACACAGCTTGTTGGCGCACGGTGACCCGACGCCGCTAATGACTTTCGGCCACACGTCAGGCCGCGGGATCCTCGTCGGGCTCGCGGCCGCCATCTCCGACCTCGGCATCGCACCTGCCGGGCGGGCGGTGTGCGCGCTCCGAACCAGCCTTTCGTTGGTACCCGGTGACCGCTCCTTCGACATCGTCGTGCGCCGCCTCGATCGGGAAACTCGGCACCAGTCCAAACTTCCCGAGCCCGGTCTCGTCACCGGGGCCTGACTGGTGCACACTGGAGGCCTCCGGAGGCGTCCGCCGTCGAGTTCTGGCCAGCAACTGGCGCGGCAGCGGGGTGTTCTCTGGGTCAGCTCCGGACCCTGGGCAAGACACCAGGGGGCTCGCGCCGTCATCGTCGCGATCCACCTGGCGGAGTGCCGAAAGGCTCGGTGGACGTTCGAGGAGGGTCGTGCCACCACGCTCCCGCCGCCGCACCCGCGGC
>JADMIO011201735.1_pt1 | contig 26874 bp, 18 predicted proteins | sample 8958161 | NCBI WGS metagenome assembly JADMIO01 (sample SAMN16585339, study PRJNA669376) | soil metagenome | isolation source: Crop rotation soil | place: USA: Cullars Rotation, Alabama | collected 2011
GACAACTTGTCCACGTGGAATTCTAAGCTTAGGATCCCAATGTGCTGGAAAGCAGATGCTGGTGGTGCCGCCGTTTCTGACGAATGCCGTGTTCAACACGGATTTTATCGGCGTGGCTGGGGATGTTGGGACGGTGGTCCACCTGGACTCAAGGAAACAGGCGGTTACGGACATTGCCTTCAGCAGCTTTACGAACATAACAGTGTCTGCCGGGAATTTTCCGTATCGTACGTTCCGGATTCAGGTGCCAGTGCAGCAGATTGCATGGCAGTTGAATGTGTTGCCGGGTTCAGGCGCGCCGAATATCGCGGTGCGTCGCGACGTAGTGCCGAATGAGTTTCGCAACGACGCATTTTCGGAGCCGCCCGGGGGCGTTGGGGCGAGCATCAGTCTGGTGCCGCCGCCGCCGCAATCGGGCGCAGGCGTGCCCGGGCTGAGCGATGGGACATGGTTCGTCACGGTCTACAGCACGGCCGGTTTTTCCTGTGGATTTACGAACAGCAATCCGGTGATAACGGATGTGCATTATACCTTCTCGATCACGAACGATGCAGCCGGGCGGGCAGGCTGGCGCTATTACCGGGTCCCGAATATCGCGGAGCAGCTTGGCAGCCTCGGGTGGGAATTGTTGCTTTCAAACCAGGTGGCCGGGACGGAAATTGCGATTCGCCGCAATGCGGTGCCGGGAAGATGGAATCGGCGGGATAACGATAACAGCTATTTGACCCAATCGCCACCTCCCTATCTGGACGTTACTCCCGGCGTCCAGTACCCGGCGGTCAACGGTTTTCTCCAACAACCCGGGCACCAGGCTGATGTCTGGTATATCGGCGTCTATACGCCAGCGCAGGCGCTCGGAAATTTTGTTTTGACAGGAAATGCTCTGACGGCGCAATTGAGCGGCTTTGACGGCGTTGGCAGCAGCCTGGCGGTCATCGATCAGCCGGTTGGGAAATGGAAGTTCGTGCGGATCGATGTGCCGGCCGATGCGATGGGTTGGGATCTTCGGCTGGCGAATGTGACCAATGGCAACCCGCAAATCGTGGTGTGCCGCGACAACCTGCCGGCGGGGATGAACACGCTGGGCCAGTGGTCGGGAGGGCCAGCCGCTAGCGCGCCGCAAATCTCGACGAACTGGCCGAGCACGAATCAGTGGCAAGCCGGCAACGATTGGACCGGTTGCGGAGGCGGCCCGATGCTGGCGATGGGCATGGGCAACCCACTCGAGCATGGAACTTACTACCTTGGTGTGCAGGATTTGAATTCTGCCAGCAGCTACACCTTGCAAAGCCGCGGAATCGGGCTAACGAACTACTCGATCCGCGTGCACGATTTGAATTTTTCGGGCAGCGCCACCAACAATTCACTCGCGGTCACTGAAGGAGATTATTTTCGGGTGATGGTTCCCAGCAACTCGCCGAATTGGAAATTGAAATTGCGGGCGGTCAGTGGCGAGGTGTTGCTGAAGGTCCAACAGGATTTTCTGCCGAACAGCGGGTTCGGGATTTTCGGATACGGAGAGGTCTACACCATGCGGGGTCGAGTCGTCGAGGACTACTACGACCGTTACGGCGGGCAGAAAATGATGAGGAACGGCGATGAACAATGGCTGCTGCAGCCGCTCAATGCTTTTTATTCTTCCGATGGTGTGACGCTGCCGGCGGGCACGTTTTATGTCCTGGTCGCCAGCGAGGGACAAATAACCAATAGCAATTGCGAGGGCGTCGACTCGGCCGCGTATACACTCACGAGCGGTGTCGAGCCCATAACCGCTCTGGCTGGCACCCTCAGCTACGGACACGATCTGAGCACCAACAACGCACAGGATGCCGGCGAGATGCGCCTTTATCAGTTTACTGTGCCGGCCGGGATCGCGGCGGTTGAAGTCAGCCTGACCAATCGGACGGGCGATCCGGTCATGTACCTGCAAAAAGGCAACTTGCAGGTCGGAACCTGGAATGGTTGCGCGCCTGTTCCCACCGTTTGTTCTTCTTCCCTGGACCCCTATGGAAACTACGGTGGAACAAACTGGCAATGGCGGGACTCAACGTTCATCACCATCCCTAACGCCAGTGGCACGTTCAACCTCTCGGTTTTTGCGTCGAGCGACGTCGACGCAAGCTATCAACTGCGCGTCCGCGCCGTCTCGCCGACGGTCGTGCCGTTTGACGGCCCGGGGTATGTGGTCGCGAGTCAGCCGGCCCGGCAATGGCATTTTTTTCAGGTGACGGTTCCAGCAAACGCGCTGGGATGGGATGTGCGGTTGACGGGAATCACGAACGGAACTCCACAGATGGTGGTTTGCCGCGGCGCGTTGCCGGCTGGTTTGGGGACGAGTTACGGTTTTCCCGGGACAGGTGGCGCGCCGTATGTCTCGACCAACTGGCCCAGCGGCGAGCAATGGCAAGGAGGCGTGGATTGGACCGGTTGCGGCGGAGGGCCGATGCTGGCGATGGGCATGGGAAACCCGCTCGAACCGGGCACTTATTATGTTGGCGTGCAGGACCCGGGCAATGATTGCAGCTATACCTTCCTGAGCCGCGGGATCGGCCTCACCAATTACACTATCCGTGTGCGTGATTTGGGATTCACCGCGAGCGCGACCAACGACACGCTCGACGTGGGCGAGGCAGATTATTATCGCGTTACGGTAACGAGCAACGCCCCCAATTGGAAACTGCGCCTCCAGGCGGTCGCGGGCGAGGCGCTATTAAAAGTTCAGCAGAATTTCCTGCCGAACAGCGGCCCCGCTCACTTCGGATACGGAGACGTTTATACCGGGCGCGGACGGATTGTTGACGACGATTACGATCGTTATGGCGGGCAGCAAATGATGAAGAGTGGAGACGAACAATGGTTGTTGGAACCGCTCAACTCCACATCCGTTACGGAAACCTCGGGCCTGCCCGGAGGAACCTACTACGTGTTGGTGGCCAGCCAGGGACAAACCAACGGCAATTGCGAGGGCTTCGGCGCGATGGGTTACACACTCACCAGTGGGACGGAGCCGATAACCGTTCTGCCGAACAGTTTGAGTTATGGCAACGATCTGCTCACCAGCAACGCGCAGGACGGTGGAGAAATGCGGTTGTACCGGTTCAATGTGCCCGCCGGTATTGCGAGTATCGAGGTGAGTGTGAGCAACCGGCTTGGAAACCCCATCATGTACTTGCAGCAGGGAAACCTGCAGGTGGGGACATGGTTCGGTTGCGTGCCGGTGCCGAGCATCTGCTCTTCCTCGCTGGATCCATACGGGAACTATGGCGGGACCAACTGGCAGTGGCGCGACCCGGCTTTCATCACGATTCCTAACGCGAGCGGAGTTTTCAGCCTGTCGATTTTTGCATCCACCGGTGGAGTTGATTACACCAATACCAGTTACGATCTGCGAGTGCGCGCGGTCCCGCCCACGCCGGTTGATTTCGATGGAGGAACAGCGAGCGTGGATGCGCAGCCGGCCGGGCAGTGGAGCTTTTTCCAGGTGGTTGTGCCTCCGGATGCAGTTGGTTGGGACATTCGGCTGACCGGCATCAGCAATGGAAGTCCACAGATGGTGGTGCGCCGGGAGAGTTTGCCGGTCGGCCTGGGGAGCAGTTCTGGTTGGCCCACCTCTTCTGGTGTGCCTCATCTCGCCACCAATTGGCCCAGCGGCGAACAGTGGCAGGCCGGCCCCGATTGGACCGGTTGCGGCGGCGGGCCGATGCTGGCGATGGGCATGGGCAATCCGCTTGTGCCGGCGACCTATTATGTCGGCGTGCAGGATCCGAATCACGACTGCAGCTACACGCTGCAGAGCCGCGGCATCGGGTTGACCAATTATACGATTCGCGTGCGCGATCTCTCCTTCAATGGCAGCGCCACCAACGATGCCCTTAATGTAAGCGAGGCGGATTATTATCGCGTCACCGTGCCCAGCAACGCGCCGAATTGGAAACTTCGTCTGCAAACGACAGGGGAACTGCTCTTAAAAGTGCAGCAGGATTTCCTGCCCAACAACGGGCCGGGCGAATTTGGCTACGGAGATGTGTATTCCGCGCGAGGCCGCGCCATTCAAGACGCCCTGGGACGCCCTGGCGGCCAGCAAATAATGAAACCCGGAGACGAACAATGGCTGCTGCAGCCGCTGAACTGGACCTCCTCCGCGGAAGGATCGAATTTGCCGCCAGGGACCTTCTTCGTTCTCGTCGGGAGCCAGGGTCACAATCCCGTCCACGAATGCGGCGGGCCCGGCAGCGGTGTCGGCACCGACAGCGCCGGGTACGTTCTCACCAGCGGGATCGAGCCGGTCGCCGTGCTTCCGAATGCATTGAGTTACACGCAGGCCCTTGTCTCGAGCAACGGCCAGAACGGCGGTGAAATGAGGCTCTACCAGTTCAATGTCCCTTCGAACGTTGCCAGTTTAGAGGTGGCGCTGACGAACCGGTCCGGTAATCCAGTCATGTATCTCCAGCAAGGCCCGCTGCAGGTGGGGACCTGGACTGGTTGCACGCCTGTTCCCAGCATTTGCTCTTTTTCGCCAGACCCGTATGGAAACTACGGCGGCACCAATTGGGCGTGGCACGATGCCAGCGTCATCACCGTGCCCGCGGCTCAGCCAGGCGTTTACAATCTTTCCATTTACGCGTCAACTGCCGCCGGTGACTATCCGGAAGCCGCGTATGCTCTCGTAGTCCGCGGCTTGCCAACTCCTCAACTGAGCTTTACGCCTGAACTCAACGGCGGCGGCCTCACCAACGTCGCTTCCGGCCAGCTTGCGGACAATGAGCGCGCGTTTTATCAAGTCACAGTTCCTTCAACGGTGAACGGTTCTCCCATCCTGGGCTGGCAACTCGACCTGGCCTCTTCGAACGGCACTCCGTCCGTCCGCGTCAGCCAGGGTGCGCGCCCGGATGATTTGAATTTGGGAGCGACCATACCTTTCGCTACACCGAGCGCGACCATTGCACCGCCCTACCTGACCCCGGGCGTCTGGTATGTGGAGGTCAAAGGCGCCGGCTCAACGACTTACTCGCTAACCAGCACCGCGATTACCACCAACCGCCTCAAGCACGCCCTTTGGGCGATGCCCACTCCCGGACAAACGAATGTTGCGCCCGGCCTGAGCCTGCCTTTGATCGGCGACAGCGGTGTTGACGCTGTCGGGAATCCCTTGCCGGGTGATCAAGGAATCGATCTCAAGCAAGGCTATTTCGATTTCTATGCCGTGAATGTTCCTGGCACGAACGCCGCACTGCTTCGGACAGAGTTGATCGCGTTGAGCGGCAACCCGCAAATTTATCTGCGAGCAGGCGCAGCGCCGACAACCGCCCATCTTTCGCAAGGCAGCTACTCGGGTTACCCGCTCGTTGACCGGTCGCTCACCAGCGCCACCACCCAGTACGGAAGCTGGGTGCCGCTGAATGGACGCTATGAATCGCAACTCACGCCCGGCGTTTGGGTTCTCGCGGTCCAGGCGTCCGGAAATGCGAACGCGCGTTATCGCCTGCGCGTCTCGTGCGGAAACTCGATTGCCAATGGCATCGTGCAGGACCTCGCGCTCAATGGCGGGACGGCAGTGAATCAAAACTTGAACGGCGGCGACTGGCGCTTCTATCGGCTTCAAATTCCCGATCCTGCGCCGGCCAACTGGACTATCGCGTTCAGCCGCTCGCTCGGCAGCGCCCGAATGTTCATTCGCGATACCATTCCTCCAGGTGACGGGAACCGGACCGCGGATTATTCCGCCTCCACCTATAATCCGGGTGCGCCCCTCGATTACAGCGCGCCCGGACCGTACTATTCTAGCAGCTTTGATCTGCAGACCTGGGCGCACGATGGGAAGAACCAGGGGCCATATCCGCGCTTCGACGCGCCGGGAACATACAGCTTGAATCCGCCACCACTGCGCCCCGGCAGTGTCTACTATCTTGGATTCTGGTCGCCGAATGACACCACTTTCTCCGTCAGTTCGAGCACCAGCGGCGGTAATGTGTTGATAACGAACTCTATTCCGTTCGATGGAGGTTCCGTTTCCGTGTCTCTTCCAGCTCACGGCAGCGCGCGTTATCGGATCAATGTTCCTTCAAATGCCACCGACATTAATTTCAGCGCGCAAAACTCGACCGCGGTTGTCCTATCGTTCGAGCAGGGAACCATCGCGCTGCCGGGCGGTCCGGCCCATTGGACGAGTTATCAAAATAACGACATCTCCGCGCTGAACCTGCCGAACGCCAGCCTCGATATGCCCATTCCGGGTTATTGGCCGTGGTTCGCCGGCGAATCCTATTATTTGACCGTAACCAACACTTCCGCTGCTTCGGAGAGCTTCAGTTTCACCATGGCTGCCCTTTCACATCCCCACCCGGTTTTCAGCACCCCGATCTGGACTCCCGGCGGCCTTCAGCTCCATCTCGACGGTCTCGCCGGTTCCGGCCTCGTGACCATCTACTCTTCGTCAAATCTGACCTCCTGGACTTCACTTATGACAACGAATCCTGCGACCAGCTCCATCGACATCTTCGATTCCACCGCCACAAATCATCCGCTCCGCTTCTACCAGGCTATCCAGCAACAATAAATCCGGTGCGAATGAACTGATTTCAGAAACAGCACGGGGATTCAGACGGCCGCCGCATTCTGCTGTTCAGTCCAACGCTGAACAAATTCACCCGCGCCTCATTGGAGTTCGCGCTTGCGCCGCGTCGGTCCCAATTTCCTGGTCAGATACGCTCGGAGTGCCACGGCATTATTGTGCTCCGGATCGCGGGCTCCATAAATCAATGTGATATTCTGCCTTTTGCCGCTCGTCAACAACGGCTTCCATGCACTCGGCTCGGCGTCCAGTTCCGCAAGATAACGGCGCCGAAATTCCTTCCATTTCTCGGGGTCATGCGCAAACCACTTTCTCAGTTCCTGACTTGGCGCGACGTCCTTTAGCCACGCTTCCAACCGCAACGTTTTTTTGTCCCGTCCTCGCGGCCACAAACGGTCCACCAGAAACCGGGCGCCATCGCCGGCTTCGGCGGGTTCGTAGGCACGTTTGATAAAGATCATGCGAAACAAACCCGGTCTCGAATTCTCCACGTCGCCAGGAATGGAGCCGAATCAGCCGGGCACTTCGGCCAATTCCGTGACGCGGTCCTCGACCGATTTTTTTCCGAGAACGTTTGCAACAATCGGATTGTGCTCAATGCACCCACCGCCAGCAACGCCCACCCTACAGCTCTTCGCTGTTCGCCACTTAGTTTATCCGCCAACAGCAACCCAATGCCCGCGCCCAGAATTACCCGGGTGCCGGCGATTTGTGCGATCTCCGGAATGGTCAGACTTTTCTCTTTCATAAGTGTCTCCCTGTGGAAAGTAAGATAACACCATTTGTGGACTTGGACCCGATTCGCTCTTGATGAGTTTACCCCATTTGGCGCCGAAATAAGAGCGGAAGTATGTTTCCGCATGGTGAGAAGATTGAAGTCCGGGGGATATCGCCTCTATTCGCGCAAGCGGAATCCGAGCACAGGAAAACGGCGGAATCTTGGAACGTTCCAAACACTTGCCGCAGCCAAGCGGCACGAGCGTCAGGTGCAGTTTTTCAAGCGAGGGGGCTAGAATGAAGAGGACAACTCGGCGCTGGTCGGCCGAAGTTACGCGCCGCAGCAACGCGCTCGATCTTGAAAAGAGTGTGTTTAAACAGCGCAATCCACGCCGACTCGCGCTCTCGTTGAAGCGTTCCGCGGAGGCAAGCCGACGACGCAAGGGCACTCCTTATCAATCTGCGATGTCGATGTTGAATTTTTATATCAACCGCGCTGGACGGAACCTGAGCGGCAAACAAAAAGGCGTTTTAGTTCGCGCCAGGAAAGAATTGCCCAAAGTATTCCACAGGGACAAGCCGGGGGCTTAACCCGTTTCCAGGCCGCTACCTCTACTTTTGAGGCCAGGAATAGCTGAGCCTTACGCTGCCATCGTAGGGGTTAATGATGTGCAGATCAGTCTGGATTGCCTTGAAGGTCGTGAGTTGTTCGGGGCTGAGCAGGGGCTCGATTTGCCGATCCAGTTCAGCCCGGCGCTGTTTCACGACGACCATGCGTTCGTCGGTGATTTCTTCTCCCTCCGGAATAACCGGCAGCGCTTGTGTGTTGAACTGGCCGATGAGTGAATAGAGCTGAGTAAACTGTTTCTCATTCAGGTTGAGAGCGCCGTAGAGGAAGCAGGCCGTGTCGTCCGGTTGGTTGAGGTTGGCCTCCGCCTGCGGGTCCTCGGGCATGAAGCCATTGGCTTTGGCGGTGCGGACCAACTTGAGCAGATCTATCGTGATCTTCAATTGTTGATCCTGCAACGCAAGTTTTTCGTCAGCGGACAGGTCGGAGGAGTCGGTCTTTTTCAAAAGAGCGAAATTCGCCGCGATCTGCCCTATGCCTTGCATGTAGTCGCGTTGGGATGCCCGAGGCACCTCGCCATCCGTGTTTGTCTCTTTCCGCATCGCTAATTCTTTGTAGATGGCGGCCGCACGCCGCGCTTCATCGCGCTCAGCAATGGCCTGTTCATTGGTTTTGTGGGCGTGTTCGAGGGCGGCAGTCAGCGATTCAATGCGGGCGTTGAGTTGCCTGACCTGATCGGTCGTTGATGCTTTGTTTGACGCTTGCGCGTCGGTTGGTGCCGGTTGAGCGGCCTGTATGGCCGGCTCGGGAGGCGCCAGAGATTTGTTGCTCTGGTAAACTTTTACGCCGACAACAGCGGCAATGGCAACCGAGGTTGCGATGAGTGCTTTTTGAAGTGTAGTCATAGTGACAAGGTGTTTGGTGCTGGTAAGGGCGGCGCCGACGGTGGTCGCGGTTTTTGCGGCGGAGGCGAGGGAGACGGCAAATCCGACCGGCGCTGCTTGCACGGCTTTGTTCGAAAGCACGACGGCCAGCGCGGAAACGCCCACCGTAACCCCGCGCCGTGCGAAGAAATCGCGCAGACGCTCCAGCGCGCGGCTCACACGTTTCTGCGCCGTGTCATCGCTGACGCCGAGCGCGCTGCCGACGGTCCGAAAATCGAGGTTTTTGAAGAAGCGCAGCAACAGTACCTCGCGATCGGCATCCGGCAGACTGTCGATGGCTTCATCGAGAATCGGCTGGATTTGTGTCCAGTCGGTTTCTTCCTCCTTATGGCCGGCTGATTCTTGCATGGCTTGCGTTTCGTTGGCGACACGGCGATGAGCCGCGCGCAGGTTTTTCAGAGCGGTAAACCGGGTGCCCCGGTGCAGCCATCCCGCCAGTGTGGATTCGGCCTGAAGCCGGGCGGCCACGGACTCCGCCTTTCTGGCCAGATCAATGAAAACGCTTTGTGCCACTTCGGCGGCATCCGCCGCGCTGACCTGCCGTAGGGCTGACGAATAGACGAGGTCGCGGTAACGGCCCACGATTTCTGCGAATGCCGCCTCATCGTGCCGCGCGGCGTAATCGATCAGAAGCTGCTTGTCAGAAACGTCATTCATCCGTTCGCCAGATTAACACCCGGTGAACGCAAAATCCGACAAGGAATTTTTAGCCGGTTTTCAACGGCACATGGGAGCCAGGCCGATTCCGGTTGGCACGTAACAACGGCAGAGGGTGACGAGCACGCCATCTGCTTGTATCTCAAACCTAAGCTGCTTTCTTTAGCACTTCCTGCTCCTGTTCCAGGAACTCAAGCAAGTCCGCATTGACCTTATCCTGGAGGGTGGCGGTGAGACCGTGCGGAGCCCCGGGATAGTAGATTTCTTTCGCACCCTTGATCAGTCGAGCCGATTTCTTTGCAGAGTCTTTAACGGGAACGATTTGGTCGTCTTCACCGTGCATGACCAGCGTTGGCATCTCGAACTTCTTCAAGTCCTCTGAAAAATCCGTTTCTGAAAATGCTTTGATACTCTCGTACGCGTTCTTGAGACCGGCCTGCATGCTCCAGAGCCAGAATTGGTCCAGAATTCCCTGCGAGACTTTCGCGCCGGGCCGGTTAGCGCCATAGAAAAGGACCGCCAGATCCTCGTAGAATTGCGACGGGTCCCGCGTGAGGCTGTTCCGCATATCATCGAACACTTTCATCGGCAGGCCCTCCGGATTCGACGTGGTTTTCAGCATGAGGGGCGGCACAGCGGCGATGAGGACTGCCTTTGCGACGCGCTTCGTTCCGTGGCGGCCAATGTAGCGCGCGACTTCGCCGCCCCCGGTTGAGTGACCGACCAATGTCACGTCCTTCAGATCCAGCGCCTCAATAACAGCCGCGAGATCATCCGCATAGCCGTTCATGTCGTTTTTTTCGGAAGCCTGGCTGGATCGACCGTGACCACGCCGGTCATGCGCAACCACGCGATAACCGTTCTGCGCAAGGAAAAGCATTTGTCCATTCCAGGCGTCAGCATTAAGCGGCCAGCCGTGCGAGAACGTTACGACCGGTCCTTTGCCCCAGTCTTTGTAATAAATCTCCGTTCCATCTTTGGTTTTGATTGTACTCATAGGTCTTGCTCCTTTTTACTTTGTGTTTTCGGTCGCCGTGGGCCGAACTCCAAATGACACGCCAACGTTTTATCTGGCACGGGTCAGTGGGATTTCAATTGGGGTTTGTGCCCGATTGCGAGTGAGGTGCGCAGGACGACGTGGAGACATTTTCAAAAAGAACGTTCGTCGGGGGGCAAATTGGCCGGTTCAAACATTGTGATATAGTGTAATCAGGCTCTTCCTTCCGGAAGCGGAGAGAATCTCAATGGTTAAGCCAGGAAGAAGCGACTGAACGGACGCCGATGAACGAGCATAAAAGCATTAAACTGGATGTGGCGGTACTGGGCGGCGGGTTTGCAGGAGTGTATTGCGCCAAAACCCTCAGTGAAGCCCTCAAGCGAGAGCGGGACTTCAAAGTGGGCTTGATCTCGGCAGAAAACTATATGGTTTTTCAACCGATGCTGGCCGAGGTGGCAGGCTCGTCCATTTCGCCCCGACACGTCGTCAATCCGTTGCGGCTCCTGTGCCGTCAGGCGTCGGTGTATCAGGGAGTCGTTGAATCGGTGAACTGGCCAGAGCGGAGTCTATTGCTTAACGCGGGGCCATTCTCGGGAAATGTGCGCATCGATTACGATCACCTGGTACTCGCGCTCGGGGCCGTCACCGATTTGCGCCACGTTCCGGGCATGCCGGAGCACGCGTTTTTGATGAAGAACGTAGGCGATGCGATGTATCTGCGGAGCACGGTGATCGGTCGAATCGAAGAAGCGAGTCTGGAGACCAGGCGCGATATCAGGGAGCGGTTGTTGACGTTCGTGGTGGTCGGCGGCGGTTATTCCGGAGTGGAAACGGCCGGAAACCTGCTCGATTTATTTTCGGCAATCCATTCTTATTACCCTGGGATCGCACGGACCGATTTGAAGGTGTGGTTGATACATGCGGGAGATCACTTGCTGCCGACGTTGAACCGCAAGCTGGGCGAGTACAGCGCGAGAAAGCTGGAAGAGCGCGGGCTCAAGCTGGTGCTGAATCAGCGGGTCAAATCCGTAACGGCAAACCGTGTGTATTTGCAGAATGGCGTGGAAATCGAGGCCAATACGGTGATTTCGACGGTGGGCAACGCACCACATCCACTCGTGACGTCATTGTGCAAAGCGTGCGGCTTCGAAACGGTAAAAGGCCGACTACTCAGCAGCGACACCGGCCAGGTAAAGGGGCAGACTCATTTGTGGGCAATTGGGGATTGTGCGGCTTTTCCGGATTCGGAGGGCGTTTTCTCTCCGGAGACGGCCCAGTTCGGGATGCGTCAGGGAATTCTTGCCGGCAAGAATATTGCGCGGTCCACGCGCGGCGAACGGTTGCGGCGGTTCAAATTCAAGGGTTATGGAGAGTTGGCAAGCATTGGCCATCACGTCGCCGTGGCGGAGATCCTGGGTCTTAAATTCTCCGGATTCTTTGCGTGGTGGTTGTGGCGCACAATATATCTGATGAAATTGCCACGGGTGGACCGGAAAGTGCGCGTGGTGCTGGACTGGACACTGGACTTGTTTTTCCCCAGGGACCTGAATCATTTGAGTCCGCGGCACAGCAATCCGGTGAAAGACATCTATCTGGAAGCAGGAGACGTCCTTTTTGAGCAGGGCGAACCGGCGTTCTCGTTTTACATCGTAAAGAGCGGTGTCGTGGAATTGTGCGAGGACGGGGAAACCGCCCAAAGGATTCGTGCTGGAGGTTATTTTGGGGAGAGCGCTTTGCTGGGAGACGGTACTTGGCATTACCGGGCTCGGGCGTCCGAACCGGCGCACCTGGTGTCCATCCCGGCGAGAATCTTTCATCAACTGGTCCAGGGTATCGGGTCTTTGGGGCAGTTCTTTCAGAAATCCGCGACGAAGTATCAATCGCGGGAAGTGGCCGAAGCGGTCGGACGAAAAATTCCCCGCGATGTCGTCTCACAACCCGTTGGCCGCGTGATGGAGCAGCGACTGTTCACGCTGCGACCGGATATGACAATCAAGGAGGCCTTGCAAGTAACACGAAACCATCCGCGCAGCTCCTATCCGGTTGTGGATGACGCCCGGCACTTGCTAGGCACCGTAACCCGCGAGGATTTTTACGAATTCATTAAGCGGCGGGATACAACTCCGCAGACATCGATCAAGGAGGTGATCCTCGCGACCGTGCCGACGGTGTCCCCGGAAACGAGCGTTGGCGAGGTCATGAAATGCTTTCTGCGCAACGGATCGAACAAGGCCCTGGTAGTCGACAGGGAAGAACACCTGGAAGGGATCGTAACCGTGATGGATCTGGTTGCTGCCGGCGCAGACGGACATTCCGAACAGAAGGACTGAAATGCCGGCCTGGCCAGGGTTGAATTCCGCGTTAGCTTCGCCGCGGACTTGGGCCGCTGCGGACGCGCATGACGAACTCTCTTGTGCGGGGATTTACTGGATTTTCGAAGATTTGCTCGGGCGAGCCGGATTCGGCGATGACTCCTTGATCGAAGAAGACAACGCGGTCGGCCATATCGCGAGCGAACTGCATCTCGTGCGTGACGACGATCATGGTCATGCCTTCCTCGACGAGATCCCGCATGACGCGCAGCACTTCATCGCGCAGTTCCGGATCCAGTGCGCTGGTGGGTTCATCGAAAAGCATGACGCGCGGTTGCATGGCCAATGCGCGCGCGATGGCAACTCGCTGTTGCTGGCCGCCTGACAGTTGCGACGGGTAAGAGTAGGCTTTTTGGTCAAGGCCGACCTTGGCGAGAAGTTTTCGAGCCAGATCATCGGCTTCGGCGCGCGGGACGCCTTTAACAATGATGGGCGACTGAGTCACGTTCTCCAGCACGGTCAGGTGCGGAAACAGATTGAACGATTGAAAGACCATTCCGGCGCGCATGCGCAACTGGCGCTGCTGCTCGCGTTCGTCGCTGTTGCTGGGAACGTGGCCGCCGTGAACCGTGACGCCATCGATTGTGATGGTGCCTGAATCGGCAATCTCGAGCTGATTCAAGCAGCGCAGGAAGGTGCTTTTGCCACAACCGCTCGGCCCGATCAGCACGACGGCCTGGCCGCGCTGCTGTTCATGGTCGATCCCGTGCAGGACACGGTTCGAATTGTACGACTTAACAAGTTTTTCAACGGCGATCATAACGCAACTTTCTTTCCAGCCGATTGGCCAGAATCGAAGCCGGGTAACTTAAGGCAAAATATATTGCCGCGGTCATTAGCCCAAGCCCCAAATAGTCATAAGTGGACATCGCCAGCATTCCGTATTCTTTCGTCAGTTCAACCATCGTAATCACCGAGACGATCGAGGAATCTTTGAACATGGCGATGAAATCGTTGGTCACGGGAGGGATCACGAGGCGGAACGCCTGCGGGAGGACCACATGACGCAGCAATTGCCAGCGACTCATTCCCAACGCCAGGGCCGCTTCGGTTTGTCCGTGCGGAATCGCCTGGATGCCAGCGCGGTAGTTTTCGGATTCGCTTGCCGCGTAGTTCAGTCCGAGTCCAAGCACTGCGGCGCAAAACGCATTCAACCGCAGCCCCATCTCGGCCAGGCCATAATAAATCATCAGGAGCTGGATCAGCAGGGGCGTGCCGCGGAAAATCTCCACATAAGCTTTTGCAAACCAGCGCAGTGGTGCAATTCCGTAGAGGCGCATCAGCACGAGAACCAAGCCGACTACCACCGCCAGAACCATTGCCACAACCGAAAGTTCAATGGTGGTCACAGCCGCGCGCAGGAGCGGCGGTAAATACTTTCGCCATTCGCGCAAGGTGGAGATCGATTTGCGCTGGACGATCTTTTCAGGTCGGAAATTCTTCAGGCCGACCTGGCGCTCATCCCACACGTTGTACTTGCGATAGATCTTTTCGAGCGTGCCGTCGGCCGCGAGTCCCTGAATGGCCTGGTTCAGCGCGGCAAGCAAGGTCATGTCCTGCTTTCGCACGCCGATGGCGTAAAAACCTGGAGCGAAGGATGGGCCCGCGAATTGCAGCGCTTCATCCGGTTTGGCGTAATAGACGGCGATGGGCACGTCCATCACGGCGGCTTCGATGCGATGCGCCTTGAGATCGCGCAGAGCCTCGACGTTTCCGGGATACACGCGCATATCGACGCCCGGAATTTTTTGCACCAATCGAAATGCCACCGACGCGGAGAGCACGCCGACCGGTTTCCCTTTCAGATCGTCCATTTGCGAAATGTTGTGCGTGTCCTTGCGCGTGACGATTTGCTGGGAATAGACGTAGTAGGGCTGCGTCATGACGTTGCGCTGCTGGTTCTGTTCCGTCACTTCGAGGCCGTTGAGCACGATATCGAAGTTACCACGCTCGAGGCCGGGAATGAGCTGGTCCCACTGATTCTGGACCATCTGCGCTTTGACGCCCAATTTTGAGGCTAGAGCTTCAGCCAACTCGACTTCGAAACCAATGATCTGATTCGGGTTCTGCGGGTCGGGATAGGAATAGGGCGCGCCGCCTTCAGCATCGGCGCCCCAGAGCAAGACTCCGCGCTGTTTGATCTGTTGCAGCGCATCGGCGCCGCGAAGTGAGGCCGCGGCGTTCAGCAGAACTAAAAGAAAAATACTCCCCGCAAGAAGGCCCGAGCGGCCTCGTTTTAGACTCATCGAACCCGCATTCCAACGGGCTCTGAACGATTGGTTGAAATCATTCTCATTTCGATGCGGATGTTCTGTCGGGTCGCGCTGTTTGTCACTTACAATTTTGGGTCTTGTTTGGAATGCTTGCTGCGATAGTTTGACGCGCGATGAACGCATTCAAGGGACTGGAAGGGCGCGAAAGATTGTGCCTCCTGGAGCGCCGGTTTCGAGCGCGAACGGTTAAAAGCGGCAGAGGACTGCACGCACTCCAAGACGCTTCACGCAGTTCGAGGCCGCATCGAACTCCGCCAGGTTTTGCAATAGTCCTCTGCCGCTTTCTCCAAGCGACGGCACTCTTGCTTGCATCTGCAGTGGCCCCTGGGTTCTCCGCGCACCCCTCCACTCTTGAAATCCACGGTCGGACGTATTCGGTCGGCCTGTCGAAAATCGACGTTACAGCAAACTACCCCATCCGTCTGAACGGCTACCTCGGCCGCAATGCCGAGTCGACCAATGCCGTAGGGCGGCTCTATGCCAAGGCCATCGCGTTCGGAACCGATCGCGAGAAGCCGGCGATCCTCATTTGTGTCGATAACTGTATCATTCCTCACACCGTGTATGAAGAACTGGCAGGTCGTCTGGCGAAGCGCGGCATTACGCGCGAAAAGTTTGTCACCCAGATCTCGCACTCTCATACGGCTCCGAAATTGTCAGGAGCGGCAGATAACATTTACGGCATGGACATTCCTGCCGCGGATCAGGAGCACATCGATCGCTACACCAGGGAATTTACAGACCATCTTGAAGAGGCGGCGCTTGCGGCCTTGAAGGATCGGCGGCCATGCAAGCTCGCCTGGGCGCAAACTTCAGCCGGGTTTGGCGCTAACCGCCGAACAAAAGGCGGGCCGGTCGACCATGACGTGCCGGTGCTCGTCGTTGCCGACGCCCATGGCTCCTTGAAGGGGTTATTGGTGAACTATGCCTGTCACTGCACCACCCTGGACGGCCGGGAAACCCGAATGTGTGGCGATTGGGCCGGCTTTGCTCAGCAATATCTGGAGCAAACATATCCCGGCGTGATTGCGCTGACAGCCATTGGATGTGGCGCGGACCAGAATCCCGATCCGCGGCCAGGATTGGAATTAGCTCAGCGGCATGGACAAGAACTCGCGAACGCGGTTTCTAACTTGCTCACAGGACCATTGACGCCTCTCAAGAGCAAACTCGAATGCCGGGCGGAAACATTCGACCTTCCACTGGACACGTTACCCACGCGCGAAGAATTCGAAAAACGCGCGGCTGACCCGGACAAAACACACTATTCCTCCGTGTATCACGCCCGAAAACAACTCGCACGGCTCGACCGGGGTGAAAAGCTTCCCACACAAATTCCTTACATGGTGCAGGAATGGAACTTTGGAAAAGACCTGCTGCTGACTTTTCTTCCAGGCGAGGTGGTGGTCGATTATTCCCTTCGGCAAAAGAAGGAATTCGATCACTCGCGTCTCTGGGCAAACGCGTACGCCAACTTTGTCCCGTGCTATATTCCTTCGAAGCGCATTTGGACCGAGGGCGGATATGAGGGAGGCGGCGCCATGATCTACTACGACTGGCCTACCCGCCTTTCCGAAAACACCGAGACTTTGATTTTTAGTCATCTCAAAAACATCGTTCCGAAAAACTTCCAAACGTCGACGACTCCGAAATAACTACTGACTACTAACTACTGACTCACAAAAAAATGTTCTCCCACGTTGTCATCTTCTGGACCGATCCAAACAATCCGAAGGCCGCCGATGAACTCATCGCCGGCGCGGAAAAATATCTGAAACCTATCCCCGGCGCCCTGCACTATCACATCGGTAAAATGGTCCCCAGCCATCGACCGGTCGTGGATCAGTCATACCAGGTCGCGCTCAACCTGGTGTTTCCGAACAAGAAAGCCCAGGACGATTACCAGGTGCATCCGCTGCATATCGAGTTTGTGGAGGGCGTCTTCAAGCGCACGTGCAAGAAAGTCGTCGTTTACGACTTCGAATAGGCCCCAACGCGCGGCCAACGTGGCGGTGCGGTCGGTGCGACTCATTTAACTTTCGTTGCGCGCCGTGTCAGTGACATCCTTGTTAGTCGTGCAAGCGACCGCACACAAATCAAGTGCCCCGCCCGAGAGCCTGACGGGGTTGATTGAGCGCGTCACCTTTTTCAACGAAGAGAACGGGTTTGCGGTCTTGAAGGTAAAGGTGAAGGGACAGCGCGAGCCGGTTACGGTTGTGGGGTCGCTGCCGTCGGTCAGCGCCGGAGAGTGGCTTACCGCGGAGGGGCAATGGGTCCGCGACCGGGAATTCGGACTGCAATTCAAGAGTCACTTGCTGAACAGCACGGCGCCGACCACGCGAGAGGGTATCGAGAGGTATCTCGGCAGCGGGATGGTCAAAGGGATCGGACCGGTTTACGCGAAGAAGTTGGTCCAGAAATTCGGTGAGGAGATTTTTAATATCATCGAAACCGAATCGGGCCGACTGGAGGAGATCGATGGCATCGGGCCGGAACGACGCAAGCGAATCAAGGAAGCGTGGGCGGAACAAAAGATCATCCGCGAGATCATGGTATTTCTGCATTCCAATGGGGTCAGCACCAGCCGCGCGGTGCGGATTTATAAGATTTACGGAGAACGCGCAATCGAAGAAGTGCGGGCCAATCCTTACGCTTTGTCGCGCGACGTCCACGGGATTGGATTCAAGACAGCCGACCAGATCGCGCAGAAGATTGGCATTCCGCATGATTCGATACTGCGCGCCTGCGCCGGGCTGGAACACATCTTGGCAGAAGCAACAGGACAGGGGCATTGCGCATTGCCGCTGGAATTTCTGAAAGATGAGACGGAAAAACTGCTGGCTGTCGGGCAGATGGTCATTGAAAGTGCCTTGCAGCGGACCCTGGGGCAGAAAGACCTCGTTCAGGAAAACATTGGCGGCCAGGAGATGGTTTTTCTGCCCAAACTGAGGCTGGCAGAGCAGGGGATAGCGGTCCGGATTCGCATGCTGTGTGACGGAGCAGCCAATTATCCATCGATCGATTTTGAAAAAGCGGTTGAATGGTGCCAGAAAAAGACCGGCCAGGATCTTGCAGCCAGTCAACGCGTAGCGTTGAAGCAGGCGCTCAACAGCCGGCTTTTGGTCATCACCGGTGGTCCTGGCGTAGGGAAGACAACGCTGGTTAATACAATACTCATGATTCTGCGCGCGAAAAAGGTGCGCTGTGTTCTTTGTGCGCCGACAGGCCGTGCCGCTAAACGATTGTCCGAAACGACCGGCCTGGAAGCCAAAACGATTCATCGATTGCTCGAAGTGCTGCCTACTGGGAATTTCAGTCGCCGGGAAAATAATCCCCTAGAGTGCGATCTGCTGGTTGTCGACGAAACGTCGATGGTGGACGTGCCCCTCATGCATAACCTGCTGCGCGCATTGCCTCGCGAAGCCAGCCTGCTGCTGGTGGGCGATGTGGATCAGTTGCCATCGGTCGGTCCCGGCATGGTCTTGCGCGATGTGATCGAGAGCAGAAAGGCGCCGGTAGCGCGCTTGACCGAAGTGTTTCGGCAGGCCGCGAACAGCCGAATCATCACCAACGCGCATCGCATCAACGAAGGGCACTTGCCGGAGTTAGCGGAAAAAGATGGCGAGACTGATTTCTTTTTTGTCGAACGCAATAAGCCGGAGGATATCTCCGATGTGCTGATCGAGATGGTGAAAGAGCGGATTCCGAAGAAGTTCCGGCTCGATCCTTTTCGCGATCTCCAGGTGCTATCGCCGATGAATCGAGGGTCATTGGGGATTCGCGAGCTGAACGCGCGCCTGCAGGACGCGCTGAATCCAGCCAAACCGGAGGAACCGACGGTCGAAAAATTTGGAACCCACTTCCGCGTCCGCGATAAAGTCATCCAGACGGAAAACGACTACGACAAGGAGGTGTTCAATGGAGACATTGGGCAGATCATGAAGATCGATCCGGCGGATAGGGAACTGACCGTGAAATTTGACCAGCGCGAGGTAAAGTACGACTTTGGCGAACTGGATGAACTGGCCCCGGCGTATGCGATCACGATTCACAAATCCCAGGGTTCAGAATTCCCGTGCGTAGTCATCCCGATAGCCACGCAGCATTACATGCTCTTGCAGCGAAATCTGCTTTATACCGGAGTCACGCGCGGAAAGAAGCTGGTGGTGTTGATTGGCCAGCGGAAGGCGCTGGAGATGGCGGTCAGGAATAACCGAACGGAGCAGCGCTTCTCAGGCCTGCTCGAACGGCTGATCCAAGATCCGCAGTAGTTCTGGTTCCGGAGCGCGGCTGGCTCAGCCGCAGCACGTCCGAAGGAGAGGCGGCGTCGAAGGTTCGAACATCTTGCGGCAGATGCGGCGGCTGCGGCTGGGCCAGCCGCGCTCCGGCAAATGGCTCCAATTCAGCTTGAAACCATTTGACGCTTGCTCCTTTCTCCACGTACGTTGAGCGGGATGGCGAACAAGAAGAAACAGCCGGGAAAGGCGGTGCTGCTGGGCGTGGGACTCGATTCTGATGGTCACAAACGCGTCACGACTGGCCCGAATTTCCTGCTCGCCGGCGGCTCGAAAGACACGCACGAGCAAATGACGGAAAAAGCCATTAAGATCAACGAGAGGCTTACGGCCAAAGGCAAGAAACTCGAAGAGGTCAGTGCTGAGGAGTTCGACGACATCGCGCAATCGGTTGGTTTGACCCGGCATCAACCGACAAAAAGGGACATGGGGAATTAAAGAGGCCCAACGTTGAAACGTCGGGCTATTGCGATCCAATCCCTTCGGGATGGGAACGGAATGCGTGTTCTAATTGCGCCGGATAAATTCAAAGGCACGCTCACGGCGGCGGAAGCGGCGGCCGCTATCGCTGCTGGTTGGACAAAGGCGCGCCCCAAAGACGTGCTCGACTCGCTGCCGATAACTGATGGCGGTGATGGCTTCGGAGAAGTTCTAAGCGCTCTCTGGCAGGGGCAAGGCAGGTCCGTCCACACCATTGATGCAGCACATCGGCCTATTCGAGCGCGCTGGTGGTGGGAGCCATCCCGCAAAGCCGCGATTATACAATCGGCCGCGATTATCGGCCTGGCCCAGCTTCCGCATAAACGCTTTCATCCGTTCAACCTGGATACCAGCGGGCTGGCAAAGGCGATGCTCGCAGCCTCAAAGACAGGCGCTCGCCGGTGCCTTGTCGGCATTGGGGGAAGCGCGACGAACGACGGGGGCTTTGGGTTAGCGCGGGCCTTGGGTTGGGTCTTTGTTGACAGCGGCGGACGATCCATCGACCGGTGGATCGATTTGCACAGGCTCGCTCGAATCAAAGCGCCGCCTCGCAAGAGGTGCTTTCGTGAATTGATTGTCGCGGTGGATGTACAGAATCCACTGCTCGGCGAGCATGGCGCCAGCCGCGTTTACGGACCGCAAAAGGGACTCAGGCCGCGGGATTTTCCCGCAGCAGAGAAGGCCTTGCGCAGACTTGCGCAAGTCGTCAGGAGAGATTTGCAGCGGGACTTTGCAAACCTTCCTGGTGCAGGCGCGGCTGGAGGACTTGGTTTCGGACTCGCAGCGTTCGTCGGTGCGCGGCTCAAAGCAGGTTTTGACTTGTTCGCGCGCGAAGCGGAATTGGTTTCTAAAATCAAGCACGCGGACCTCGTTATCACCGGTGAAGGCCGGCTGGATGCGTCGACAATGATGGGAAAAGGGGTAGGGGAGATAGCAAAGATCTGCAGGCGATTGAACATTCCATGTATTGCCTTGGCCGGAAGTATAAGGCCGGTCGCGAAGCTGAAACTGTTTGATAAGGTTTGGAGTTTGAACGAAGTAACAAACCTGGCGGCAGCACGCGCTAAGGCGGGATATTGGTTGGAGAGACTTGGGAAGAAGGCGGCGGAACGGCTTAATTCTTGAAGAACTGCCATCCCGCATTAACGTTTGCAGCATGAATTTGGAAGACCATGTCGGGGATGTCGTCCGCAAGGCGCGGGCGATGAGCAATGTTTCGCCGGCGGATGCCGCCCGCGCGGCGGGCCTCACGGAATCCGCATTGGCTGCCTTCGAGGATTCCGGACAGGCGCAGGGCACGCCGAACTTCGATGCGCTCGGGCAGGTCCTCGGAGTGAGCGGCGGCAAACTGAAAAAGCTGGCGGCGGGCTGGAAACCCTCTGAGAAGGATTTAAGCGTCTGGCGCGAATTGCGGCCCATTGCGACCACCGCTCAGGGAATCACGGTCAATTGCTATCTCATTTGGGATGAAGTCTCACGCGAAGCAGCGCTGTTTGATACCGGTTGGGAAGCTGAGCCAATCCTGCAGCTCATCAACGAAAACCAACTTGCGTTGCGCCATCTGTTCATCACGCACACGCACGAGGACCACATCGCAGCGCTCGGTAAAATCCGCGAGGCGTTCCCAAAGCTGCGTTTGCATTCCAATTCGAAAAATGCGCCCATGGACCAGCGGAATCGCAAAAACGACTTCATTCACCTCGGCAGCTTGCGGATTACGAATCGCGACACACCGGGCCATGCGGAGGATGGGACAACCTATGTTATCGGAACCTGGCCCGAAGACGCTCCTCATGTGGCCATTGTCGGGGACGCGATTTTTGCCGCCTCGATCGGTCGGGGCAATCAATCGTGGGATGTCGCCAGATCCAAAGTGCGCGAACAAATCTTTAGCCTTCCGCCCGAAACTCTCATCTGTCCGGGCCACGGACCGTTGACGACTGTGGCAGAAGAGAAAGAGCACAATCCGTTTTTCTAATGCTTCCGACGCCCCAAGGCTCGATAAAGCTGTTCCGATTCGCCGGCATTCAGGTCTACCTGCATTGGGCATGGTTTTTCATTTTCCTTTATGGGATCCAGATGCGGCGAGGCGCTTATTCATCGATAACCTGGAATGCCCTGGAATACATTGCTTTGTTCGCGATCGTCCTCCTGCACGAATTTGGGCATGCGCTCGCCTGCCGCCAGGTTGGTGGACGGGCGGAGCAGATTATTCTCTGGCCTTTGGGCGGTGTCGCGTTTGTCGCTCCGCCCCAAAGACCCGGAGCCGTTCTCTGGAGCATTGCCGCTGGTCCGCTAGTCAATGTGGCCCTCGCTCCCATTTTCACGATGCTGTACATAGCGGCGAGCCAGTTCGGCTGGGCTGATTTCTCGCCTGACCTCTATTACTTCATTCGGTCGATTTGGCTGATGAATTTCGGTTTGCTTGTGTTCAATCTGCTCCCGATCTACCCACTCGACGGAGGACAGATTCTTCGCTCTCTGTTGTGGTTTATGTTCGGCAAAGGCACGAGCCTCATGATCGCCTCAATCATTGGCTTCATTGGTGTCGCGCTCCTGGCAGGATTCGCTTTGCTGGCGCAATCAATCTGGATCGGGATTATGGCTGTTTTTGTGCTGTTCAATTGCTGGCGTGGCCTGATGCAGGCTCGCTTCCTGGCAAAACTCGCGAAGTTGCCCAGACGCGAAGGTTTCGCTTGCCCATCCTGTCGCGAAGCGCCACTCATCGGACCGCTTTGGATTTGCCCAAGATGTTTGGCGCGTTTCGATACTTTCGAGAACAACTCCTTCTGTCCCAATTGCTCCGAATATCTAGCCAGCATTCCATGTCATGACTGTGGCGAGACTCACCCGATGCCAAACTGGCGCACTGCCGGCTTTACACCTGCGCCGCCGCCCCTGCCGTCGTGAGAAGTTTCGAATTTCAATCTGAAGTTTGAAATTCTGTTTTTGAGCGTGCGAATCGCCCTGTTTTCCTGTAAACCCATCCCATGGACAGCACCCGTCACATCCGCAATCTCGCGCTGATCGGATTTATGGGGACGGGTAAATCTTCAGTCGGCAGGCAGGTCGCTTCCGCTCTCCACTTCACTTTTCTCGATACTGACGACGTGATTGAAGCGCGCGCGGGCGCTACCATCGCCGAAATCTTCAAACACCAGGGCGAGCCGGCGTTTCGAGCTATGGAAAGCCGGATTGTCGAAGAACTGCGGCGCCGTGATAAAACCGTCATCTCAACCGGAGGCGGACTGCCAGTCAACGAACAGAACATGGCCAGCCTGAAAACTCATGCCCTTACGGTCTGCTTGTGGGCCTCGCCCGAGAAAATTCTGCAACGCGTGAAAGATCAAATTCATCGGCCGCTCTTAAACGAGCCGGACCCGCTGGGAAAGATTCGGGAGCTTTTAGCCGAAAGAGAGAAGTTTTATAAGCAGGCCGATATTCTCATAACAACTGACTTCCGATCAGCCCGAGAGGTGGCGCAACAGGTTCTTAATCAGTTCCGGATGGCCATGCGCCCCCCCGCCGGCACCCACGTTCCCAGCTGATTTCTACTTTACTCTTACGCTTTGTCTTACGCTTCGTCCTCGCATATTCTATCTAACGGAGCATGCCTTCGGTCTCCCCAATTCCAATCGTTAACGCTGCTCAAAGCATAGGAGAGCGCATTCTCCATCGTGCCCATGAACTGGAATTCGACGATTGCCGCTTCACTTCCGCGAACCCGCCGGCATCAGCAGCCCACCTACAGGAGTGGCTTGCGAGAGGCGATCACGGGGAAATGCACTACATGGCCCGTAATGCCGAAAAGCGGGCCGATTTGCAAAGAGTTCTCCCTGCAGCCAAGAGTGTCATTACACTCGCCGCCGCCTATAACGGTCCTGACGCTCCACGCTCTCACGCGCCCCCGTTGTCCGGCGTCATCGCCCGCTACGCGCGCTTCAGCGATTACCACGACGTCATCGGCGAACGGCTCAAGAAATTAACAGAGTTCATCAACGCGCTGCAGCCCGCCACCGGATCTCTCTGGTATGTCGATACTGGCCCGATCCTCGAGCGCGATTTCGCCCAACGCGCCGGGCTGGGGTTCATCGGCAAACATACAAACCTTATCAGCCGCTCGTTAGGAAATTGGATCTTCCTTTCCGAAATAATCACCACGCTTGAGCTCGAGCCGGACCAGGCGGAGAAGAATCGTTGCGGCTCCTGTTCCCGCTGCATCAGCGCCTGCCCCACTCAAGCAATCACCGGGCCGTTTCAACTCGATGCGCGTCGCTGTATCTCTTATTTGACGATCGAACTGAAGGGCTCCATTCCGGTTGAACTCCGCCCGCTTATCGGCAACCGAATCTATGGCTGTGACGATTGTCTGGCGATCTGTCCCTGGAATCGCTTTGGCCGAGAGGGTGCGATGATGAAGCCTCACGCGCGTGCTGACTTGGAGTTACCCCAACTCCTGGAGTTGCTGGCGCTCGATGAGCCGGCTTTCAAACGAAAGTTCGCTGGAACGCCCATCCTCAGAACCAAACGCCGGGGACTTCTGCGTAACGTATGCGTCGCCCTCGGGAACGTGGGAGACAGATCCTGTTTGCCTGCCCTTGAAAAGGCCGCTCGCGATCCCGAGCCGCTTATCGCGGAACACGCGGCCTGGGCTATCCGGCAGATCGAACCTCGCCTGGCTGACCGCGCATCTTGAAACTGAAGCTCCCCCCGATGTCCGCAATTTGCCCGATTTGACAGGCTCGTGACACCTTCGTATTTTGCCGGAACCTACTGACCGCGCGGGCCGGGGGCGAGTGAAGGGCGTTGTCCGCTGCCATACAAGGTTTCCGACACAAAGAAACCATGTACGTGTTTTCATTGAAGCGCTTCCAAGCGTGTCTGCCGGCATGCTTTTTCATGCAACCTTGATCATGCCGGATACCCCTTCGCAATTTCCTTCGGCAGACGCGTTTCTGGCGGCAATCATTAATTCCTCCGAGGACGCCATCATCAGCAAAAGCCTTGAAGGCATTGTCACGAGCTGGAATCCGGGGGCTGAGCGCACCTTCGGCTACACCGCAGCGGAAATGGTCGGCCAGCCGATTTCCAAGATCATCCCTCCTGAGAGAGGCGCTGAGGAACCCGATATTCTTAAGCGCATCGGGCGCGGCGAACGCGTCGAACATTTTGAGACAAAGCGCGTCCGCAAAGACGGCCGCATCGTCGATGTCTCACTCACGATTTCCCCCATCAAAGATCAAAACGGAAAACTCGTCGGCGCTTCGAAGATCGCTCGCGATATCACCGAACAGAAGCTCACCGAACGAAGAGTTGCCGAAGAGCGTCAAAGACTCTGGGTGACACTCTCCAGCATCGGCGATGCGGTCATCGTCACGGACGTGCGCGGAGCACTGCAGTATTTGAACCCGGTCGCCGAAGCTTTAACCGGCTGGAAGCAAACGGAGGCCAAAGGCAAGCCGCTCGAGACGGTCTTTAACATCATCAACGAGCAAAGCCGTCGGCGCGTCGAGAGCCCCGCAGCCATGGCGATGCGCGATGGCGTCGTGATCGGATTGGCCAATCATACCGTGCTGATCTCTCGCGACGGCTCCGAAATGGCCATCGACGACAGTGCCGCGCCTATCCGCGCCGACGATGGCACGGTGCATGGCGTCGTCCTGGTGTTCCGTGACGTGACCGGGATGCGGGCCACCGCTGAGTTTCGGGAAAGACTCGCCGCGGTCGTGGAATCTTCTGACGACGCGATTATTACCAAAGATCTTACGGGCCGCATCACGAGTTGGAACAAGTCGGCCGAGCGCATATTTGGCTACTCCCAGGAGGAAGCCATCGGCCGACCCATCACGATGCTCATCCCGCCTGATCGGCTGGATGAAGAACCGAAAATCCTTGAAAGCTTAAGGGCCGGCAAACGCATTAGCCATTTCGAGACGATCCGGATCGCTAAAGATCGTCGGAAGCTTAACATCTCGCTGTCCATCTCACCCGTGCGCAACGCCGAAGGCGAAGTCGTCGGCGCTTCCAAGATTGCTCGCGATATCACCGAGCGAAAACGCTTCGAACGCGAATTGGCGGAATCCGCCGATCGCATGAAACTGTTGGTCGACGAACGCACCCGGGAACTCCGCGAAACCATCTCCGACCTCGAGACCTTCTCCTATAGTCTTTCCCATGATCTTCGTGCCCCTCTGCGCACCATCTCCGGCTTCGCTCAGGCGCTGATTGAAGACTACGGCAAAGACCTGCAACCCGAGGCGCGTGAAATGATCGGCAAGATCGTCCACGGTTCAGGCCGGCTCAGCCGCTTCGTGGATAATATCCTCTCCTACACCCGGTTGTCGCGGGCCGAAGTCGAACAGAAAAAGGTTTCCCTCGACGAACTGGTTCAGGAAGTCATTACGGATTACCCGCACGTCAAACAATCCGGCGCGGTCGTCATTGTCCAAAGCCCACTCCATTCGGTAATAGCAAACGAAGGTCTGCTCACACAGGCGATTGCCAACCTGATCAGCAACGGCGTGAAATTCGTTCCTGCAGGCACGAAACCCAAACTGCGCCTTTGGAGCGAACGCAACGGAGAGTCGGTTCGCTTCTGGATCGAAGATAACGGTATCGGCATCCCACCCGCCGATCAGCCGAAGCTCTTCACGCTCTTTACCCGGCTGAACAACGCCCGCAATTACGAAGGCTCTGGCGTCGGCCTGGCTGTAGTCCGCCGCGGAATCGCCAAAATGGGAGGAGAGGTTGGTGTCGAATCTCAGCCCGGCCAGGGCAGCAAATTCTGGATCGAACTCAAAGCCGCGTAGGGCGGAAGATTTGAAATTTCAAATTTGAAATTCGAAATTACTTCTCCGGAACTTTCATCAATTCCGGCTCGGTGAACTGCTGCGATCGGCCGTTCAATTCTGCCCTGACAGCCTTTACTTGCTCCGCCTTGATTTCGGCTTTCCAGCACAGTGGGATCCGAAGCTTGGAATTCACGTGACTTGAAGTCGCG
>JADMIO010607140.1_pt1 | contig 26869 bp, 15 predicted proteins | sample 8958161 | NCBI WGS metagenome assembly JADMIO01 (sample SAMN16585339, study PRJNA669376) | soil metagenome | isolation source: Crop rotation soil | place: USA: Cullars Rotation, Alabama | collected 2011
GTTCACCATCATCCGCCAGCACGCCCGCGGCGGCCTGGGCGTCGTCAACCTCGCGCGCGACGTCAATATCAAACGCGAAGTCGCCCTCAAACAAATCCTCCCCCAACACGCCGACAACGCCCTGCTCAATCGCCGCTTTTTGTACGAAGCCCAGATCACAGGCCAGTTAGAGCACCCCTCCATCGTCCCTGTCTACTGCCTCGGCCAGGACGAAGCCGCCCACCCTTATTACGTCATGCGCTTCGTCAAAGGCCGCACGCTTGATGAAATCATCAAAGAGCATCACGCCGCGCCCAACCCCATCGTCTTCCGCGAACTGCTCCGTCGGTTCATCGCCGTCTGCCAGGCCGTCGCCTACGCCCACTCCCGCGGCATCATTCACCGCGACCTGAAACCCGCCAACGTCATGCTCGGCGACTATGGCGAAACCCTGGTGCTCGACTGGGGCCTCGCAAAAGACATCAGGCAAGGCGCCGCGGACCCAGCCATGTGGGTCGAAGAAAGGCACGAAACCAAAAGCAAGAAGCAGGAAGACTCTTTTGCCGGCGATAATTCCAAGTCACGATTCGAGAGTTCCTCCGAACTCACCATGCAAGGCCAAATCATCGGCACCCCCGCCTACATGGCCCCCGAACAAGCCGAAGGCCGCACCGAACTCCACGGCCCCCCCACCGACATCTACGCTCTCGGCGGCATCCTCTACAAAATCCTCACCGGCCACTCCCCCCAAGCCCCCACCGCCTCCGGTACCGGCACCACAGGCCAGCGAAAATTTACCTTCATGCCTTCGCCCCCACCATCGCAGACCACCAAGGACGTCGACCCCATCCTCGAGCGCCACTGCATGCGCGCCATGGCCACCGACCCAGCCGCCCGCTTTCCGCGAGCGCTGGAACTGGCGCAGGAAATCCAGCGGTGGCTGGACGAACACCCGCTATCGTTCAAGGCGGCAACGATGACGGAGAAGGCGGTTGGAGTGCTTGGGCAAGGTCTGCTGCCTTTGCTGGGGGTCCTGCTGGGGGCGATTGGGATACTCGTTGTCCTGTTGCTCACAAAAAAATAAACGCGGGACTCTTCGCGGTCATCTCGACAGCGGAACGCGATAGCCAGTTCCATTGCCGAAGTTGATAACCAGTTCCATCGCCTTCGGCGATGATGGGTGGCGTCATATGATTATGAAGGGGAAACGTCGCATAAAGACTCACACCACCAAATTCACCATTCGACCTTTGACATAGATTTGTTTCTTCAGCGGCTTGCCGGCGAGGGACTTTTGGACTTCCGGGTCGGCTAGCGCCGCCGCGAGTACTGTGGCTTCATCGGCCCCGTTGGGCACGTTGATCCGGCTGCGAAGTTTGCCGTTGATTTGCACCGGCACTTCCATGGTGGCGTCCACGAGCAACGCGGCATCGTATTGCGGCCAAGGGAGCAAACTAATACTTGGTCCTTGGCCGCCGAGGCGTTCGAATACTTCCTCGGCAAAGTGCGGTGCAAAAGGCTCCAGCAGGCGCACCAACGTGATCGCGGTCTCCTTGCCCACGGGCGCGCCTTTGCGGCCAGTTTCGCCGAGCAGGTTATTAAATTCCATCATCGCCGCAATGGCCGTATTAAACGCCAGCCGTTCAATATCATCGCCAACCTTCTTAATCAGCCGATGCAGCGCCCGCGTAAGGGCCTCGTCACTCTTCCCTTCCGCGACCTTCGGCACATCGTTCTCATCAAAAATATTCCGCCACACGCGCTGCAGAAAGCGATAGACACCTTCCACGCCGGCCGTGGACCACGGTTTGACCTGCTCCAGTGGGCCCATGAACATTTCGAACATGCGCAGCGAATCCGCGCCGTATTGGGCGATGACATCGTCGGGATTTACGACGTTGCCACGGGATTTGGACATTTTGAACGAACGGGCGTCGACGCGGATGGCGGGGTCCGCTTTCACGACGAAACCTTCCGCACGTTTTTCCACGTCGGTATCTTCGAGTTTGATAAGGCGATACTTGCCTTCGTCGTCATCGAGTGAACGCTCAATCTCCGGCGGCAGATTCACCGCACTGATGCGCTTGCCAGTGGCAACTTCCTCGACGACGGAATATTCCATTTCGCCAAGGATGAGGCCCTGGTTGACGAGGCGGCGGAACGGTTCGTCGCTGCTGACAAGCCCCCAATCGAACAGCACCTTGTGCCAGAAGCGGGAGTAAAGCAGATGGAGAACGGCATGTTCGACGCCGCCAACGTACAAATCCACGCCACCTGCGCCGGTGCCCAGCCAGTATTTTTCCGCCGCGGGATCGACAAAGCGCTCGGCATTCTTCGAGTCGAGGTAACGGATGTAGTACCAGCACGAGCCGGCCCATTGCGGCATGGTGTTAAGCTCGCGCCGCGCTTTGACGGCACCAGGCGTTCCCGCGGGTACGATTCGAGCGGTTTGGTTCGCGTCGACCACGACGTGGACGTTGACCCAATCGGCGGCCTTGGACAGCGGCGGGTCTATGGTGCCGGTGGGTTTGAAGTCGGCCAGCTCGGGGAGCTTGACGGGCAGTTGGTCGTCGGCGAGGCGGACATTCGTGCCGTCTTCGAGGTGCACGATGGGGAACGGCTCGCCCCAGTAACGCTGACGGCTGAAAAGCCAGTCGCGGATTTTGTAGTTGATGCGTTTTTTGCCGATGCCTTTTTCTTCGAGCATGGCGGTGATTTTGGCTTTGGCTTCCTGAGTGGGCAGGCCGTCGATCCAAGGTGAGTTGACGGCGATGCCTTCTTCCGTGAACGGAGCGGCAAGGGTCGGAAGAAATTCGATGGCTCCGCTTTGCGCAATACTCTTGTTGTATCCCTCTTCAAACATCTTGGCCATTGCATTCAATTTATCTTGAGCTGGCGAAGGTTCTTGATCGTCGAGCTTAATGTCAGTTGGAGGCACCGGGTGGCCGAGTTTCGACAAAACGTCTCGGATCGACTTCTCACGATCTGGAACCAGATTAATCTTCGGCATAACGACTTGCACAATGGGCAGATTGAACTTCGTGGCAAATTCCCAATCGCGCTCGTCGTGGGCGGGGACGGCCATGATGGCACCGGTGCCGTAGCCCATGAGGACGTAGTCGGAAACCCAGACGGGGATTTGTTTGCCGTTGACTGGGTTGATGGCGTACGCGCCGGTGAACTCGCCGGTTTTGCGGGTGTCTTCCTGGCGCTCGCGATCGGAGCGCGAGGCGGCCCATTTGCGGTAGGCTTCGACCTTTTCGCGTTGCTCCGCAGTGGTCAGCGCAGCGACAAATGGGTGTTCGGGGGCGATGACCATGTACGTGGCGCCGAAGAGGGTGTCTGGACGAGTGGTGAAGACGGTGATTGGAGATTTGAAATTTGAAATTTCAAACGTAACTTCGGCACCTTCGGATTTGCCGATCCAATTCCGCTGCATTTCTTTGAGGGAGTCGGACCATTCGAGTTTTTCGAGGCCGTTGATGAGGCGTTCGGAGTAGGCGGTGATGCGGAGCATCCACTGCTTCATGGGGCGGCGTTCGACGGGGAAGCCGCCGACTTCGGATTTGCCGTCGATGACTTCTTCGTTGGCCAGCACGGTGCCCAGGCCTTGGCACCAGTTGACGGGGACTTCGGCTTCGTAGGCCAAACGATACCGCGCAAGTACCCGACGTTTATCAGCCGCATTCAGCTGCCGCCATGGCAACTTGATGTCGTCACCATTCGACATTTCTATCTGGCATTCCGTATTTTCGCGATCAAACCTCTGTACCAATTCCTGAATCGGGCGCCCTCTTTGTTGGGCTTCGTCAAACCACGTGTCATACAGTTTCAGAAAAATCCACTGCGTCCACTTGTAGTATCCCGGGTCCGTAGTATCGACCTCACGGTCCCAGTCATACGAAAACCCCAGCGCCTGAAGCTGCCCGCGAAACCGATTGATATTCTTCGCCGTCGTCTCCCGCGGATGCACATTATTTTTGATCGCATACTGCTCCGCCGGCAGCCCAAACGCATCCCATCCCATCGGGTGCATGACATTAAACCCCTTCGCCCGCTTATACCGCGCCACAATGTCTGTGGCCGTGTACCCTTCCGGATGCCCCACGTGCAGCCCTTGACCTGACGGATACGGAAACATATCCAACACGTAGTACTTGGGCTTGCCCCCCGCATTCGTGGCCGCAAAGACTTTGTTCTGCAGCCACCGCTCCTGCCACTTCTTTTCTATTGATTGGGGGTTATAACCCGGCATGGAATCTCCGTATCGTGAAAAACCTGGACTAGGAACGATACCCACACCCGCCCAACCCCTGCAAGCCACCATTTCCAGCCTACGCCGCACGACGCAAAAATAAAAAAATCATAACTTGAATCCACCCTTGCGCTTACCAAAAGCAAGTGCGCCAATGACGTGTACACATTTGGCGCTCTTGCTTTTGGCGCTCTCACCCCACCCGCCTTAATAAAAACTTAGCGCCGGCCAAATAGTCCCCCTTTATGAACCACCTAGACTGCCGCACGTTGACTTTCCCACTCTTCTTTTCAGGAGAAGTTTATGTTCACGATGTTGAAAACCTGTCTTGTGGCTGCGGTGGCAGCGGTGGCGTTCATAGGCGGCAGCGTTCAAGCAGCCGACATCCGCGTCCAAGGGCAGGGGGCGACCTTCCCCGCGCCGCTCTATGCCAAGTGGATTGAAGCCTACAACAAAACCCACCGGGGCGTCGTGGTGGACTATCAGGCCAACGGCTCGGGCGCAGGCATTAAGGCCATCACCGATCGGACGTCGGTCTTCGCGGGATCTGATGCACCAATGAATGCCGACCAGGAGAAGGCCGCGCCGGCCAAGCTCCTGCACATTCCGACCATCGGCGGCCCCGAGGTCATGATCTTCAATGTGGCCGGCGTGACCAACCTGAAGCTCAACGCCCAGGTCATCTCCGGCATTTATCTCAAGAACATTAAGATGTGGAATGATCCGAAGATCGCCGCACTTAACCCCGGCGTGAAGCTGCCGGAGGATCCGGTGGTGGTGGTGCACCGCTCGGATGGTTCGGGCACGACGTATATTTTCACGGACTATCTGTCCAAAGCCAGCGAAGACTGGAAGGCGAAAGTGGGTAAGGGCACGGCCGTGCAGTGGCCCGTGGGGTTGGGCGGTGCGGGGAACGCGGGCGTGGCTTCCAACGTCAAGACGACGCCAGGCTCCATCGGCTACGTGGAATGGGCCTATGCCACCACGAACAAACTCTCTTACGCGTCGATGGTCAACAAGGAGGGCGGGGAAATGACGGCGTCGGTCGCCGGCGTGGTGGCGGCGTGTTCCGCCTCGGTGAAGGATTTCCCGGCCGATTTCAAAGTCTCGATCACCAATGCCCCCGGCAAGGAATCCTATCCGATCTGCGGCTACACGTACCTCCTGGTGTATGAAGACATGTCCTACCTGAAGGACAAGGCCGTCGCCCAGGCGGTAGTGGATTTCATCAAGTGGTGCGAAACCGACGGCCAGGATCTGGCCGCCGACAATGGCTATGCAAAACTGCCCAAGGAGGCGCAGGACAAAGTGCTCGAAAAGCTCAAGACCATCACGTTCGACGGGCAGCCGCTATTAAAGTGAATGGACCAACGCACTTTGACAGTGGAACACACGCCGCTCAGGGAGCATTCGTCCCTGGGCTTGTGGGTTTGAGATAGGGGTGATTTATGTCGCAGCCAGCGATCATGCCCAACGCCGAGCCAGCCCACGCCGGCGGGCGGCGGCATGCGAATATCGCGTGGCTGCGCGTGCTGGACCGGCTGACGTACAGTTCGGCGATTGGAGGGGCGCTCGTGATGATCGCGCTGTTGCTGCTGCTGTTGGCGGTGATGGCGCATGGGGCGTGGCCGGCGTTTCAGAAATTTGGATTCTCGTTTATCACGGGCACGACCTGGAGCCCGCATCCGCCCCACGCGGATGACATGCCGGCGCCGCCGCAGGAATTCGGAGCGCGTACGGCAATCATGGGGACGCTGTTGACGTCCATTATCGCACTGGTGATATCCTTCCCGATCTCGTTGTGCTCGGCGATTTTTCTGACCAAGCTGGCGCCCAAGCTGCGGGTTATGATTCCCGTAAGGGGCGCGGCGGCAACGGGCGGGCCGCGATTCAAGTCGGTCTCGCTGCGACATGGGGTGACGGTGACCAGCTTTATGATTGAGCTGCTGGCGGCGATACCGTCGATTGCTTATGGGTTGTGGGGCGTTGCGGTGCTGGTGCCGTTCATGCAGGGGTTGCAGAAGACGGCATTTGTGAAGTCGCTGGCGCATTTGCCGACGGTGGGACAGTTTTTCCAGAACTACGGCTATGGCACAAACATTTTTACCGCCGGCTTGATCCTGTCGATCATGGTCACGCCGATCATGACGGCGATCACGCGCGACGTGCTGCAGGTGGCCCCGCCGGAGTTGGAACAAGGGGCGCTGGGGCTGGGGGCGACGTGGTGGCAGGCGACGCGGATGGTGCTGGGGTTTTCGAAAATGGGGATTCTGGGCGCAGTGATTCTGGGATTTGCGCGGGCGATTGGCGAGACAATGGCGGTGACGATGGTGATCGGCAACTCGATTGATGCCGACCCGTCGCTGTTTTCGTCGGGGCAGTCGATTGCGAGCCTGCTGGCGGTCCAGTTTCGCAATGCAGACACGGCGGGGGAAGTGCAGGCATTGATCTATGCGGCGTTTATGTTGCTGGTAATCACGACGGTGATTAATGGAATGGCCCGCGCGATGATCGTGCGCGTGGCGGGTAAAGGAGGCAAGCGATGAGCACGACGCCGATGACTACTGTCCCGCTACCCTCCTCCCCCGAAAGTTCGCCCCTCCAAGGCGAGACGTTTGCACGCTCGCGCAGTCTGCACAATGCGGCGGCACGGGTGATCAACAATGTGGTGGTGGTGGCGTGCTACGCGGCGGCGGCGATGGCGATTTTGGCGCTGTTTTTGATTTTTGGCTACATCTCGTACAAGGGCGTGGCGAGCATTGATTGGGCGTTTTTCGCGGAGTTGCCGCCGCACGGGATGCGGAATTGCATTGCGGGGACGCTGGTGTTGATTGGGATGGCCAGTTGCCTGGGCGTGCCGCTGGGGATGTTGTGCGGGATTTATCTGGCGGAATATGCCGGGGATTCGTGGTTTGCGCACGGGATTCGGCTGGTGGTCGATGTGCTGGCGGGGGTGCCCTCGATTCTGGTCGGGGTGCTGGCGTATGAACTGGTGGTGGTGCCGATGGCGGGTGGCACGGCCTGGGCGGGCGCCGTTGCGTTGGGGTTCATGATGTGCCCGATCATTGCGCGGACGACGGAAGAGATGCTGAAACTGGTGCCCAAGGCCCTGCGGGAGGCGTCGATCGGGCTGGGGGCGTCGAAGTTTCAGACGCTGTTTCGCGTGGTGGTGCCGGCGGCGTCGTCGGGGATTATTACCGGGATCATGCTGGCGGTGGCCCGCGTGGCGGGGGAGACGGCGCCGCTGCTTTTCACGGTGATGGGGTCGGACCAGAAGGTGTTTTCGACGGATGGAACATTTCCGTATGTGCATGCGGATTTGAACCACCAGTTTCCGTCGCTGACGGTGAAGATTTATCAGTATGCGATTTCGCCCAGCGAGGATGGGGTTCGGCAGATGTGGGCGGGGTTGTTTATTTTGATTACGCTGGTGCTGGTGCTGAATATTGGAGTGCGGGTGGCCAGTGCGCGGAAGATGAAGATGGGGTGACGTGGGGCTGCAAAAACGCAACGGACTTGGCAGCGTGTTCGCCAAGTCCGTTGAGAGTGTGAAGGGTATGAAGCGTTAGTAGGTCAATGCGGCCGTGCCGGTGGTGTCGGTGGCGGACACGGTGTACTGGCCACCGCTGACGGTGTAGACCCAGCCCGCGGCGGTGCCGGCGGCGTTGACGACCGTGGAGAAGCCATTGATGGGGTTGACTGGAAACGCCTGGACATAGGGTCCCAGCGTGCCGGTGGCAACGACTTGGGTGGTGTCGGCGGCGTTGGTTTTGCCGGTGAGCACCACGGTCAGCGCGGTGGCATCCGGTGGGACGTCCGCGTGTTGGATTTTGAATAGTTCAATCTGGCCGCGCATCGTTTGGAGCGTGGATTGCACCGAACTGGTGCGGGCATCACTGGAAGCGTTCGTGAACTGCGGGATCACGATAGCGGCCAGAATGCCGAGGATGATCACGACGATTAGAATTTCGACGAGGGTAAAACCACGGGATTTGCGACTCATATGGGCTCCTAAAGTAAGTCTTGGTGCGAGACAGGGGACGTCTACGGACCGTTTCGATGGCCAGGGCACACGCGTGCCCGGGTCGGTTTAATCAAGCGTGATAGTCGAATGAATACGCTGGTTAAACCTACGATATGGAGTGATTCGGTCAAATTGTTTTTAAGCTTTGGATAAGGGGCGGGAGATTTTGCAAGCGGACGCGAGAGGTGGCTTTCTTATGGGACGGTTCGTCTCTGCAATGCCGCGACACAGCTTTGAGTGCCAGCGCGTAGCGAGAAGCTTTGTGCCGGCACCATGCAGAAGCGACGCCGATGATCCAAGGCGCTGCATCATGAGGTTGGGTAAGCGATGGAATATTGGCGGGACTTGTTAGAGCTTCGCGTCGATGGACCAGCGGCCAGCGCCTACGATCAACAAAAACAGCAGCCCTAGACTCATGGAGAAGTCTGTGCGGGCCTCATGGAGCATGCTCCATAGGCCGTAGCTGGCCAACTTTGGCAACGAGAACGGGCCAATGCCATGCCCCAGCAGGATGGGCACCTTAGTGGAAATAACGGCAACGGACATGCTGATGAGCACGGGGATGGTGGCCAGCCGCGTGAACAGGCCCAGCAGCAACAAGGTGCCGCAGATGATTTCGACGAATCCGACAAAGGGACCTGTGAATGCCGGAAAGGGAATGCCAATCTTGGCGAACCGACCGGCACCGTTGGCGTCGGCGAAGAGGAACTTCAGCAGGCCTTCGGAGACGAACACCCAGCCGACGAGGATGCGTATGAGGACCACGGCTGGAGGAGCGGTTGTGTGGGTAAGCTTAGACAACATGGCCATGGCTAACGCTCCACCGGTGGCAGAACACTTCAAGTCCTTACCACCCATTATAGCCTGGGAGGAAACGTCATATGCCTGTGTAACTAGGCGGCCAGCAGGGCGCAGGCCAAGGCGACGTCCGCGGCTGTAGTGATTTTCAAGTTCAGTGGCGAGCCGGGAGTAATGGGGACGGGCAAACCGATGCGTTCGTAGACTTGGGCGTCGTCGGTGAGGTCGGCGACGCGGTTTTGGGTGAGGAGTTGTTCGTAGCCTTGAAGGAGTTTTTGCAGGTGGAAGCATTGGGGGGTTTGGGCCTGGAAAATGACGCTGCGGTCGACGGTTTCAGCGACCGTGCCGTCGGGATGGCGGCGTTTGAGGGTGGCGGGTTCGGGGACGCAGGGGAGGGCCGCGCCCCGCTCGCGCGTGATGCGGAAGGCGTCGTCGATGACAGATTGAGGGCAGAGGGGCCGGGCGGCGTCGTGGATGGCGACGAATTCGGGAGCGCCGAGGAGTTGGGCGAGGTGGCGCAGGCCGTTGAGGACGCTTTGCCAGCGGTGTTGGCCGCCGGGGATGAAGGCGAGCTTGGCGGCGTTTTCGGCGGCACGGCCGCGAAGGAGATGGTCGCGGTAGGCCGGGATGCGCTCCTCGGCGGTGACGACGAGGATGCGGGAGACGTCGGGGCGGCCGGCAAAGAGGTCGACGGACCGCTGGAGGACAGATCGGCCGGCCAAGTCGACAAGGAGTTTGTCACCAGCACCAAAACGGTTGCCGGTGCCGGCGGCGGGAAGGATGACGGCGAGCGCGGGGTTCATAGCGCAAGTATGGCGTGGGCCGATAAGGTGTGCAATGGCGGGGCCGGGCGGCTAAAGCAGGGTGCGGAAGCCCACGATACATGAAAGTAGCCGGTGCAAATTGACCGGTGCGGGGGTTGTCCCGTAAACTCAAGGGTTCGCCGGACGAAAGTTTGGCCTTATGGAGAGTTGTCCGAGCGGCTTAAGGAACACGACTGGAAATCGTGTGTAGGTGATGAATCTACCGAGGGTTCGAATCCCTCACTCTCCGCTTAAACCCTGCATTTGCAGGGTTTTTCCTTTAATATTTACTTCGTCGCCGTAGCCTGAAATACATAGGTCCCGGATCCGATGGCGAATACGGCGCAGATGATTCCAATCGCAGGAATTTGACACCCGGCGCACTCTTGGCTGGTTGGCCGCCTTCGCGAACTGAATCAGAATCAAGGGTTGGAATGCTCACAATAGCCGACGTATTCGCGGGAATGCGAACTTTCAGCGTGAATGTCTTGTCTTCAACCTGCCAGGACGTCTCGATCGGGCCGCGGACGGAATCATAGGTGGCCGCAGCGCTATTTAAACCAAGCGGTAGACAGGTTTTGATCCGGATCACTTCGTACCCCGGTTTTCGCGCGGAGATGCCACCGATAATGCGATACAGGTAGGCGAGAATGCCGGCATACATGTCATGGTTGTGGCTGCGTGCTCTCTCGTAACTCCAATTTTCAACAATCGTCGTCGCGCCGTTGTTGATCATATTCATGTAGCTCGGGGGAGTCTCTTGCATGATCATGGTCTGCACCAGCGTGCCTTGCCCGGCATCGCCCAGCGCCTGCCAGAGCGCACTGGTGGCGATCACCGGTCGTCTCTGTTATGGAATCAGTTGGGTGCGATATCGGGAACCAGTCCGCTGACACGTTGTGCATCGCGGGCGTCGCGCATGATTTTTGCAAAGTACGTCTGCACGTCATTGCTGTAGACTGTCGACGGGGGAGTGGTCCAGACGACTTCCTGCCCTCCCTGCCAGGCTTGCCATTACATTATTGTCGCCGCCTGTCGCCCGGGCGTGACGGTAAAATTTGTCGGTTTGGTCCAACTCAGCCACAGGCCAAGTCTATGGGCGGAGATGACGAAAAATGTAACTACCATCGTGGCATGAACTTATAACGTCGCGGATGCATTCCCGCAAAAAAGTCTGTCACGCGGGACAAAGCGAAAGCGATGTATCGTAAGACGCACACCGCTGCAGCGGTAAGACCTGCAAACCATTTCACCCTCCGGAGGCTATCGAAATGAGCCGACTGAAAGGCGCTGTCCTGCTGGCCGTGGCAATGACCGTCGGATCGTGCACCGAGGCGACGCATCCCGCTCCGCAGAACCAAACGCGACGACCAGACGCCGGCGACCCTCCGCGCCAGACGTCGCTTCCGGCGCCAGTCAAGGCCGTGGGCTCGGCGCCCGTGGGCAACCCGGCAGCAACCGCTCCTGCAGGGCGAGGCGCCGGCGGTCGCGGGGCGCCCGCCGCGCCCATCGCGCTGGGCCCTGATGATAAACAGGTCTTCCCTGATCCGCCGGCCGGGTTTAACGTGAAGCGCAACAACATCGTCCTGGGCACGTTGACCAACGTTCCGTACGACTCCAAATCCCTGGGCACCCATCGCAACCTCTATGTGTACACGCCTGCGGGCTATTCGACCCAGCGCAAGTACCCCGTGTTGTACCTGCTGCACGGCCTGGGCGGCGACTACAACGAGTGGCTGCGGTACGGCGCCGAACAGATCCTCAACAATCTCGTGGCCGATGGCAAAATCCAGCCCATGATCATTGTGTTCACCAACAATGACGCGAGCGTGACCGTCGAGAACCAGGCCGCCCATACGAATGGCCCCCCGGGCGGCTCGCGCGGTGGTGGCGGCTTCGACAGTTGGGGAGCGCCTTTCGAGAATGATCTGCTCAAGGACATCATCCCCTTCGTCGAATCCCACTATCCCGTGATCGCCGACCGCGAACACCGGGCCCTCGCCGGCCTCTCCATGGGCGGGGGCCAGACGCTGAACATTGGCCTGTCCCACCTCGACACGTTCGCCTGGATCGCGGGGTGCTCCCCGGCTCCCAACACCAAGGCGCCCGCGGAGCTTGTGCCTGATCCCGCCGCAGCCAAGGACAAGCTCAAGCTATTGTGGCTTTCCTGCGGGAACAAGGACGGCCTGATCCGCATCAGCCGGGGCGTCCACACCTACCTCAAGGAAAGAAACGTGCCGCACATTTGGAACGTGGACGGTCATGCCCACGACGGCCCTGAATTCGCCAGCAGCCTCTACATCTTTGCCCCACTTCTCTTTAGATAAGATCAGAGGCACCGCAAACTCGGCGTGAAACGTCGCGCTGATCGCTCGGATCTTCCCATCCGCCCGCCGATCCCGATCATCCCTGAAATCGACGCCAAGTTCCGTACCCTCACCGATCGCGATCACCGCGCCATGGCGGGCCTGTCGCTCGGCGGCACGCAGACTTATCAGATCTCCCAGGCCAACAAGGATAAGTTCGCGTACGGCGGCATCTTCAGCGCCCCGTTCGGCTTCCCGGGCCTCAATAGCTATACCGCGTCCGCCGAGGAATTCGACACAACCTTCAAGGTGTTCTTCATCAGCATGGGCAGCAAGGAAGGCGGCGGCAGCGGTCGCGATCCGGCCAACCAGCTCAAGCAGGCCGGTGTCAAGCACGCGATCTACTACGAAGCCCCGGCACGGCCCACGAATTCCAGACCTGGCGCAAGAGCCTCCACGAATTCGCCCCGCTGCTTTTCCAAAATTGACCACGCACGGTTACAGCGAGCCAGCCGCTTTGGGTACTCCTTGTGGCCAAGCCGCCCATTACCGGCGCCCCTGCGCGCAATCGCCAAGTTCCACAGGACCAAATCCGGCAACTCCCACCGGGACTCTCAAGTCAGACAAGCCGCTAAATGCATTGACGGCTCGGCTGGCGACTCGGCCTTGGGTGTCGGCGTCGTAACTGCTTTGGGGTTGTTGATCACGCCCGCATTGCCGGCGACGATGGAAACAATTAGTAGATACGGTCAGAACAGTGGCGACATGGAGCGTTGCAGCCAGATTTGCATGGCGGAGAAGGGGAGTGCAGACGTCCATTCGGCAAGGTCGGCGTTGGAGAGACGCGTGGAAAAGGCGCGGCTGGTGGCAGGGGTCAGCCAGCGGAGGGGCCATTCGCGGGCGAGGTGGTCAAGGAATTGGCGCGTCAGGGCCCAGTCGGTTTCGGCGGCAGTCGAGCCGATGTCGGCGAGAGTGCCTTCCAGGGCGTGAAAGGTTTTGCGAAACAATAGCAGGTCGCTGCGGAGGCGCAGGCTGGCGGATTGGACGGCGTCGTCGAGCATGCCGACCAGCCAGGATAAGCCGGGAAAGGCGCCGCGGCGGATGCGATTTATCCAGGCGGCGGCCACGGCGTGTAATGCTGCGGGATTCGCCGGCGGTTGCACGGCGAGTTGAGCAGTGGCGGCAGCGACGCGGACGGGCTGGAGGGTGGTAGCGCCCAAAAGAATCTGCGCGATGGCGACGCGCTCGAGTTCCGTGATGGTGCCGACGAGACTCCAGTCCAGAACGGCCAGGCGGCGATCGTCGGTGATGAAGAGATTGCCGGGATGCAGGTCGCCGTGGAAAAAGGTGTCGACATTTTCGGAGAAGACCGGCTTGGTGATCAAGGCCGCAACGGCGGTCTCGGCGATGCGGTGCGATTCGAGCGGGCAGACGACGCCGGGGTCGGTGATCTTGTGGCCGGTGACGCGCTGCATGGCGGTGACGCGCGGGGTGCAGGGTTCCAGGAGGGCGGGAATTAGGATGCGATGGTCGTTCTCGTAAAGTGCCGCGGCTTGGCGGAGGTGACACTGTTCGAGTTCCAGGCGGGTTTCCTGTTCGAGCTTTTTACGCACTTGCTCCAGCAGTTCCTGGTAATCGAGGTGGGGAAGGCCCAGGTCGTGGCAGGTTTGATCGAGACAGGCGCCGATGCGAGAGAAGGTGGCCATTTCGCGCTGCAGGCGTTCTTCGATGCCGGGCTTGAGGATTTTGAACACGCCCGCGCGAGGTCTGCCGCGGGAGGAATGATGCGACCTGAAGGGCACTACCACGGCGACGCTGGCCTCGGCCAGCGCTGGGGCGTGGAGCGTGATGCCAAGGCGATGCAGGGGTCCCAACTCCTGTTCGAGTAGGCGCTCGAGTTCCGGGAAAGGGATTGCTGGCGGCAGCGACTCGAGTTGCTGCAGGTGGCGGCGGAACTCGGAGGGGAGGCGATGATCCCGAGCGAGGGTTTGGCCGAGTTTGTGGAGCGAGGGGCAGGTGCGCGCGAGCCGGGTGAGGCGTTCCTCGGCAGAGGCGTTGGCGGGAAGGGACGCCTGTTGGGCGAGGATTTCGAGTTGCGTCTGCTCGGGAAGGCTTTCCAAAAACAGGATCAGGCCATTGCGGATAGGCTGCAGATAGTGCCGATACGCGACAGGCAAGACGGCCGTCAGCATGTTTTCGGAAATGAGCAAATCCCATTGCGGCATGATGAACCCCCAGCGGCATGATAGCCGCGCGGCGGACGCTGAGCCAATAAAGGCACGCGGTAGCACAGGCCAGCCATTGGCGCGACCCCCGCGGCCGAGTTCGATTTTTTACTTTGCACCGGGCTTGGTCGCCAGGCGCAGCACCGTCATTGAGTGCGGCAAGAACTTGTATCCGAACTGGGCGCCAACCCCCACGACTGACTCCGTCCGCGGCATAACCTTCGTGGGTGTGGCCAGGGAGTCTTCATCGGCATTAGCGCCGGAGAGAATCGTGGCCTGGCCCAGTGACACGAGTTGTTTCGCGCCGTTCAAAGCGATGTCGGCATACATAATGCTCTCGCGCGGATTGACGACTTTCAGAATGATGTCGCCGGACTTTTCGTCGCGCGTGGCGGAGGTGAAAAGTTGCGGCATCATGTGCGCGGGGAGGGGGGCGCTCTGAATGAGCTTGCCATCAAGGTAGCACTGGACTTGGGCAGCGCAATTGGGCTTCGTGGTGGGAAGGACTTCGATCTTTACGTCGTACCAGCGATTGCTCTCTAATGTGCCGGGGTCGTGCTGCAGAAGTTGGTCCTGCTCGGCAAAGTGCGTTTGCAGGATGTACTCGGGCTTGGACGGGTCAGCGACAGTCGGACCGCCGGTGGTGCCGCCGAGGATCCACTGGGTGCGGCTGGCGGCGGCGTGGGTGTCGTCATCGCAGACGGTGATGATGATGGGGCCTGAGCCGGCGGTGCGGCGGGCTTTGAGCGACAAAGTGTAATACGACCAGGATTTGTTGCCGGCAAAGCTGGTCGCGGAGGCATTGGGGTCGCTCTGCTGATATGCGCCCGAGGCCACGCGCCAGGTATCGCCGCCGGTAAAGCCAGGGGCTTCGCTGGCCAGAGTCGCGTTCAGGAGCGCCCGGTCGCCCTCGGTCACGCGCACGTCTTGGAATTCCGCGGCGCAGTGGTTCGTTCCCAGGCCGATACGTCCCCGGGGAATTTGCATGGACAACGACGCCGTGTTCTCCGTCGGCAGCACCACATCGCCACGGTTCTTGCAGTACATCTGCTGCACGTAGTAATTCACCGACGGCACCGCCCGCAACGAATCCGCCCAGATCAGGTCCGGCGTCCACTGCCACGCTTCCGTGTTGGAAAACAGCGGCGCGTATGAGGCCATGCGCACCACGTCAGCATTGCGCTCCAGGCCGGTCATGAAGGCGGCTTCGGCCAGGGCGCATTCCAGGTTGTTGCGGTTCTTGGTGCTGCAGATCGCCTCACTCTGGGCGGCATATTCGCCGAAGAAGACCTTCGGCCCGTTGCGGTCGTAATTGTCAAAGCGGTGCGCGTTGGTCAGGAACCAAATGGGATTCGCGTAGCAATGCTGGTCGACGATGTCGGCGGCGTGGCCATCGACCTTGAATTCCTGCAGCTTGGGCCACAGGTAGGCGAAGCGATCATCATCCGGCGACGGCCCGGCATCGGAAATCAGCGTGATCTCCGGATACTTCGCTTTGATGGCCTTGGTGAACGCTGTCAACCGCTCCAGGTATTGCGGACCCCATTGCTCATTGCCTACGCCCAACATTTTCATTGGCGGATTGAACGGATCAGGATGGCCCATGGCCGCACGCTTGGCGCCCCACTCGCTGGTGGCGGGGCCGTTGGCGAATTCGATCAGGTCCAAGGCGTCCTGAATGTACGGCTGCAGTTGATCGGGCGGGCACAGCTCGCCGGAGTTGAACTGGCAGGCCATGCCCGCGTTGACCAGCGGCAGCGGCGCCGCGCCAATATCCTCGCAGAGTTGGAAGAACTCGAAGAAGCCCAGGCCGAAGGATTGGTAGTAGTCGGGCGTGGGCCGCCAGGGGAATTCGTAGTTCCAGCGGTCGATGAGTAGTTTGCGGTCTTCGACGGGGCCGATGGTGTTTTTCCATTGGTAGCGATTGGTCAGTTCGCTGCCTTCGACAATGCAGCCGCCGGGGAAGCGGAGGAAGCCGGGGTGCATGTCCGCCAGGGCCTGGGCCATATCCGCGCGGAGGCCGCCGGCGCGGTTTTTCCATGTCTTCTGCGGGAACAGCGACACGAAATCGATATCCACAGTGCCCGGGCCGTTGACGAAAATCGCCAGCCGCGCGTGGCCGTCACGGTCTTTGGGCTTTAGCGTGGCTTTCACCTGGCTCCAATTGCCCGACAAACCCGTCAGCGGCGCGGCGGCCAATGTGGTGCCATCCTCGCCGACCAGTTGCACGACCACAGAACTATTGCCATCGACGCGGCGGATTTGGGCGGAAAAGTCGTAGCTTTCGCCGATCTTCACACCCATGCCGCGGAAGCCTTCGTTGGAGATACCCAGCGGGGCGCCGGCTTTGGAAGCGATGCGGGCGTAGTGAGTTTGCGAGGGACGATAGGGCGATTCGGTCTGAATGGTTACGTCGCCTTTGGCGAGGCTGGGCGAGATTTTGAACCAGCCCATCATGGCGTCGGGGAATTCAAAGCCGCGATTCTTGACCATCTCGGCATAGAGGCCGCCGTCGCCGCCAAAGTTGATGTCTTCAAAAAATGCGCCCCACATGGCGGGGCTGATGCGCGGGCCGGGTTTGTCGGCTTGCACGGTGATGGACACGTTTTCGGTAGTCACGGGGCTGCGGCCAAACAGGAGTTCGTTACGTTCGCTTTCGGTCATGCAGGCCGCCAGCGAAAGGGCCAGGAGGGTGCCGACGAAAGGTTTCCACTTCATTAAAAGCTCCTGCAAGCGGTCGAGAAATGCCGGGGAGGAAAGCCGCGGTGACGGCCTGCCGCACATGATACAAAGAAAAACATTCGTTGGCATAGGTCCACTGCGTGTGAGGTGCCTCGGGTGGCCCGGTAGAGGAAAGTGAAGCTTTAAGGGGGATGGGGGTGGCACTCTAAGGGAATTGGGGGCTGTTATGAAAAGTGGAGTTCACAGGTCGTGGAGTAGGGTCGACACAGGTGGCGGGCATGGTTTGGGTTAAGTGGGGAGAGCGGACACCGGTGGCGGGCCTTGCGCCGACAACACGGAAGCGCGAACTCCGCGCCGGTCGGGACACCGGCGCCGCTTGGGGGTTAAATTGAGAAAGAGCGGCGATCTACGGACCCTAACATGATACGAACTTATATTGGAGGAAGCAAGGGGAACCTTCGGCCGGTTCCGCCCCGGCTACAATGGCGGGCTGGGGCGGGCGTTGGTTCTGTTGCGATGTTGTAGACCCTTGATTCTGCCAGGAGTACCGATAAGGCGGAGCGGGCGCGCGGCGGCGGCACCTGTTACCCAGCCCGCGACCCCGACGGCGCCGGTGGGATACTCCTTGTTTGATTTCGAAGTCCTCAAAGACTGAGGCGGCGTTTCCGGATGGCGGACGAGCCAGCGGGGGATGGCGGGCTCAATTTGCGCCCGACCGCCGCTTTTCTATCAATTGCAGAAAATCCGCAATTACCCCCCTACCATTGGCCATCACGAAACTCGGAGCCCACACTATGCCCACCCCCCCGCCTGCACCGCGAACTGTCGGCCAACTGAAAGCGTCCGGCTATCGCCCGCTTTCGGTGAAAGATGAATTGCGGAAAAATGTGATCGCGAAGCTGCGAAAGGGGGAGGAACTGTTCCCCGGCATCCTGGGCTATCGTGAAACGGTGATCCCGCAGATTATCAATGCCATCCTCTCTAAACACGACATGCTGTTCCTGGGTCTGCGCGGCCAGGCGAAGACGCGCATCCTGCGCATGCTGCCGGACCTGCTGGACGAGTACATTCCCACGCTCGCCGGGGCGGAGATTAACGACGACCCGCTGGCGCCGACCACGACGGCGGGCAAGCGCCTATTGGCTGAGCAGGGTGATGAGGCGGGCGTGGAGTGGGTGCACCGGTCTTCGCGTTATCACGAAAAACTCGCCACGCCGGACGTGACGATTGCGGACCTCATTGGGGAGATCGATTTGGTGAAACACGCGCAGGGGCGGTACCTATCTGATGAATCGACGATGCATTTTGGGCTGATCCCGCGGACGAACCGCGGGATTTTTGCGATTAACGAGTTGCCGGATTTGGCGCCGAAGATTCAGGTGGGGCTGTTCAACGTGCTGGAAGAACGCGACATTCAGATCCGCGGGTATCCGATTCGGCTTAACCTGGATGTGTGCATGGTTTTTTCCGCCAACCCGGAGGATTACACCAACCGCGGCCGCATTGTGACGCCGTTGAAAGATCGCATCGGGTCGGTCATTCGCACGCACTATCCGGCGAGTGTTCTGGAAGGCATCGACATCGTGCGGCAAAATGCGTGGCTGGAGCGCGATGGCGAGGCAAGTGCTGACAGCGGCGTGGACGTTTTTGTGCCACCGTATGTTCATGAGATTCTGGAGGACTTTGTGCGGCTGGCGCGGACCAGTCCGCATATTAATCAGTCCTCCGGTGTGTCGGTGCGGTGCTCGATCGCTAATGCCGAAAATGTGGTGTCGTCGGCGGAGCGGCGGGGCATTCTGGCAGAGGAGAAGCGGGTGGTGGCGCGGGTGGACGATCTGGCGTTTATTTCCGCCAGTTCCCGTGGCAAGCTGGAATTAATGCTGGCCGAGGGGGAGGGTTCTGAGGATAAGCTGATCAATTCGTTGCTGGGCGAGGCGGTGAAGTCTGTGTTTGCGCGGCGGGCGGATTACAACCGTTATGATGAAATCGCTTTGCAGTTCAAAGGTGGGTTGACGCTGCAGGTGGGCGATGATGTGTCCACCGAAACGATGCTGGAGAACTACACGCACGTGAAGGGCCTCAAGCCGGCGGCGATGGAGTTGTGCCGGGAGCTGGGGCTGGACACGAAGGATGCGGGGTGCGTGGTTTCGGCGGGTGAGTTTATCCTGGAAGCGTTGTACGTGAACAATCGGTTGAGCAAGGGATTGCTGCGCGGGAAGACGGTATTTCGGAAGTGAGCGGGGAGCGGCGCGGCGGATTACGTTGTGCCCATCTGGTAGTAGACGCGATTAAGCCAGTCTTCATATTCCATAAGCTGCTGCCGTTGGCGGAAGTGGAGCGATTCCACTTTACGTTGGGCGCGGGCGAAGAGGAGGCGGAGCCAGTGACTGTTCAGCGGCTTGCCATAGGCGTGGGCCCGCGCGCTGGCGCGGCGGCGGAGGCGGATGAGCTGGCGGCGGGACAGGACGTGTTGCAGGAGCGGGTCTTCGAGGCTGAGCATGAACACCGCAGCGCCGGGGTCGCCCTGGCGGCCGGAGCGGCCGACGAGTTGGTTATCGACGCGGCGGGATTCGTGGCGTTGGGTGCCGATGACGTATAGGCCGCCGAGTTCGGCAACACCGGGGCCCAGGCGGATGTCGGTGCCGCGGCCGGCCATGTTGGTGGCGATGGTGACGGCGTGGAGTTCACCGGCGTGGGCGACGATTTCGGCCTCGCGTTGGGCGTTTTCGGGGCGGGCGTTGAGGACCTGGTGCGGAATGTCGTGGCGGGTCAGGACGCGGGAGAGGGCTTCGGAGTCGCCGATGGAGCTGGTGCCGACGAGGACGGGCTGGCCGAGTTGCCGAGTGTGTTGAACTTCGCGGGCAACAGCGTGCCATTTTTCGCGGACGGTGCGAAAGATGCGATCGGGCAGGCGGCGGCGTTTCAGCGGGCGGTGTGTGGGGATTCCTACGACGGGCAGGTGGTAGACGCTGCGTAATTCGCCACGCTCGGTGGCGGCGGTGCCGGTCATGCCGGCGAGTTTTTCGTACAGCGAGAAGAAATGCTGGTAGGTGGTGCGGGCCAGCGTTTCGGAGGGGCTGGTGACGGGCAAATGTTCTTTGGCCTGCACGGCTTGGTGCAGGCCTTCGGACCAGGTGCGGCCGGGCATGCGGCGGCCGGTGAATTCGTCAACGATAACGACCTCGTCGCCGGCGAGGACGTAGTTGCGTTCTTTTGTGAACAGGTGTCGGGCGCGTAAGGCGTTTTGGATGAGGTTTTGCCACGAGGCGCCGGTGATGGAGGGGGTGTTGGTTCCGGCCAGAATTTTCTGTAGGCGTTGCAAGCCGGATTCTTTCCAGTCCAGCTTATGTTGCTGCGGCTCAAATTCGAAATCGTGGCGGGCAAGGAAGCGGGCGGAGAGGGTGTGGGCCCATTCGTAGGCCCAGGCGAGGGGGCTGGGGCCGGATTGGCCGGCGACGATTATCGGGGTGCGGGATTCGTCGATGAGGATGGAGTCAGCTTCGTCGATGATGGCGTAGTGGAGTTGGCGCATGACGGGTTGGGTGGACTCGCGGCGATTTAACAGGGCGAGGGTATCGAGGGGGCGCGGGGAATTGGCTTCGTGGCGTTTGATTTGGTCGCGGAGGTAGTCGAAGCCGAATTCTTTGTTGGTGCCGTAGATGACGTCGGCGCGGTAGGCGCGGCGGCGGGATTCGTCGTCCATGTCGGAGACGATGATGCCCAGAGAGAGGCCGAGGGATTCGTAGAGGGGGCGCATTGATTCGGCATCGCGACGGGCGAGGTAGTCGTTGACGGTGACGATATGGACGCCTTTGCCGGTGATGGCGTTGAGGGTGGCGGGGAGGGTGGCGACGAGGGTTTTGCCTTCGCCGGTGGCCATTTCGGCGATGCGGCCGCGATGGAGTTCCAGGCCGCCGATGAGTTGGACGGGGTAGGGGCGCATGTGGAGGTGGCGGCGGGCGGCGACGGAGACGAGGGCGAAGATGGTGGGGAGGTGTTTATCGGGGGAACCGTTTTCGCGGAGAGTTTCGCGGATTTGCTGGAGGAGGGTTTGAAAGTGGCGATCGGAGTGGGAGGAGAATTGGGCTTCGAGCTTTTGGATTTTGTGAATGAGGGGGCGATAGCGCCAGGGGATGTGGCGGGGGGATTCGGATTTGGTGGGGGCGAGGGGTGGAGAAATTAGGAGGGTGGTGGTCATGGTATTTGGGAGTTATCGGTCGGGGGGGAGGGGGGCTGGAGGGAAGACTCTCAAGATCCTCATCCTGCGCGCGCGCCGATGAGGGTCTTCTTTTGCGAATAAATTAGCATAAAAAACACGAATGAACGCAAATACGGATAGGGGAGGGAGGGCGGTATTAGAATATTGGACCGGCAATTCGCTATTGGGTGGACTGGGACGATGGGCAGAGGTAAAGTGGGCGCGGGGCTGTCCAAGGGCAATGGCAACATGATACATGACGTGCTGCAGCAGCAGGGCACCGGCAGTACCACAGTTCTCGAGGGCACAGCGCAGGCGGTGAACCGGGCGCGGTATCGTCCGGAGATTGATGGTTTGCGCGCCGTGGCGGTGGTGGGGGTCGTGTTGTATCACGCCGGGCTATTTTGCCCGGGGGGTTATGTTGGGGTGGATGTATTTTTTGTGATTTCTGGATATCTGATTACGTCGTTGATCCTTCATGACGTGGCAGAGAATCAATTTACGCTCGCACGTTTTTGGGAACGGCGGGTACGTCGCATCTTGCCGGCGTTGGCCGTGGTCATGGCGGCGGTGATTGTAGCGGGATGGTTTATTTTGTTGCCGGCGGATCTCAAGAGTCTAGGCGGCTCGGCGTCCGCGCAGGCGGCGATACTTGCCAACTTCTATTTTTCGCGGCGTGCCGGGTATTTTGCCGCCAGCGCTGAAACCATGCCGTTGCTGCATACCTGGTCGCTGGCGGTGGAGGAACAATTCTATTTGTTGTTTCCCCTGTTTCTTGTCACGATGAAGCGGCGCAGCCCCAAACTTTTGAATGCAAGCTTATTGCTGCTGGCGGCCTTGTCGCTGGCGGTGAGCGTCCACGGCGCCTTCGCGGGCTCAGCGTCGGCGTTTTACCTGCTACCGTCGCGGGCGTGGGAGTTACTGTTGGGCGTCTTGCTGGCGTTGATGCCTCGTTCACAGGGAGGGCCACGGTGGTGGCGGGAGTGCCTGTCGTGGGGCGGCGTAGCGGCGGTGCTGGGGGCGGTCGTGTTTTATGGTCGCAACACGCCATTTCCGGGGGTCGCGGCACTTTTGCCCTGCCTGGGTGCCGCGGCGATCATGTGGAGCAATCAGGCGAACCTGACTTCTGCCGGGAAAGTGCTGGCACTCGCGCCGGTGGTGGGTCTGGGGAAAATGTCGTACTCCCTGTACCTGTGGCATTGGCCGCTTCTGGTATTCACCGGCTACAAGTATTCTCTTGAGCAGGCCCCCTGGTGGACGGTCCCGGCGGCACTCATCGGGAGCACCGTGCTGGCGTTGGTGTCGTGGAAGTTTGTGGAAACGCCCTTTCGCCGGCGCGTATTCGTACGAAATCCACGGTGGATTTTCGCGGGTGCCGGCCTGGCATTTATTGTGTTTGGGGTCGCCGGGGGCGTTTTGTACATGCTCGACGGGGTGCCTTCAAGGCTGCCGCCACAGGCACAGGCGTACGCCTCAGCGGTGCAGGATCGCGTGGCCGCCGAAGGGTCGGATGCGACCACGAAAATGGCGGAAGCGGGCCGGCTGCCCATGATTGGCGTGCGCTCGGACGCCAAGGCCAAGTTGTTGTTATGGGGAGACAGCCACGCGCGGGTGGTTTCACCTATTGTGGAAGCGCTTTGCCGCGAGTTTCATGTCCCGGCATGGCGTGCGAGCCGATCGGCCACACCGCCGCTGCTTGATTTCGGCACGGCGGACCAAAAGAAATATAGTGAAGCGGTGCTGCGATTCATCGAGCAGGAACACGTATCGCACGTATTGCTGGCCAGTCGCTGGAGCACATTTTTGGCAGCTCCGGGAGGGCAAGCCGGTTTGAATGCCACGGTGGTATCGCTGCGGAAAAAGGGGGTTACGGTGTGGGTGTTGCGTGATGTGCCCCAGCAGAGTTGCGACGTGCCGCGGGCGTTGACACAGTGCATTTTAGCGGGCACTGATCCGAAAACCCTGGGTACGCCGCTGGCCAAACACAAAGAGACGCAGGCGTTCGCCAATGCCGCGATCGATGCCACGCTAGCGGATGGCGACATTATCGCGTTTGATCCGACGGTCTATTTTGTCGATGCTGCCGGCGTCTGCCGGGCGGAGCGGGATGGGCATGCACTGTACTATGATGACAGCCATTTGACAGTGTATGGCGCGATGCAGTTGCGACCGCTGTTTGAGGCGCCGATACGCGAGCTGGGCCGGCAATAATGGCAAGCGTTGTGAGTTGGCGTGCCTGCGATGGGGGCGGTGGTTGAGGTTGTGCGAGACGACTTTGGAATGTGGAGCACGCGTGGATCTTTGATCAACGGCTAAACGGGGCTGAGCAGTCTAAACGGGCCGGGTTGTCAGCCCTTTCGTGGGACCGGGCCGGAGAAGCGACCTTGGCCGGGGCGTTGGGGGAATTTCCCGGTGCCGCCAGGGTGGCGAGGTTTGCCTTGGGAATATTGACCTTGGCCGCCGTGGCTTTGGTTGCCGTGGCTTGGGTTGCCGTGTGAAGGTTGGCCCGGGGAGCCTTGGCGAGAACCTGGCGTGTGGGAGCGACGATCGCCGCCGCCACCGCCGCCTTGCGTGCGATTTCCGCTGCCGCCGCCGGGGCCGTGGCGATGGGTGCCGTGGCTGGCTTGGCGCGGTCCGCCGTGGTTGCGGGCGCCTGCGGCATCGGAGCGCTGGTCCTGTCCGCCGTGGGGGGTGAAGCTGCGGCGCTGTTGGGCTTTGTGCTGCTTGATCTGGGCGATACGGTCGGCCACGACGGATTCGAGGCTTTGGGTGACTTTCTGGGTGTAGTCGAAATCGGGCAACGTGACGCGCGGCAGGCGTTTGCCGATGGCGCGCTCGATGACGCGGAGGTTGATCTGTTCTTCATCGGAGACGAACGTGAACGCGTCGCCCATGGCAGAGGCGCGGCCGGTGCGGCCCACGCGGTGGATGTAGTCTTCGGCGATGTGCGGGCAGTCAAAGTTGATGACGTGGGAAACGTCGGCGATATCGATGCCGCGGGCGGCGATGTCGGTGGCGACCAGCACGCGGAAACGGCCGGACTTGAAGCCCTCGATGGCGGCGATGCGCTGGCCCTGCGAGCGGTTGCCATGAATGGGGACGCAGGAGATGCCGGCGGCGTCGAGGGATTTGGCGAGGCGGTTGGCGCGTTGCTTGGTGCGGGTGAAACAGATGACGGATTCCATGCCTTCGTGCTCGAGCAGTTTGCGCAGGAGGGCGGTCTTGAGGGCCTGGGGCACGGGGTAGATGGCCTGCGTGATGCCGGCGGCGGGAGCGGCCTGGCGGTCGATCTGGATCATCTCTGGGTTGTGCAGCATCTCCTGCATGAGCTTGCGGATTTCCGGCGGCATGGTGGCGGAGAAGAACAGGGTTTGGCGCTTGGCGGGGATGACGCGCAGGATGCGGCGGATATCGGGCAGGAAGCCCATGTCGAGCATGCGGTCGGCTTCATCGAGGACGAGGATTTCCAGGCCATCGAGGCGAGCGTAAGGTTGGCGAAGATGATCGAGCAGGCGGCCCGGGGTGGCGATGAGGATTTCGGTGCCGGTGCGGAAAGCGTGGGCCTGCGGTCCCATGCTTACGCCGCCGATGATGACGGCGCCGGAGATGGGGGTGTAGGTGGCCATGGAGGTGAGGTGTTCATGGATTTGCACGGCCAGTTCGCGCGTCGGGGTGAGCACGAGGGCGCGCGCGACCCGGCGGGGGCCAGCAGGGCGCGTGAGCAGGCGATGAATGACAGGAAGCATGAACGCGGCGGTTTTGCCCGAGCCGGTGGCGGCGCAGGCCATGACATCGCGGCCTTGCACAGCGGGGCCGATGGCTTGCTCTTGGATGGGGGTTGGGTGGGTGAAGGCGAGGTCTTTAACGCCGCGGAGGATGTCGGCGTGCAGGCCGAAGGAAGAGAAAGGCATAATACTCCAAGAAATACTGTCCCCTCCCGTCCTTCCCGTATCAGCCGGGATGAGGCGGGTTATCCGCGAATCTACTCTAAACGAGGGGATCACCGGCGGGAACCAACGGATGTATGTTAAGAAATATGGCGAAATTTTGCAATACGCCGGAGGCCCAGGATGCGGTCACGTTTGCGGCCATCTCTTGTTTCTCAGCGGAGGTGATAAGGCCGGGCGATGGGAGTGTCCTGAACTGCGACGGGGTACAATAATGCAATGGTATGGCCGACGCTGGCAGTTTCGTGTACCGATTTTTTGCGAGGCGCTTTGTGGCTAATCGACTAATTGACTCCACCAGTCCGTATCTGCTGCAGCACGCGCATAACCCCGTGGACTGGTATCCGTGGGGGGCGGAGGCGCTGGAGCGGGCGCGGCAGGAGGATAAGCCGATATTTTTGTCGATCGGGTATGCGGCGTGTCACTGGTGCCATGTGATGGAGCATGAGGTTTTTGAGAATGCCCAGATTGCGGCGCTGATGAATGAGCATTTTGTGAACATCAAGGTCGATCGGGAGGAGCGGCCAGATCTGGATGAGTTGTACATGCTGGCGACGCAGTTGATGACGGGGCAGGGCGGGTGGCCGATGTCGGTGTGGCTCACCCCGGGTTTGGAGCCGTTTTATGCGGGGACGTATTTTCCGCCGGTGGATGGGTATGGGCGGCCGGGGTTTCCGCGGCTGGAGTTGGCGCTGGTGGAGGCGTGGAAGAAGCGGCGCGGGGATTTGGAGGAGCAGGCGCGGAAGGTGGTGGAGGCGATACGGATGCATGCGGATGAGAGTGCGCGAGGGCTAGAAGACAGAAGTCAGAAGTCAGAAGATCTGGTGGGAGGGTGGCTGCGGGTGGCGACGGAGCAGTTTGCGGATCGGTTTGATGAGGTGAACGGGGGGTTTGGCGGGGCGCCGAAGTTTCCGCCACACCAGGCGTTGGGGTTGTGGGTGGGGCAGTTGAATGCGGAGGCGGCGGCGGGTGGGCTGAGTGGAGCAGAGCAGCGGATCCTGGCGCATAAGGTGCAGTTGACGCTGGATGCGATGGCGGATGGGGGAATTTATGACCAGGTGGGTGGGGCGTTTGCGCGGTATTCGACGGATGAACGGTGGCTGGTGCCGCACTTTGAGAAGATGTTGTATGACAGTGCGCAGTTGGCGCCCGTGTATGCGGGGGCGAGTATTTTGCTGGAGAAACCGGAGTATGGGCGGGTGGCGCGGGAGACGCTGGATTTCTTTCTGCGCGAGATGATGTCGGAAGAGGGTGCGTTTTATTCGTCGCTGGATGCGGACTCGGAGGGGGTGGAGGGGAAGTATTATGTATGGACGATTGGTGATCTTCGGGCGGCGCTAGGGGATGAGGCGGATGTGGCGTTGATGGTGGAGCATTATGGGTTGAAGGAAACGGGGAATTGGCATGAGACGCCGGTGGAGGGGGGAAGTGTGCTGGCGGTGGCGGTGCCGGTGGAAGCGCTGGCGGAGAAGCATCGGACGACGGCGGGGGCGATGCGGGAGCGGGTGGATGGGTTGCGGGAGCGGATGCGGGTGTATCGGGAACGGCGGCCGCGGCCGGGGCTGGATGACAAGATATTGACGAGTTGGAATGGGTTGATGTTGTCGGCATTGGCAGTGACGGGGAGGTTGCTGGGGGAGCGGCGGTATGTG
>JADMIO010955822.1_pt1 | contig 26867 bp, 28 predicted proteins | sample 8958161 | NCBI WGS metagenome assembly JADMIO01 (sample SAMN16585339, study PRJNA669376) | soil metagenome | isolation source: Crop rotation soil | place: USA: Cullars Rotation, Alabama | collected 2011
CGCGACAACTTGTCCACGTGGAATTCTAAGCTTAGGATCCCAATGTGCTGGAAAGATGGCGAGGTCCATCGAACCGTTGTTCCTCTCATTCCTCTTGGCCGCAGTTGATGCAGGCTTCTGGCCAATCCTTAGATTCTTCCGAATTAGCGCACTGAAGAGGCTGGTCAGGCCCCTCGGGTATATGGTCAGGAATGTCGAAGTAGAACTAGCTCTTCAGCCATACGAGACATCTCTCATTGGGTCGGATGGGAGGGAAATGGGCGAGCTGTTCAAAAAGGCTCATTGGGGTGTGACTGGACGCTACAATGACTTCCTCAAAGACATTGAGCGAGAGAAGACTTCAGCGAAGAACGTCGCCGACATCAATGTCGGACAGTTATCCAGTTTGATCGCCGAGCGCATGTCTTCTCAGATGGAGATGCTGGAAAACCCCCGTGCGGACCGGGGAGCACGCCGCATTGCGTGGTTGATCGAGCACTGCTTGCTTGAAGTTGGTAGGACCGACACCGACGCATTGTACATCGACTATCAAGACAGGCGTCTTTGGGAGAAGACGAAAAAGGAGTTCAGCTGGAGCGCCGGATTTGGTGCGACCATGCTTGCTGTCATTGCACCGGATGAAGCTTACCGAAAATATCATTACAGGATTGGGGACGAGAAGAAGTCAGCCGTTGCGGTATCCGCGCCCGCCGAGGGCTGACAAGGGCGCGTATTGAGGACTGCCGGCCAGAACCCGGAACGTCCCATCCCTCGATTGTGCGACGTGATGCCAAGCTCGGCCAAGCGATGCGTCTGGAGAACCGAAGCTTGCTGTGACGTAAGTCGGTCGCCCACGACCAGCTCGCGGCTCCAGGGGCGTTCGTCGGGGCGCTTCGTGTAATCCGTCATGATGGCCCGTGTTCGTGCTTCAGGCTCGCCAGGGACTGACTTAACGGGACGGTTTCGTACTTCTTCGTGTTTAGCGTCTTTGGGATCTTCGGATGGAAGGTTGCGAACAGGACTTGCTCGATCTCTTTCAGGCGGATGAGCCAGCTAGCCGTTGTCATCTTGGTTGCCTGAAGAAGTCATTCCCGAGCCGCTGCTGTATTGCAGCCGCGCGGCGCTTCCACACTCGGCCAAACGGCGGAGCTATCTAGCGCAAGATGAAGGCGGTCAGTAGCTCCGCTTTTCCCTTCAGGTCCAGGGTGGTGCGGTCCGCCTGCGGCTTCTCCCCGGAGAGCGCCTCGTAAACCTTCTCCGAAACCAAGATTTCGTCGGCGCTAGCCGCACTCCCCAGACGGGCGGCTGTGTTCACCACGTCCCCGATAGCAGTGAAATTTTTCGACTCTCCCGCGGCTAGCGAGCCGACTTGTGCCTTGCCCATGTGCATTCCGACACCAACCGGCAACGACTCTGCGCTCTGCCGTACCGCATCAAGCAATCGCCTCGTCGCTGCGAGCATAGTGTCCGCGGTTTTCGCGCCGAGCGAAGGCCACTCCACGATATAGATAGCCATTATCTGGTCCCCGATGAAATCAACGAAGGCGTCATCGGAGGTCAGCGCGCGATTAGCGTTCGCATAGAAGCGGCTCACCAGGCCGGCCGCGTCGCTCGAACTGTGGGTCTCGGACCACGACGTGAACCCACGCATATCCGCGAAAAGCACTCCAATCTCCCGTTCGTGAGTTGCTGTCGGCATGGCCTCGAAGCAACTCCGGCAGTAGTTCGGATTCATCGCTGACGGTTTGATGCCCATCACTTTACCGAGGCCACCGAACGGAACCATGCAGAACCGGCATCGCGGATCCGACGGCAGTAACCTCAGCAATCGCCGATGCCTGCCCACGAATCCAGTCTTGCACAGCGGCAACATCAACGGGCTCTCTCGCGTCGATAGCCGTCGCACGATCCAGGCATCGTAGTTGCAAATCAGCGAGACCAGTCCCAGCGGGAGCACAACGAGAAGGAGAAGGCCGGTCCAGATGGAGACGTAGACTGCCCCAAGTATCGCAAGCAGCACCGCGATGATTTCGAGGCACGTCACTCCGATCTCGAAGTATATCGCTTTCGCCATAGGCGCCACCAAGTGAGCCGGCCTACAGTGCCGTCAGGTCCACGATTCCGCCGGTAATTCCTGACACAGAATACCAGACCCGCGCGTCTCGAAAATAATCTCATGTCAACCCCAAGTCTACGTGAATCGAAATTAGCGGCGGGATTGCAGTGCCCTTGCGACTTGCTCGGCACAGGAGGCGACGGACGAGATGCCCCGCCCGTAGCTGCGCTCTGAGCCTCGCTTCATTGATCAGGCCGATCTCCTCCTCAGCCGTAGCAGGCCCGACGATAGAGGCCCGTCTCGCGGTCCTGGGTGACCAAGCCGTACGTGAGGCGCTGAGCGTCGACAGGGGACGTGACGAACCTACCGCGCAAGAACCGCATAAGGTCCGCGCCCTTGTAAGGCGCTGCCGCTCGTTAGGGGATTATTACAGCATGGTCCCGCGCCGGTGGCGCCTTGCGCGCGAGGAGGAGGCGTCTGCAGTATTCGTCCGCGAGGGACAGCAGGTCAGGGTTCTGCTCATCGAGCCCGAGGTAGGCGAGGTAGGACAGGTGGCTCGGCGCGGCCCGGCACTAGTGCGGCCTCCGTGAGCGAGATGGACAAGGGCAGGCGCTGTGCCCCATTCCTCCTCGACCAGATCGTAGACCGCTGGATAGAGGGCTGCGTCCGTCTCGGGGCGGGGCATCGTCTCGGTGTAACGTTCGTCAGCATCGGCTGCTACCGCCGCCAGGGCGCTAGCGGTGAGTTGAAGCCGACGAACATCTGGGCATGTGACCACAAGGGCTCTCGGCCTTCCTCGTGATGGTGACGCCCGTCGCCGGGCCGAGCTTCGTCTTGCTGGTGTCGAACAGCCAGAACCGGTCTCCGATCTTGAAAACCCCGTCAGAAGCCGGAGGCGAGGAGCGTCATCAGTGGATCCGTGGGCGGACCGCCAGCAAGCAGACTACCCAAAAGAGGTACTACCAAGGCGACCTCTCGCGTGCCGACAAATTAACTTATGTTAATTTCATCCTTAGGGAGAGATACCATGCAGTTGAACTCCAATCCGGCCGACCGCCTCGCGTGGTACAGCGTTGAAACGAATCTGGCCTTTCATGAGATCAAGTTGCCGATCGAAGAGCGGCTCATGACCTCTGAACAGCGGCGCGTATATCGCGTTCTGCTCGACCTCTCCGAGCAGTACGGCACTCAGGTCCGCCAGTCGCCGCACAGGAACCGCTGACTGCAGGCTCGAACGACCGAGGCGCGGCCGCAGGGCTTGACCCAAAGAAGAGGCCCCGATGGGCGGGGCCTTCGCTGCCGTTAGCCGAACACATGGCCGTACATCGCGTCGGCCGATTTCGGCCCCAAGGTGTGTGCCGCTCACCTGGCGCGCGCACGCGCTGGCCGGCGCACGGCAACTCACCGCGCGGTCGTGTGTGTCAGATCGTCTTCTTCCGCTTGGGCATGCGGTCGATTTCTTCTTCGATGGTTCGCCGCGCCTCGGGATCAGCGACGGCCCACTTACCGGCGATGACGTCGGGCATGCACCTAGGATCAAGGTCCGCCAGCCGATCAAGCAGCGTGAGCAGCTCGTGCCGACCAAAGTTGTTAGGACTGGACATTGTTCTCTCCGCGTCATTCGCTGGGACCAGTCTCGTGTGGATTCGCCCAGGCCTCAACTATGCCGGGCAGCTCGGCGTTCCGCGCGATGCTCAACGCCGGCCGGACTGCGCGGGTCGCGGCCAGGGCAGCCCCGCGGTCAAGATGCTGGGCGCGATCGCCGGCGTGCAGCGCATGGCGATTCCCGGAGGCAACACGATCAGGCGGGCCGTGCCGCTGGGCGCCACCCGATTTGGCACGCCCGGAGGGCGAGTTCGTGTGCTCGCTGGCGCAGTACCAGGGCTTCCCGACATCGGCCATGATGATGCACCGGTTCCGGGGCTGGAGAGCCTGCGGGATGCCGAGGGTCAATGATCCCGCGGTCACTACCTCGCCAGTCCAGTCTGATCGCCACCACCACGGTGCTCGGCGCGGCCAGCCTGCAGCCCAAGAACATCGCCGCGGGCAAGGACCCGCAGCCGATGAGCGGTGAGCACGCGGCGGAGTTCTGGCTGAATGCCGCGGCGCATCCGGACCACGCCGAGATTTTCGCTCGGCAGGAGGAGCGGGCGCGCAAGGAGCAAAGGAACACAATTCTTCTGGCGGCTGGGGCAGACCAGCCCAGCGAGGATGCCGGCCAGTCAGTAGATGCGGTGTGAGGGAGCAGCCCCTACGGTTTGGGCCCGATGGGGCCGCGCAGCACGCACGCGTCTGGGGCTACTGCATCGTTGACCGCGGCGTCGGCACGATGCGCTGGATGTGCATCTTTTCGCGGTCCAGGCAATCCGGCACGCGCGGCGCAATCTTGGTCTTCCAATGGTCCGTCTCGTACACCGCCTTGTACTGCGCCTCGCGTTCAGCCTCGTTGTGGAAGCGGCGGATCCAGATATAGGCGGAATCGTCCGTCTCACCGCGGAAGCTGCCGCAGATCACCATGCCCTTGGAGACCTGGAACGGGATGATCTCCTCTTCCATGATCTTCACCCACTCGTCCATCTTGCCAGGCCGCACGAAGTACTGACGAAGTTCGTAGAAAGCCATGCCGTCGTCTCCTCTCGATTTGCCGCTGGAGCATAGACGGCGGCTCGCCCCATGAGCAACGCGCCACAACGACGGCGGGCGTACGTAGTCGACGCTTCGCCGAACCCCGCCCGCCCACTCTGGAGGCGTCGCCGAGGTCGCTGTACACTGTCTCGGCAGGCAGTCGATTTCCCAGCGACGCGGGGGCGCCCGATGGAGACTCAGGAGAGCGGAGACAAAGGTTGGTTGAAGTCTCTGCCCGGCGTTTTGACCACGGTTGCCGCTGTCCTGACGGCGATTACCGGCCTCATTGCGGCGCTCAGTAATTTGCCGATGTTCCACTCCGGTACTCCGGCGAGCCCTTCGGCTAACCCTCCAGATTGCATTCCGCCGTATGTCCAGCGCAAGGCATACCCGGAGGATTATGTCTGCGTCACGGCTGAGACGCATATGCGAACCCTGCAAGACAATGAACTGGCTGGGTCTCGACGGGCGGGCGGCGGCGCCTATGGGGCTGATACATGCGTGGTTGGCTATGTCTGGCGCGAAGCATTTACGGACGACCGCGTTTGCGTTCTCCCGGAAACACGCGAGCAAGCCAAGACCGATAATGCTGCCTACGCGTCTCGCGTTAAGCGTTAGGAACGCTCGGCAACCTCATGGGCCTTCGGCGCCTTATCGGAGTCGTGTGCCTCGAGGAGCAAGAGGCCTTTTTCAGTTACGTCAAGGAAGCGTTTACGCTTTGGAAGCGGCTTATGGAGCTGGCTGCGTTACTCATCGCGAGCGCAACCACGCTGTGACCAGGAGAAGAAGCGCCATAAGGCCGGTCAGCGTGCCGGCGACCGTGCAGAAGGTCCGTAGCGGCGTGAAGTCGAGCACCGACGTCAGGTACCAACCCTCGGCGATGGCGATCCCGGCGAGCAAGAGGTTTCCGCGCAGCATGTGTTCAGGCTCCTCCCATTAACCAGCGTCACCTCTCGCCGACCAGCTTCCTGGCGGGCGTGCCGTGCAAACCGCCGTGCAGCACCCATATTCGGCGCTCAGCTCCTTTTCGCAGGATTTGCTCGCGGGCCGGGCGCCACTCCGGCTGGTCATGTTTTGGCTACCTACGCACCGTGAGGTCATGACCGCTAGCCACCGGATATCCGCTTTTGGGTTTCTGGTTCCCTCCCCTCGGCTCCCGTGCGTTGAGCTGCGTGTCTGCATTCCACGCCGCCGCGAGAACCTTCTTCCTACGGGGCAACGCGGCACTATGGAATGACGCTCAGGGCGTATACGCCGATGGTTTCGGGTGACCCTTCGGAGGTAACCCGGACGGGAAGATCGCGCGCCGCCGCCACTCCGCCTTGTGCGGCACCTCTTTTGCGCTTGCCTTTCACCGCGTGCGTCGTCGTGCGCCGAAATGGTGACGATATAAGTTCGATCCAGCCATAATCCGGTGCCTCCCCTGGCCTGGTTGTGGTCAGGGCCGGGCGGGGAGTTTTTGGAGTTTCCCCGCCCTTGGCCCGACGAAGCATCAGTCTACGGAAGCATGGTGACCGTCCAACCGCCGCCGACCGGTCTGCGGCCGCGCAACATGAGCGAGCAAGCAGCCGAAGTTCGGGCGATTGCCCGCGACACCGAGCACCTCAAGGTGAAGATCATGTTGGAGCACATCACCATGCCGTTGAAGCGATAGCGAACGGTCGCTGACCCCTCTGGTCGAGCCAGAACTGAGAGCGAAGGGTGGGAAGTGGCCAGAGAAGCGGGCCGCCGTTCAGGCGGATCGCTGATATCGATGGAATACGACACCGTGGATGGGACCGACGTTCGGGCCTACATCGCTCAATCAGACGGAATCTCGTGTGATGAGCGCGGTTCGTCACGCGACGAGATTCTGTTGAGCGTCGCTCTCCGCGCGAGTGCGGAAAACTTGTATGCAACCGGAAGGTCTTGCAGGAGCCCGACTGGTGGTTGGTGATGTCGCTTCAAGACCGGCGCAACGATAACCATTGCGGGCCGAACCGGGGTCACATTGGCGGTTGCTCTGCGCCAAAGAACTGAAGCCAAACGAATGCGGCAGCAGCTACTGCCGCCCCAAACAGAAGCGCCTTTTTCTTCCAGTCCATTTAAAACTCCCCGCCGACCGCGGCACTATGGAGCAGTTCAGGCCGGGGCGACATGAACAACCTGCACCCCGACAAAACTCCATAGCGGTCTCGCCGATACGCCCCCTGTGCCTCGATGTTCTGGCCACAAGGGTGGCGGACGACGCCGGCTCCCAGATATCGCGAGACGCGTACCTAAACGGATGCCGACGCTATTCGCTGGTTGCGACGGCCGCCAGCGCACAGATCACGGGTTCTCGGGACGCCGTCACATCGCGCCAGGCCAACGCCGACGTCCCTTCCCATGGCGCATAGTGTGAGATATGCAGAAATAGGGGGGCGACTCACGCGCGTGATGCGCGACAATGTATCGCTTCCATCTGAGTTCTGGTAATCGGTGACGATAGTGTCATATTTAGACAGTCCGTTGGCGGCTTCACAGGCTGCGTCCCGGAGCCTGTGCAGAGGTGATATGAAATCTGAACCAAGCTCGGGACCTGGCCACATCGTGCGGATCAGCCGGCATGGAGCGAAGGCTTTCAGCTGGGAAATTTGCCGCAAGGCCGATGCGATCGAGATTCATCGTTCACCGCATCAGTTCGGCTCCCGCATTGAAGCGATAGTCGACTCCGCGCGGGCCGCGGCCGCGCTGGAGATCGCCGTCGTTGGGCTTTCATCGGCCGACGGCGAAAACCGCACCGGCGACCGAAGCAGTCCTGCTGTGCCGAAGTCGCCCAGCCTAGCCGTCGATGCGCAGGTCCCATCGGGACAACGACTCGCTTAAGGCGAGGTAGCGGCGGTCGAAGGCCGCGAGGTCCTGCAGACGCTCCTTGTCCACGACCTCTACGGCCCGCTGTTTCGACAGCAAGCCGAGCTGGCGCAGCTCCTGGAAAATGCGATTGGTGTGCACCACCGAGAGGCCTGCTGCATCGGCAATGTCTATCTGGCTGAGCGGAATGACCCCCTCGTCGATCTCGAGCCGGGCCAGCTGCTCGCACAGCAGATGAGCGACCCGCTCCAGCGCCGGCCGCCGGGTGACGACCAGGCGCTGCCGAAAGATGCTCGCTTCCGTCATGGCCGCTCGCCACAGCGCCCGGCCCAGCGCGGGCTGACGCTCTATTTCCCGCTCCAGCACATCGCGGTCGATCGTGCCGACGGAGCAGCTGGTCGATGCTTGCACTTCGCTGAATTCCGCTGACCGCGGGAACAGGGAGTCGTGAAGGCCGAGGAAGTCGCCCGGATGGTAGAAGGCGTGGATCTGTCGCCCCCCATCGCTGTGCTGGGTGGAGAAGCACGCGACGCCTTCCAGCAACACCGTGAAATGCTTCACCAAACCCATTCCGCCGACGATGGTTTGGCCGCGTTCCAGCACGCGCCTCGCCTTCACCAGCTTCCGGAATGGGTTGAGATTATTACTTTCCGTGACGTCCGAAGAGTCGAGCCGTCGACCGGAAGGCCGCACGACTTCCGTTCCCACAAGCGATTGCATGCTTCCCCAATGACCCAAAAATACCCACGTCCCACTTGCAACGCCTACCCCTTTTGACCTGTTCACGCAATACAATTGTATCGCGATATGTATCAATCGGGTCGAGTGCGCGCCCTTGGATCGTTCGGTAACTCGTGGGGAGTATCGATGCTGTACAACGGGACCTGAACTCGGCGCCCTGACGGGAGGCGCCCAAGGCGGCGTTGGTGGTGGTTGCGAACATGACGCGAGGTCTTCTCCGACTATGGCTTCTTCTCTCGCTCGGCTGGATCGTTGCAGCGTCGTATTCGTGGCGGGGCGAGATTACTTGTTCCCGCTGTTCGATCGCCAAGGATGTCCCACAGCTGAGCGCGTACGAGAAGACGACCCCTGTCAGGCGATCTGATGGCCAGGTGGACACCGTTATAACCTCCGACCCGGAGGCGGCTTGGCGTGCTGCGTGGCTTTCGGTTTTCGGACCGCCCGTCGCCGCGCTGCTGCTGGCCTGCGCCTTGCTCTGGGTCGTGAGACGCTCCCGTCGTGCCGTCTGAGAATCGCGGCGGCGCAGCGCCTGAGATGAAGCAGCCGACCGGCGAGGATCTGGAATCGGTGCTGACCTGGCTTCAAGAGGTCGAGATCAACGCATGGATAGCGACCACACCACCCGCGCATATCGCTGCCGGCGTCCACGACAGCATGGCCAAGCGGCTGGGCGTGTCGCGCGACGAGACAGAGACGGCGACGAACGAAGCGGCGAGGGCGGCTATTGGTCGAGGGCGGGCACGGGGAGTGGTCAGGGAGGAACTGTCTCCCCACCACAACAACAGTAACATCTCTCATGCTGGCAAGGACGTCCACGTCGCTCGCCTGATCTTTCCCCGGACAGCCCTGCGAAGACAGGGGAGGGAAGGGATTATATGCGATAGGCTGCGCCGTAGCCGCCGCCGCCCGACGTCTCGATCACGACCCGGTCGCCGACGGCAAGGGCCAGATTTTCCTTGCCCAGCAGCTCGCGGCTGGTGCCGTCGCGATGCAGCGTCACGCGGAAAGGTAGGCCGGCGTCGCCGCCTTGCAGCCCATAGGGCGGAACGACCCGGCGCTCGAACATGGTGGTGAGCGACAGGCCCTCGCCGAGCACGGTGTAGCTGCGGACCATGCCGTCGCCGCCGCGCTGGCGGCCCGCGCCGCCGGACTGCGGCCGCAGGCGCTGCTCGTCGACGCGGATGGCGGTACTCTGCCTCCACGGTTTCGGCCGGCGTGTTCATGGTGTTGGTGAGATGGACGCGCACGACCGGCGCCCCGTCGCGGTCGGCGCGCCCGCCTTCGCCGCCGCCATGCGTCTCGTAGAAGGTGCCGATCGCGCCGTCGCGCCGCTTGCCGCCGAAGATCAAAAGCCCGGCCGTTGTCGAGCCGCCGGCCGTCAGGCGCTCGGGCACGGCCTGCTCGAGCGCGCGCATGATGGCATCGACGGCGCGTTGCGACGTCTCGTGGTTGCCGCCGACCACGGGCTTGTCGATGCCGGGCTCGAGGATCGAGCCCGGGCGCGTGCGGATCTCGAGCGGCCGATAGCAGCCGCCATTCGGCTGGATCTCGGGCCCGGCCACGGCCTTGATGGCATAATAGACCGCCGCCATGGCAACGAACGGCGTGGTGTTGAGCGGGCCCGAGACGGCGTCGTCGGTCGCGCTGAAATCGAAGCGGGCCTCGTCGCCGGCGATCTCGATCTGCACGCGGATGGCCGCCGGCTGTCCGCCGGGACCGTCGTCGTCTAGGAAATCCTCACCCTCATAGAGGCCGTCGGGCAAGCCGGTGATGGCTTCGCGCATCTGCGCTTCGGAGAGATCGTCCAGCCGGTCAAGGGCGGCGCGGATCGTGGCAGCGCCGTGTTCCTCGCACAGCCGGACGAGACGGACTTCGGCGGCACGGGTCGCCGCGACCTGCGCCAGCAGATCGCCCTCGCGCTCCTGCGGTCCGCGCAGGTTGGCCAGCAGGAAGTCGCGCTTCTCGGTATCGACGCCGTCCGCCGTGAACAAACGCACGGGTGGGATGCGCACGCCTTCCTGCCAGGTCTCGGTCGCGGCGGCGAAATAGCTGCCGGCCCAGGCGCCGCCGATATCGCCCCAATGAGCCAGGCTCACGGCAAAGGCAAACAGCCGGCCTTCGAGAAAGAGGGGACGGATCGCCTTCACGTCCGGCAGATGGTTGCCGCCGACCTCTGGCAGGTTCAGGAACCACACGTCGCCCGGCTGCAGTCTTTCCGGCGGGACGCGTTCCAGGAACTTCTTCACGGTGAAGCTCATCACGCCGAGATGGATCGGGATGTCGCGGCCCTGCGCGACCAGGTCGCCCTTGTGGTCGGTCAGCGCCGAGGAGAGATCGCCGGCTTCGCGCAGGAGCGGCGAGCGAGCCGAGCGCATCACGACGAAGGACATCTCCTCCGCCGCGGCGGTCAGGGCGTGACGGATCACCTCGGTGGTGAAGGGATCGACCGCGTTCCTCATCGTTCCTCCTCGCGGATCCAGAGATGTCCCAGGGCGTCGGCGGTAAGCGCATAGCCCGGCGGCACGACGACGGTGGACCACGCATCCTCTACCACGGCCGGACCGGCGATCTTCGCGCCGGCCGGCAGGAGATCGCGATCGAAGCGCGGCGTCTGGTGCGGCGCGGCAGGCTCGAACCAGCAAGGACCGACGCTGGTCGGCCGCGGCAGGTCGCCGGCGGCAAGTGGGACAGCGGACGAGGCAGGCCGTCCGACCTTGGTGCGCAGCCGCAGGCTTTGCATTTCCCAATGCTCGCCCGTGGCGTAGCCGTAGATCTCGTGATGCCGCCGACGGAAGTCGCTGCCCAGCCTGTCGAGGTCGAGCGGCGCAGCGAAGCCGACCTCGATGGCATAGCTCTGGCCGACATAGCGAACCAGCGCCACCCGCTCGACGAGGATGTCGCTTGTCGCATGCCCCTGGCGGACAAGCGGCTCGGTCAGGGTCGACAGCATACCGTCATGCAGCGCGGTGAAGCGGTCGGCGTCCCATTCGGTGCTGAGCATGCGCACGGCGTGCTGCTGCGTATGGACCATGTCGGCCACGATGCAGCCCAGCGCCGAGAAGCCCGACGAGAAGCGCGGCACCAGGATCTCGGCGATGCCGAATTCGCGTGCCAGGCGCGCCGCGTGCATGGGCCCGGCGCCGCCGAAGGCCAGCAGCGTGCATTGCCGGCCATCAACGCCGCGCTCGACAGTGACGCGTGCCAGGGCCCGCACCATGGTTGCGTTGGCGACGCGCTGGATGCCAAGGGCAAGTTGCACCACACCGATACCGAGTTGCCGGGCGAGCGGCGCCAGGGATGCGTCGGCCGCGGCGACGTCGAGCGCGATGGAACCGCCGAGCCGCCGCGTGCTGTCGAGATAACCCAGCACGGCGTTGGCGTCGGTCACGGTCGGCCGTGTACCGCCGCGGCCGTAGGCGGCAGGACCGGGCTCGGCGCCGGCGCTTTCCGGCCCGATCGACAGGCCGCCGGTCCCCATCGTGACCAGGGAGCCGCCGCCGGCGCCGATGGATTCGACTGCTACCATGGGCTGGCGAACCGGCCGGCCAGCCAGCTTCGAATCGGTCGAGATCTCCGCCGTCCCGTTCACGATCAGGCAGACGTCCGTGGTCGTGCCACCCATGTCGAAGGTCAGCACCTTCTCGAGGCCGAGCGCAGCAGCCGTGTGCGCAGCCGCCGCGATGCCTGCGGCGGGACCCGACAGCGCCATCGAGAGCGGTCGCCTGGCGGCGGCTTCGGGCGATGCCATGCCGCCGGCCGAGTGCATCACGTGCAGCCGCGTGCCGGCGACCTCACGCTGCAGCCGGTCGAGATAGCGGGCCGCGATCGGCATGACGGAGGCATTGAGCACCGTGGTCGCAGTGCGCTCGAACTCGCGGGTCTCAGGATTGACCTCGTGCGACAGGGAGACGAAAGGCACGCTCTCGCCCAGCGCCGTGCCGAGCGCGCGTTCGTGCATCGGGTTGGCGTAGGCATGCATCAGTGACACCGCCACGCTCTCGACGCCGGTGGCCTTCGCCCGGGCAACCGCGTCCGCTATGGCGCGATCGTCGGCGGCGAGCAGGACGCGCCCCGCATGGTCGACGCGCTCGGCGAGTCCGATGCGGCGCTCCGGCGGGACCTGTGCCGCTCGACGAGGCGGCAGATCGAGCCGATAGAGATGCTGGCGCCCTGCGCGGCCGATATCGAGCACGTCCTCGAAGCCGCGCGTGGCCAGCAGCGCCACCGGCTCGACGCGGTCCTCGACGATGGCGTTGGTCACCAAGGTCGTGCCGTGTACCAGGTCGTCAACGTCTCCCACCGTCAGGCTGGCGGCGGCGAGCGCAGCCTTGATGCTGGCGACGGGATCGTTGCGCTGGGTCGGCACCTTGATCAAACGGTATTCCCCGGTCGACGCCTGCAAAGCGACCAGATCGGTGAAGGTGCCGCCGATATCGATGCCGACTTGCCAACCGTTACCGGTCAAGTTCGTTCTCATGGTTGCCGCTTCAGGGAGCAATTGCCGGGCCAGGCAGAGGTATTCAAGGGCATTGGCTGTGAAGATGCCTTTCCGGCGTCATCGTCATTGGATCGCGCGCATCCTGCGCGCTCATCGTCATGAGCGCGCACGCGGTTCAATGAGTTCAACAAGGACAGCATGAACTTTGCGTCGCCGCTGGCCAAGAACGTCGTATTCTGAAGAGAGAGAGAGCAAGAAATGGCACTGCGAGGAGACGGAACATGGACGAAGAGGTACTGCTGACCGAGACGCGCGGCGCCGTTCGGCTCCTCACCTTGAACCGCCCGAAGAAGCTCAATGCGCTGAACGCCGATCTCCTCGAGGCCCTCACGGAGGCGCTGCTCGCCGCGCAACGTGATGATTCGGTCGCCGCCGTGATCATCGCTGGCGCTGGACGGGCCTTCTGTCCCGGAATGGACACGTCCGTGCCGCGCGTGCTGACGACGGAGACCCGCAAGGACCTGGTGCGCCATGCCGACCAGAGCGTCGGGCTGTTCAAGCTGATGGCCCGGATCGACAAGCCGATCATCGCGGCGGTCCACGGCTACGCCCTCGGCGCGGGCTGCAGCCTGGCGCTCGGCAGCGACCTCGTGGTCGCCGCCGAAAGCGCGCGCTTCGGATTTCCGGAACTGCGGGCAGGGCTGACCGCGTCGACCGTCACGGCGCATGCCGTGCACGTGATGGGCCGCAAGATTGCCTTCGAGCTGTTGATGCTGTGCGAGAACATCACGCCGCAGCGGGCCTACGAGCTGGGTCTCGTCAATCGCGTGGTGCCGGATGGGCAGCAGTTGGAGGCGGCCCTGGGCATGGCGGAAATCATCGCCAAATGGAATCCGGAGTTCGTCGGCCAGACCAAGCGCACCTTCTATCGGGCGGCATCGCTTGATATCGAGCAGGCGCTGGAAATGGCGCGTGATATTTCGGTCATGATGGGGCGCTTGCCCCAAGCCTGAGAGCCGGTTCGATCGGTTTTGCACACGCTCGAGAACGTCTTATATGGTCGCGACGGCAAGGAGCCGCGGGCGCGCTTCGTAGTCGGCTGAAGGCAGGAACGGGAAGAGGGGGAGCGCGCATGATCGACGCCGGAATCGTCGGCCTGGGCTGGTGGGGCAACGTTCTGATCGAGTCGGTGCAGGGCAAGAGCGACCGCATCCGCTTCGTCCACGGCGTCGCACGCGATCCGGCCACGAAACAGGAGATCGCCAAGCGCCACGGGCTCGCCCTGTCGCCGACCCTCGCCGCGATGCTGGGCGATCCCGCCGTGCAGGCGGTCGTGCTGGCGACGCCGCACTCGCTGCACCGCGCCGAGATCGAGGCGGTCGCGGCGGCGGGCAAGCCGGTCTTCTGCGAGAAGCCGCTGACCCTGACCGCGGCCGACGCGGTCGCCGCCGTCGGCGCGGCCCGGACGGCGGGCACCCTGTTGGCCGTCGGCCACAACCGGCGCTTCCTCCCGGCGCTTGGCGAGATGAAGCGGCTGGTGGCGGCGGGAGAGCTAGGCGAGGTGCTGCACGTCGAAGGCCATTTCAGCAACGCGAACTCTTCGGCAAACTTCGCGCCGTGGCGGCACGATGCCGAGGAATCGCCGGCCGGCGGCATGACCGGCACGGGCATCCACGTGCTCGATGCCTTCGTGTCGCTGCTCGGGCCGGTGCGGTCCGTCCATGCCCAGCTCGTTTCGCGCAAGCCCGCGCCGGGGCCGCTCGACACGCTGTCCGTGTTGCTGCGCTTCGAGAACGATGAGACCGGGACCTTGAGTGCCGTACGCGCCACGCCGCGCTACTGGCGCACGCACCTTTTCGGCACCACGCGCTCGGCCGAGCTGCTGCAGGAGGACATGCTGGTCATCCACGCGGTCGGGCAGCCGGATCCGCTCCGTCAGACTTTTCCGCCGGTGGACACGCTGCGGCTCGAGTTGGAGGCCTTTGCGGATGCGATCGAGGGCCGGGCGCCCTATCCGATCGGTGATGCCGACATGGTTGCGACTGTGGCCGCCTTCGACGCCGTGTGCCGATCGGTGAAGAGCGGCCGCACGGAGATCGTCTCTCGAGAGGGATAGGGCTGCATCCAATCCTCGACCTCGGGCCCATTGCCGGATCAGTCTGACGGCACGATTGCGCGAGTGACGGCCGACGACGCATGTGAAAGCAAGTCCACCGATCAAACGAGCGTGCTGAAACGGTGGGCCGAGGCAACCGTTGGTGCGGCAAGTCTAAACGCACGCCCTACTGCCAAGCGAAATATCCAGTGCCTATGCGCACTACCCCACCGTGACAAGGGTAGGGGAGAGATTCATCATTTCAAGGTTCAGGTTGTCGCAGGGTGCTGGGTTGGTGCCCTGGACCACCTGGAAGAAAGGCAAACGAAACAATAGGGAGAAAACGACCATGCCAAGCGATCTGGCAAGAGACAGCGTCTTCGCTGGCGCCGCCGAGGTTATCGGCCCGCTCGAGGCGAAACACATCGAGTCGCAGGCTTACCGCAATGCCGCCGAGCCAACGCGCGTTACCACGACGCATTGGCACATCGCCTGGGCCAACGGCCTCGGCTGGGGCTTCGACGGGATGGACGGCGCAATTCTCGCGCTGGTCGCGCCGCTGTTGCTGAAAGAGTTCGTGATCGACCTTGTTGCGTACAGAAACGGCATCCAGATCACCGGGCTGATCAGCATCATCGGGCTGTTCTTCTGGCCGTGGCTTGCCGACAAGTTCGGCCGCCGCAACATCCTGGCATTGAACATCGCGGTCTTTTCACTCGCCATGCCGGCCGTGGCGCTTGCCCCCAGCTGGACATGGTTCATCGTGATTTATGCCGTCGTGCGCTTCGCGTTGAACGGCGAGTGGGCCGTCGGGTCGATGCTGGTGGCGGAAACCTGGCCCGCCCGCCTGCGCGGGTTCGTGCTCAGCGTGGATCGTTCCGCCTGGGGTATCGGTGCCGCATTGGCCGGACTGATCGTGACGTTCGTGGTGACCGAGTGGGGCTGGCGCATGGCGTATATCCTGCCCGCCATCGTGGCGCTTCTCGCGGTCTATGTCCGACTGCTGTGCCCCGAATCGCCCTATTGGGTCCGCACCCAGGATCGCAAGTCTCGTATCCAGGCACGAGTTGCGGCCGGACACGTTTTGACCACCGAGGATCAGGAATGGATCGACAAGGCCCGGCAGCCCGGTATCTGGCAGCTGTTCCTGCCCGATCTCCGGCGCAATACGGTGATGGCGACCGTCGTCGCCAGCATGGCCCTGGTGTCCTACAGCACGGTTGGTTACTGGATGCCGTTGTTCCTGGCGCAACAGCACAATTGGTCGACCGCCGAATACGGCAGCTTTTACATCTGGTGGGCCATGTTCTCCACGCTCGGGTTCTGGCTGGGCGGCTGGATGATCGACCGCCTTGGCCGCCGGATCGGCTTCGCCATCCTGCTGCTCGAGGCCGCGTTCTTCCTGACCATCTGGATCTTCGCCGAGGGCAAGGTGACGTTGTGGCTTCTGGGCATGGCCTGGTCGTTCGGCTTCATCGGCGTATGGGGCCCCGTGACCGCTTACACCGCAGAGATGTACCCGACCCGCGCACGTGGCGTCGGCAACGGATTCTCATGGTCGGTGGCCTTCTTCATCGGCGTTGTGCTGTGGCCGTTCGTCTCCGTATGGTTGCGAAACGCCACCGGCTCCTTCGTCGCGGCGTTTCTGCTGATTCCCGTGATCCTGGTGATCATGACGGCGATCATCTGGTTCTACAGCCCGGAGAATGCGCGCAAGGAACTCAACGAGATTTCGGTGTGACAATCGGCGCTGGGCAGGCGGGGCAAGAGTACGTCAGGTCAGGCTGACCCTGACGTACTCGACACCCGAACCCCGGGAGTTCGTTGCACGGCTCAACCCGGGCTGACCGGTGATGGCGGCAGACGCCGAACCGCCGCTGCGATCGCGCTGGCGCGGGGATGATCGATGCTCTCGAGAGCATCGATCGCTGCGTCCGCCAGGGCCGGCGTGGTGCGGGCGAGGCGGCCGAGCAGAACCATGCACTCCTCATCGGCGATCGCCGGCACCGACTCGACGACGTCCCTGGACGGTGCCTCGCGCAGCAATTGCTTGAGGGCCGGGCGAGCGTCGCTGCGTCCCAATCGTCCGAGCGCGCACGCCGCCGAATTCGCGACCGTCCGATCAGGATCGTCGAGGAGACCGAAGAGCAGGGCTATGACCTCCGGCGAGCGGCGAGCACAACGGCAGGCAGCGGCCCGGATATCCGGATCGGAATGTTGCAGCAGCGAGCGCAGGACGTTGGGGGGCAGGGACGCGTGCAGCCGGGCGGCTGCGGCGACCGCGACGACCAATGTCGGGCCCTGCACGATCGCGCGGGAGATCATCCCGGAGACGACCTGTCCGGCTTCGTGACCGCCAATTTCGGCAAGGGCGTGCAGCGCAACCGCCTGTTCAGGCACGATGCAGTTCGCGCCGAAGCCTGCCAGACGCCGGCAAAGTGCCGCGAGGGCGGGGATGGCTCCGGCGAGGCGCCGCCGGCCGGCCTCTGCCGCGAACAGGGAGCAGTCGGCGAGGCTCGCTTCCGGAATCGCGGCGATCAATCCCGCGTCGTCCATATCGACGGCTGCAACGGGTGGTCCCGCGCTTCGCTGCGAAGATGGCTCTGCCCGAGGAGCGGCATCGGAGAAAAGATCGAACTGATGTCCGGTCACTCGACCATGATGCGCTGAACCGACGGCCTGTCAAAGAGGCACTCGAGGATGCAGGCAATAGCTGCAAACGACTAGCTCGCCGCCCGTTTGGGTGTCTCGCCCCGCCTTGCCGCCGAAAGTCTTCGCTGCCAGACTCGCCTGAAGACCGCCGTTCGAGCGGTTCACCACGGAGGAAGCGATGACCAAGACGTTCGACAGGACAAGGCGTGACTTGCTCACCGTCGCCACGGTCGGAGGAGCGGCGGCGGCGCTCGGCGTGATCGGTGTGAGCCCGGCAATGGCGGCAGGTGTCCCCGCCGGCCGCTCGGAGAAGCCGCTGAAGGCCGCGTTCTCCAACGCCGGCCTTCAGGCCACCTGGTGTGCCCAGGGCAAGGCCGCGGCCGAATACTGGGGCAAGCTGTACAATGTCGAGGTGACCTGGTTCGACGGCCAGCTCGACGCCGTCAAGCAGCGCGCCGCGGTCGACAACATGGCCTCGCAGAAATGGGACTTCGTCGCCATCCAGGCCTTCGGCATCGGCACATTGACCCAGCCGGTGCAGAAGATGATCGATGCCGGCACCCCCGTGATCGATATGGACACGCTGATCGCGCCCCTCGACAAGATCAACGTCCACAGCTTCCTTGCGCCCGACAACGAGTTCATGGGCGCGTCGGTGACGCAGGCGCTGGTCGCCAAGCTCGGCGGCAAGGGCAAGATGATCATGACCCAGGGCGCGCTCGGCCACACCGGCGCGCAGGGTCGCGCGAAGGGTTTCAACGCGGTCGTCAAGCAGAACCCCGGCATCGAGGTGCTCGACACCCAGCCCGCTGACTGGGATGTCACCAAGGTGGCGCGCCTGTGGGAGACCTATCTCACCAAGTACCCGCAGATCGATGCTGCCTTCTTCCACAACGACGACATGGCGCTCGCCGCCTACAACGTCATGAAGACGCACAACCGCACCAACATCCTGATCGGCGGCGTCGACGCCATGCCGCCGGCCATCAACGCCGTCTCCGACGGCCGCATGTTCGCTACCGTGCGTAATCCGAGCTGCCGCATCCATGGCGGCGCCATCATCGCGGGCGTGGCGGCGGTCACGGCAGGCGAGAAAGCGGGCAGCGGCATTCCCAAGAGCATCGTCACCGACGGTCCGGTGGTGACCAAGGAGAACGCCGCGGGCATGCTGTGGATGGAGGATCACTTCCTGATCTAGCGAGGCTTCGCCTCGGACCGACAAGACGTGCAGACCGAGAAGACGTGCAGAACGTCTCCCACGCTCATTCTTGTCATCCTGAGCGTAGCGAAGGATCTTACCGAACGATCGGACACGGGCCGGGTAGCTGGCGTGAGGTCCTTCGCTGCGCTCAGGACGACAAACTGGGCGTTCGAATTCAGCACAAGGAACTTGGCTCATTCAAATGCAGTTTGACGGTTCAGGCGAGCCAGGGCCAACGCGCTTGACGGAAGAAGCCGTGCCGCCGCTGGAGTTGCGCGGCATCTCCAAGTCGTTCGGCGGCGTCGCGGCGCTGCGCGACGTCGACTTCGTGCTGCGTCGGGGCGAGATCCACGGCCTTGTCGGCGAGAACGGTGCCGGCAAATCGACCTTGATGAAGATCATCGCGGGCCTGCACGGCCAGTACGACGGCCGCATGACGATCGACGGCCGGCCGGTGCATTTCCGCTCGCCGCGCGAGGCGCTGGCGGCAGGCATCGGCATGGTGCACCAGGAGCTGAGCGTCATGCCCGACCTCAGCGTGGCCGAGAACGTCTATCTCGGCCACCAGCCGACCCGGGGCGGGATCGTCGACTGGCGGGCGATGATGGAGGGTGCCCGCCGGCATCTCGCCGACCTGGGCATCGACGTCGACCCGGGCGTGCGCATGGGCGCGCTGGCGATCGGCCTGCAGCAGCTCATCGAGCTGGCCCGCGTGCTGTTCTCGGGCGCGCGCATCGTCATCCTCGACGAGCCGACCTCGGCTCTGTCGCCGCCCGAGGTCCAGCGCCTGTTCGAGGTGCTGCGCGGCGTGCGTGCCAGCGGCCGCAGCATCGTCTTCATCTCGCACTTCCTCGACGACGTGCTGGGGATCTCCGACACCGTCACGATCTTCCGCAACGGCCGTCTCATCGCTACCGAGGCGGCCGGCACCATCGACAAGGGCTGGCTGATCCAGCGCATGATCGGCCGTGGCCACGAGGAGCTGGAAGGCAGCTACACTGGCGCGATCGCCCTCGACAGCCGGCCCGACGCGCCCGTCGTCCTGGGCGTGCGCGGGCTCGGCGCCGGTCGCGCCTTCGCCGACGTGTCGCTCGACGTCAGGGCAGGCGAGGTCCTGGGTATCTACGGCTTCATGGGCTGCGGCCTGATCGAGCTTGCCCGCACGCTATTCGGCAAGCTCAGGGCCAGCTCGGGCACCATGTCGATCGGCGGCAGGGTCCTGCGGCCGCGCAGCACCGCCGAGGCCTGCCGCGCCGGCATCGCCTTCGTGCCGGAAAGCCGGCGTTCGATGCTCTTCCACACCGAGCCTGTCTACAAGAACATGTCGATCAGCGTGCTCGGCCGCATCGGCCGCGTGCTGCTGCGACCCTCGGTCGAGAAGGACATCGCCCGCCGGCATGTCCAGTCGTTGTCGATCCGGCCGCCGACGGTCGAGGCGCTGCTCGGCAGCCTGTCGGGCGGAAACCAGCAGAAGGTGGCGCTCGCCAAGTGGCTCACCTGGCCGCCCAGGGTCCTGATGCTGAGCGAGCCGACGCGCGGCATGGATGTCGGCGCCAAGGAGGACGTTGTGCGTATCGTCAAAGGGCTACGCGATCAGGGCATGGGAGTCGTGGTGCTGTCGACGGAACCCGAGACCGTCCTGTCGCTCGCCGATCGCATCGTGGTGATGAAGAAAGGGCGCATCGTGCACGAATTCGCCGGCCAGACCGTAAGCAAGGACCAGCTTCTGGAGGTCGCGTGACATGGCGGGGATAGGGCCCTTCCTGCGCAACCAGATGCGCATCGTCGCGCCGTTCGCGACCCTGATCGCGCTGGTGGTCTTCTTCAGCCTGACCAGCCGGTCGTTCGCCTCCGTGGACAACGCGGCGAACATCCTGACCCAGATCTCCGTCACCGGGATCATGGCTGTCGGCCTCACCTTCGTGATCCTGTGTGGCGAGATCGACCTGTCGGTCGCCGCCATCGCCAACGTCACCGGCATCGCCGTCGCCTACTTCACCTTGCAGGAAGGCTACGTGAATATCGCGAACCTGCCGCTGCCGGGGATTGCTGCCATCGTCCTGGCGCTGATCGGCTGCTTCATACTGGGCCTGGTCAATGCTGCCGGCATCACGCTCATCGGCATCCCGTCCTTCATCATGACGCTCGCCATGATGCAGATCGGCGCCGGCATCTGCGCGCTGCTGGTGCGCGGCCAGATCGCCTATGCCGTGCCCGACCTGGTTTCCTTCCTGGGGGCGGGCAGGGTGGCCGGCATTCCGTGCCTCGTGCTCGTGGCCGCGGCTTTCCTGCTGGCCGGCCACCTGGTGCTGACCTACACGCGCTTCGGCCGCTATGTGTACATGGTCGGCGGCAACCGCGAGGCGGCCGAATATGCCGGTGTCAACGTCAGGCTGGTGCTGGGCACAGTCATCGTCATCTCGGCCCTGTGCTCGGGCGTCGCGGGTATGCTGGGCGTGGCCCATTTCGGCAGCGCCCAGCAGAACGAATTCGACGGCTACCTGCTGGATGCCATCGCCGCCGTCGTGGTCGGCGGCACCAGCCTGTTCGGCGGCCGCGGCGGCATCGGCAACACCATCATCGGCCTTCTGATCCTGGGCGTGCTGAACAACGGCCTCGACCATGTCGAGATCGACAGCTTCCTCAAGATCCTGATCCGCGGCCTGATCCTGCTGGCGGCGCTGATCATCAATGTCTACGTGCAGCGGGTCCGCGACGCAGAGCGCATCGGCAGCTGATTCGATGGAAACGTCCCGATGGGGCCTCTCTCCGGGCGCAGCTCATCACCGCCGAGGCAGCGCTGGGAAATCCGTCACCACGACCTCTTCCGTCACCGTGTCCAGCACGGCGCAGCTCAACTGCCCGCCGTTGCGCGGGTCGCGGCCGTCACCGGCCGACCCGGGATTGACCACCAGCACCCGGCCGACGCGACGGACGAGCTGTCGGTGCGTATGGCCGTAGAGCACGATATCGGCGTCGGCCTCGCCAAAGCGTTCCAGTTCCGAACTGTGGGGCTGCACGTAGCTGCCGCGCGGCTCCCATGGTGTCGAGTGCACCATCAGGATGCGCTTGCCGTCGATCCGCAACTCGTGCCGATGGGGCCGCCCGGCGAGCCAATCGAGCAATGAGCGGTCGATGTCCGGCTGGGAACGCGCCCGCGCGCCGGCCGCGGCGAGGAAGACCTCCTCGTGATTGCCGAGGATGGTGAGGGCGTCGAGCGCGCGCAGCCGGCCGATCACCTCGTTCGAGAAGCTGTATTCATAGATGCTGTCGCCGAGACATAGCAGCGTGTCGATCGGGCCCATGATCTCCAGCGCCCGATCGAGCCCATCGATGTTGCAGTGCAGGTCGGAGACGATACCGAGCTTCAACGGAGCCTTCCGATTCGATTGCCGTGCCAGGCTGGGCTACGATGGCCCAGCAAGTTGGGATAGCACCCGGGTGAGGAGACGCAAGCTATGCGCACGAGCTTTTCCGTCAATGACATGACCATCTACCGTATCGTTGAGCAGGAGGCCGGCTTCACACCGATGCTCGACTTCCTGCCGACATTGTCAAAGGAAACCCTCGGCGAGAACCTCGCCTGGCTGGCGCCCGGTGGCTATGACAGCGCGAGCGGGAATGTCGTGCTGTGCTTCCAGTCGTATATCGTCAAGACGCCGCACCATAACATCCTGGTCGACAGCTGCATCGGCAACGACAAGAACTTCCCGCTGCGGCCGACCTGGAACAAGAAGACCGACGGCAACTGGATGGGGGCGCTGAAGGCCGCCGGCCTCGGGGTCGAGGACATCGATTTTGTGATGTGCACGCATCTGCATGGCGATCACGTCGGCTGGAACACGCGGCTGGAGAATGGCCGGTGGGTCCCGACCTTTCCGAAGGCGCGCTACCTGTTCTCGAAAAAAGAATACACCTATTGGAGCGAGATCCATCAGAAGACGCCGCTCGACCAGATCTCCGACAGCGTGCTGCCGATCATCGAGGCGAACCGGGCCGAATTGGTCAGCAGCGATCATGCGCTCAACGACCATATCCGATTGAGCCCGACACCGGGCCACACACCCGACCATTTCGCGGTCTGCGCCGGCAAGGGCGGCGACGCGGCGGTGTTCACCGGCGATCTGATCCATTCGCCGATCCAGGCCCGCTATCCCGAACTGGTCATGCGCGTCGACACCGACCGCGACCAGGCTGTCCGGACGCGCCGGAATTTCTTCGAGCGCTACTGCGACACCGATACCTTGTGCTGCACGATGCACTTCCCGTCGCCCTCGGTCGGCCATATCAAGCGCTGGGATGACGGCTTCCGCCTGGATTACGCGTTCTAGCCGCGGCGACGTCGCGATCGAGCGACGGCCTCAGCGCCCCGGATGCCAGCCCGCCGCGGCAGCGAAGCGGGCGAAGAACGGCTCCTCGTAAGCGTGATCGGGGTCATCGCGCACCATCCGGTCCATCAGCTGCGCGTCCGATCCGACCAGGATGCGCCAGCTGTCGGCCCTGACCCCATCCAGGATGATCTTCGCCGCCTCGGCCGCGCTGGTAGGCGCATCCGCCAGAAAGCGCCGGGCGCGTTCTGCAAGCATGGCTTTGATCTCCTCATCCGACAGCGCCGATGGGTCCTTGCCCATCGAGGTGAGTCGCGCCCGTGCCTGGGCGATCTGCCGGGCATCCAGCTCATCCGACTCGTTATTGGTCTGCACCTTGAGCGAGTTGCTGCGAAAACCGGTGCCGATGTGTCCGGGCATGACGACCGAGACCTTGATGTGCGGCGCATTCAGCCGGAGATCGGTGATCAGGGCTTCGGTGAATCCCTTGACCGCGAACTTCGCCGCCGAATAGGCCGTGTGCGGCGCGTCGGGGCCAATCGAGGCCCAGAAGCCGTTTATGCTGCTGGTGTTGACGATATGCCCTTCGTCCGCCGCTTGCAGCAGGGGCAGGAAAGCGCGGGTGGCGAGATAGACGCCGCCCCAGCAGATGTTGAAGGTGCGCTCCCACTCGTCCCGTCTGTTGACGACCATGCTGCCACCGCCGCCGATCCCGGCATTGTTGAACAGCAGATGGATTCGGTCGGTCGCGTGCCGGTCCGCGGCTTCGTCGCGAAAGCGCATGACGTCGGCTTCGTTGGATACGTCGGCGAGATGCGCGGTGACGCGCAGGCCTTGCGGCAGTCCCGTCGCCTCGCACTGTCGTCGGGTCTCCGCCATGCCGCGGTTCGAGACGTCGCACATGGCGACGTGACAGCCCTCGGCGACCAGCAGGCGCACCAGCTCGCGCCCCATTCCCGAGCCGCCACCGGTGACGACAGCAATCCTGCCGGAGAGTTCTTTCATCTGATTCCTCCCATCGTTCGAACGGCGATTGGCTCTTGCCGCCTGTCGAGATCCTGCCGCCAAAGTCATGACCATGGCCAACGTAAGCGAGTATCGTTGCGGCCGCAGGAGGAGAACGTCATGAAAATCGGATTCAATCTGCCCACCACGGGTCCCCTGATCGAGCCGGACAGCCTGGTCCGGATCGTCACGGAGGGGGAGGCGCTGGGCTTCGACTACGTCACGATCAGCGACCACATCATGGTGCCGCGCAATCTCGAGTCGAAATATCCCTATACCGGGAGCGGCGAGTTCCCGGCCGGCGCCTCGGCCGCGTGGCTCGAGCAGCTGACGACCACGGCCTACGTCGCCGCGCTGACGAAGAAGCTTCGCTTCGTCCTGTCGGTCATGGTGGTGCCGCACCGCCCGGCGGTGCTGACCGCCAAGGTGCTGTCGACCATCGACTACCTCTCCAAGGGCCGCCTGACGCTGGGCATCGGCGTCGGCTGGTGCCGGGAAGAATTCGAGGCGATCGGCGCCGCCCCGTTCGACGATCGCGGCAACGTGACCGACGAGTGGATGGCCGCGTGCCGCGAACTCTGGTTGGCCGAGGCACCGAAATTCGACGGCAAGTATGTGCGGTTCGACGATGTCGTGTTCACGCCCAAGCCCGTGCAGGCGCCGATTCCAATCTGGGTGGGCGGGGAAAGTGCCCCGGCGCTTCGTCGCACCGTCCGCTATGCCCAGGGCTGGTATCCGGTCGGGACGAACGCGCAGCACCCGATGAACACGGTCTCGACCTTCAGGCGGGGACTGGAACGCTTCCACGAGTTCTGCAAGCGCGGTAACCGCGACCCCAAAGAGATCACGCTGGCCTATCGGGTCCTCACCGGCCCGGGCATGCGCCCCCGCGGTAGCATCGCGGGCGAGGCCGAACTGTTCTCCGGCGGCGATGCCGACTGGGTCGGGGATATCTGGCAGCTTCAGGATTTCGGTGTCACCTCGGTCGATGTGCGGCTGTTCGGCTATGGCGAGGCACAGACCCCGCAGGGCACGATCGACAACATGCACCGCTTCCGCGACGGCGTGCTGTCGAAGCTCGGCTGAGGCCGGGCATGTTTTCCCGGCTGCTGGTTCGGGTGACGTTTCCGCTGGCCGCGGCAAACGTCATGAACCAGGCCGCGCGCATGGTGATGGCGATCGTCGGTCCGGTGATCGCGGTGGAGCTCGACCTGTCGGCCGTGGAGCTGGGCGTGCTGGCGGCTTCGCTGTTCGCGGCCTATGCGGCCACGCAACTGCCGCTGGGCGTGGCTCTCGATGCGTTCGGCGCGCGACGGGTGCAGACCGTGCTGATGCTGCTTACGGCGGTCGGCTTCGCGATATTCGCGCTGTCGCCGGGCTTTGCGGGACTCGTCGCGGCGCGGATCGTTCTCGGCATCGGGATCTCGGCCGGTCTGATGGCGGTGATCAAGGCGCACGCCGAATGGTTCGAACGCAACCGGGTCGCGCACGTGACCGGAATCGCGACGGCGGTCGGCGCGCTCGGCAGCGCGCTCACCACGTCCCCCGTCCAGGCAATGCTGCCTGTGCTCGGCTGGCGGGGCGTCTTCTGGGGACTATGCCTGCTGGCATTAGTGGTCGCGGCCTGGATCTTCCTGTTGGTGCCCGACAAGCCCCGCGTCCTGGGCCCGGCGCGAGCCCTGCGGGGCGACATTGCGTTGAGCGGCCGCATTCTCGTCTCGCGCACCTTCTGGCGGTTCGCTCCGGCGGTTGCGACCCTTTCGATGTTCAACTTTGCCTATCTGGGTCTTTGGGCAGGCCCCTGGCTGCGCGACGTGGCCGGCATGGACGGACCGGCCCGGGCCGGCGTGCTGTTCGTCTATACCTTCGCGATGGTCGTGGGCAGCATGCTTGCCGGCAGCGCTGCCAGCCGGGCGAACGCGGCCGGCCTGCCGCCCTTCTTCATTCCGATCGTGTCGCTTGCCGGTATGGTGCTGCTGCAGGCGGGCCTCATGCTGCAGCCGCGCCAACCCTCGGTCGTGCTCGTGCTTTGGCTCGCGATCGCGGTGTTCGGGGCGGCGGGACCGGCGGGCTATATCGTGCTGTGCCAGATGTTTCCTCCCGAGCAGACCGGGCGCGTCTCGACGGCCGTGAACATGCTGACGCTTGGCGCTGCATTCCTGGTCCAGGCGGCGATCGGCTGGATCCTCGATCTTTGGCCGCGCACCGCGTCGGACGGCTGGAACCCGGACGGCTACAGCTGGGCTCTGGCCTTGAGCGCGGCGCTTCAGGCGCTCGCCGCGCTCGCGATGGCGACTGCCCAGCGACGCAGGCGTGTCATTTCAATCTGAGCTTCGATCTTCCCGAGCGCGCGCAAGCGTGCTTGTGGATTTGAAACGCAGGCAGATCACGTTCACTGGACCGCGCGCATCTTGCGCGCTCATACGCACATGAATGCGCAGAAGCATGAGCGCGCAAGGATGCGCGCGGTCCAATGAGGATGACGCCGGCCGGAGGCGGGCGCGTCAGCGCAGGCCGTTGCCCATGCCGCCGTCGACGCGCAGGACCTCGCCGGTGATGAAGCGGGCCTCGTCGGAGGCCAGGAACAAGGCCGCATGGGCGGTGTCCCAGCCGGTGCCCATCTTGCCCCGCAGCGAGACCTGGGCATCGCGCTCGGCGCGGACGTCGGCGGTCGAACGGCCGGTCGCGCGGGCGATGCCCGAGACGGCCATCGGCGTGTCCATGAAGCCCATCATGATGGCATTGGCCCGGATGCCGTAGCGCGCGTTCGACTGGGCGACGCTCGTCGTCAGGCGATTGACCGCTGCCTTGGATACCTCGTACGCCATCTGCGTCGCACCGGTGATCGCCGCGAGCGAGGAGATGTTGACGATCGCTCCGCCCTTTTGCTCGCGCATCGGCGGGATGGCGGCTTT
>JADMIO011472246.1_pt1 | contig 26865 bp, 27 predicted proteins | sample 8958161 | NCBI WGS metagenome assembly JADMIO01 (sample SAMN16585339, study PRJNA669376) | soil metagenome | isolation source: Crop rotation soil | place: USA: Cullars Rotation, Alabama | collected 2011
CCGCGACTTCAAGTCACGTGAATTCCAAGCTTCGGATCCCACTGTGCTGGAAAGGCTATTGGACAGGCCAGTAGAACGAAATTAGAATCAACAGTTACCGAACATGAATTTGGACATATCCTCGGTCTTGTGAACCTGGGCACACCAATGCAAACAAATCATATTGATGCTGCACATGCCAGTCATTGCAACAATACCAATTGCCTGATGTACTATGCTTCAGAAACGACAGATATTTTAGGATTTCTTGTAACCGGTAGCATTCCAACACTAGATGCCAATTGCAAGGCGGATCTTTCTGCCAACGGAGGTAAATAAGTTTAAAGTTAGCAGGCGCTAGGCGGTAGTTTGCAGTAGAACTCTCAAATTGAAAAGATGCTGTTACCAACTACCTACTTCTTCAAAGTTCGATCACCTCACAATCCTTCATCTCCTTTCCATCAACAACAAATCGAATGATCGTCCTCACTTTCTGCCACCCTTGTTTGCCGGCAGCACCAGGATTCATGTGCAGGCAATTGATGGCGGGGTCAAACATCACTTTCAAAATGTGTGAATGTCCGCTGATAAATAATTGCGGCTGATGAATGAACAATTGTTTTTTCGTTTCCGGATTGTATTTCGGCGGGTAGCCACCGATATGCCGCATCATCACTTTTACTTCTTCACACATGAAGACGAGTTGCTCTGGAAATTCTGCTTTGATGTCGGGACCATCAATATTTCCATAAACTCCTTTTAATCCCTTTTTTTCTCCTGAGCGATAGTCGAAGGATATCCTCTTAGCCAACTCATAGCTCCCAAAATCCCCTGCATGCCACACCTCATCGCAATTTGCAAAGTGTTCAAAAACCGCCTCGTCCAGGTAATTATGCGTGTCAGATATGAGTCCTATTCTTGTCAGATCTTTTCGATTTAATACTGTAAATTTACGGGCACAACAATTACGCCATGCCTTTTCATCGCAACTTCACTTATTATATCGACAAGCGCAAATGGAAATATATTTTTCTGCTGTCGTCATTGGAGCTATGTGATTACACGAATTAACACTAATTACACTAATTAGCGTTTTGCAGTTCGTGTAATTCGTAAAAATTCGTGTAATAATTTCTTCTTACTAAATTTAATTCAACATGGCTCACTATTATAGTTTGGGAAATATCCCTCACAAACGTCATACACAATTCCGCAGGCCCGATGGCGAATTGTATTCCGAACAATTATTTTCTACTGAAGGTTTTAGCAATGATTATTCTTTGCTTTACCATATCTACCCGCCAACAGAGATCATCAAAACGGATGACCCGATCAATGTGCAACCCGAGATCGCTGAAGAAAAAATGCTGAAGCACCGCAGCCTCGAAGGCTTCAATATCAAGCCAGAAAAGGATTACCTGCAAAGCAGAAAAGCGGTGCTGGTGAACAACGACTGCCATATTGTTCTTGCTGCACCACAGCAAAGCATGACCGATTATTTTTATAAAAATGCTGATGCCGATGAAATGATCTTTGTGCACGAAGGCAACGGCGTTTTAAAAACACAGTATGGCAATCTTGAATTTGGTTATGGCGATTATTTGGTGATACCACGCGGCACCATCCATCAAATTGAATTTGCAACAGAGAATAACAGGTTGTTCATTGTAGAATCTTTTAGTCCGATTCGCTATCCAAAAAAATACATGAGCAAACTCGGACAGTTGATGGAACATTCGCCTTATTGCGAAAGGGATATCCGCCCCCCGCATAATTTGCAAACGCATGATGAGACCGGCGATTTTTTGATCAAGACAAAAAAGAAGGGCATTCAATATGGCATTCATTATGCACACCATCCATTTGACGTGATAGGATGGGATGGATGTTGCTATCCTTTTGCATTTTCGATACACGATTTCGAACCCATTACAGGAAGAGTGCATCAGCCACCGCCCGTACATCAAACATTTGAGGCCAATAATTTTGTAGTGTGTTCTTTTTGTCCAAGATTATTTGATTACCATCCGCTGGCCATACCTGCTCCATACAATCATAGCAATATCGATAGTGATGAAGTGTTGTATTATGTTGATGGTGATTTTATGAGTCGTAAGCACGTTACACGAGGCATGATCACGCTGCATCCTGCGGGCATTCCGCACGGTCCGCATCCAGGAGCAGTTAAGAAGAGTATTGGAGCAAAAGAAACAGGTGAATTGGCGGTGATGGTAGATACTTTTCATCCGCTTCAATTGACCAAGGCCGCACTGGAAATAGAAAATGAAGGATATGTGATGAGTTGGGCAGAGTAAAGTTATGAGTTAAGAGTTAGGGGGCATGAGTTGATCGATTCATAACCTGTAACTCGTAACTCTTAACTCCTAACCCTTAACTTATAATTCTTAACCAAACTAAAATATCATGTCAACCTATTATCCTCTCAATCCCGGCAATAGCTGGACCTACAAAAACAATGATGGCAGTACGTTTTCCAATAAAGTAGAATCGGAAGCCAATGGCGTGTTCAGCATGTCAAATACAACCGTAGCACATACCACGCAGGTGAAGAAAGACGGCAATACATTTTATACCGATAGCTATGAAGCAGGTAATATGCAGCCATTCTTAAAAGATGATGCTGCTGCCGGCGATAAATGGGAGATAAAATATAAAGCCAACACCATCGATAGTGTATTAAATATAGTGGTGAACTCCACTGGTGGTACAAAGGATGTAGAGGGTAAGTCTTATTCAGACGTGATGGAGATGGAAGGCACGATGAGTTTTATTGTGAATGGCAATGTGATCAATGCCGGCACAAAATATCATTGGTATTATGCTAAGGGTGTGGGATTGATCCTGACCAGTTCAACACTTGGTGATAATATGCCGTTGGTTGAATGTAATGTTGGGTGAGGTTTTGATTTTTTTCATAAATCTATCTTATATTTAAGTTCCAAAAAACAATGCTATATGATAAAATTCCAGGAAATACAGATCGGAGATTTTGTTATCGCAGATAATGATGGCGATAAGCGCCAGGGCGAGGTTACCAACCTCAATCGCGATGAAAAACAGGTTTGCGTAAACACAGGCGCACAGGACTTTTGGTACGAGACCGAGCAACTTAGCCCGATACCTTTGGATGAAGAGCAACTGATGAAATTGCAGTTTCACAAACAAGCTAACGATGATGGTTCCGTAAAATACATGAAAGGAGCCTTCAGAATATTATTGAATAGCGAAGGCGATTTTTCCAAATTCGAAATATGGTACAGGGATGAGCGCAGGCATATCATGCAACCCATCTTTGTACACAACCTGCAGAATCATTTTTTAGAAATGACGAAAGTGCATTTGAATGAGGGATCGTTTGGATAGAGCTAAGACTATATTCTTCGGCGCAACTCAGAAGAGAAAAGGAGGAAAAAGGGATGTATGATTTCCCTTTTTCCTCCTTTTCTCTTTTGACCTTTTAGTCTATTTTATATCCGCTGAAAGCAATGTTGTCTTCGTGTCCGTATTCTGAACAAACCCAGAATAATTCAGATTTACCTTATTTGTATTTTCTATCAATCCAAACTTCGGTGCATAATAACTTTGAATGTCCGTAGTAAGGCTCGCCGCGGGCACAAGCGTACTGCTAAGGGCCAGCGATATCCGGATTACGTTGTTATAAGTAGTACCATTTACCGTTCTGGTAATGCCTTTTTCTTCAACCTTGTAAGTTAGCGTAACTGGTATTAGAAAAGGTATTCCGGGTACGGTGAGGTTTTGGCTTTGCGTCCATGTGGTACCTACCGCAGAGGCGTCCTTTAAATAGATCGTCTCTATTGTTGCACTGCCGAGAGTTAAACCCAGCGTCCGGAAAGTATAATAATCATTTCCCGAAACAAAGTAATACTCATTAACTCCGGTATTGGAATTGGTGAAAACGTGGTAGGCCTTGCTGCCAATGGTTGAATCGCGGTTGGTGGAGGTGACGGTATAATTGGTGGTGGTGACGGCTACATTGTCGACCACCCTCATTTGCCAGGTACTATTTGCCGTCATACTCATGTATTTGTCGGCCACAACAATAACTACCGGATCGCTCTTTTTACAGGCGCTAACGGCCAATAAAAGCGTAAAAAATGCTAAATATCTGTTTCTCATGTGGAAAAATGGGGGTTTTGTTGGTAAATATCAGTGTTTTTTTGCAATAATTGGAATATTCCACCTATCTTTGCGCTCCCAAATTTATGGCTAAACAAGCGTTAATCAAACAAGACGGAACGATCATAGAGGCACTCAGCAATGCTATGTTTAAGGTAAAATTGGAAAACGGGCACGAGATCCTGGCCACAATATCGGGAAAAATGAGGATGCACTATATCCGTATTTTACCAGGCGATAAAGTTGGTGTTGAAATGAGCCCATACGATCTTACAAGAGGAAGAATAATTTTCAGGTATAAATAAACACTGCGCCAGTCGGCGGAAAAAACTTAAACAATGAAAGTAAGAGCATCTATCAAAAAACGCAGCGCCGATTGCAAGATCGTGAGAAGAAAGGGAAGGCTGTATGTTATTAACAAAAAGAATCCTCGCTTTAAGCAAAAGCAAGGCTAAGAAAAGTTGGTAGTTAGTAGTGGGTAGTTGGTAAAACGGAAACTGCTAATCAACACAAAACCTAAAACACAAAACTTAAAACAAGAATATGGCTCGTATTGCCGGTATAGATTTACCAAAAAACAAAAGAGGCGAAATTGGTCTGACCTACATCTATGGTATCGGACGTTCAACTGCTAAGTACATTTTAGACAAAGCAGGTGTTGATCTTGCAAAGAAGGTTAACCAATGGAATGATGATGAGCAGACTGCTATCCGTAATGTGATCAACAGCGAGTTCAAAACTGAAGGTGCTTTGCGTAGTGAGACACAGATGAACATCAAACGTTTGCTGGATATCGCTTGCTACCGTGGATTGCGTCATCGTAAAGGATTGCCTGTTCGCGGCCAACGCACTCGTACCAACAGCCGTACAAGGAAAGGTAAGAGGAAGACAGTTGCGGGTAAGAAGAAAGTAGCTAAGAAGTAATAATAATATGCAAATATGCTAATGTGCAAATTTGCAAAAAGATACAGGCTTCATTTTTTGAATCAACACCAGATCGCGAGAAGCCGGCAGGAGGGTTGATTCAGTCCCGATGAACAGTCGGGATAACATTTTTTAAAGATTACCTATCTAAAATTAATTATGGCAAAAGCACAAGGCGCAAAAGCAGCCGCTAAGAAAAGAGTAGTAAAAGTTGACAGTTACGGAGACGCTCACGTTACAGCAAGTTTCAACAACATCATCATCAGTTTGACCAATAAGCAAGGACAGGTTATCTCCTGGTCTTCTGCTGGTAAAATGGGCTTTAAGGGTTCTAAGAAGAATACTCCTTATGCCGCTCAAATGGCAGCAGCCGATGCAGCAAAAGTGGCGCTGGATGCAGGTTTGAAAAGAGTTGATGTTTATGTTAAAGGTCCGGGTTCAGGCCGTGAAGGTGCTATCCGTTCTTTGTCACAAAACGGCATCGAGATCGCAATGATCAAAGACGTAACACCGTTACCACACAATGGTTGCCGTCCTCCAAAGAAGAGAAGAGTATAATTTATGTTGAATTTTAAATGTTGAATTTTGAATGAAATGGTTCGTAATTCAACATTTAGCATTCAACATTCAAAATAATTAAAAGGGTGTATTATTGATTTTAAAAGGTCTTTATAATAATACACCGTCACTAAAAGACCTCCATCTAAATTATGGCACGTTATACAGGCCCAAAAACAAAAATCTCCAGGATCTTCGGAGAACCCATTACCGGTAATGGTAAATGGTTGACTAAGAACAGTAATCCTCCAGGTATGCACGGCGCTACCCGCAAACGCAAAACTTTAGGCGAATATGCCCTTCAGTTACGCGAAAAGCAAAAAGCGAAGTACACTTATGGATTGCTGGAAAAGCAATTCCGTAAAACATTTGATGAAGCTGCACGCCGCAAAGGTGTTACAGGTGAGAACCTGATCAAATTGTTGGAAGCTCGTTTAGACAATACAGTTTTCCGCATGGGTATTGCACCAAGCCGCCAGGCTGCACGCCAGTTGGTATCTCACAAACACATCACTGTTAATGGTGAAGTAGTGAACATACCTTCTTACAGTTGCACACCAGGTGATGTTATCGGTTTAAAGAATAAGAGCGCCGCAAATACTTCTATCAGCAGCAACCTGCGTGGTAAGAACGCCAAATTCAACTGGCTCGATTGGAGCGAAGCTGAAACCAAGGGTACCTTTATTGCTTATCCTGAAAGAGAAAGTGTTCCTGAAAATATCAAGGAACAACTGATCGTGGAATTGTATAGCAAGTAAAAATCCATCCCGTCATAGGCGGGAAACTTTTGACTTCGCTTTCATCATTAAAAAAACTAAAGTCTCACATATGGGCATTTTAAATTTTGTTAAACCAGATAAAATAGTTCTTCAGAAAGCAACCGAGTTCGAAGCTCAATTCGAATTCCGTCCGCTGGAACCAGGTTATGGCGTAACTATCGGTAATTCCCTTCGCAGGGTATTGCTGAATTCTTTGGAAGGTTATGCTATCATCGGCATCAACATCGCCGGTGCTGACCATGAGTTCGCTACACTTAAAGGTATCACTGAAGACGTAACAGAAATAATCCTTAACCTGAAACAGGTTCGTATAAAAAAGAAAGTTGAGCACGAGATCAGTGTTGAAAAAGTTACACTTTCTATCAAGAACAAATCAGAATTCACAGCGGGCATGATCGGCGATGCATCTCCTTCTTTTGAAGTGATGAATCCTGAATTACTCATCTGCACAATGGATAACAGCGCTAAGCTGGATATCGAGATCACGATCGGCAAAGGCCGTGGTTATGTTCCTGCAGAAGAAAACAAAGAAAAGAGTTCACACTTCGGTTATATTCCTGTAGATGCTATTTACACTCCGATCAAGAATGTAAAATATGCTATCGAAAATACACGTGTGGAGCAGCGCACTGACTTCGAAAAACTGATCATGGACGTTGTAACCGATGGTACCATCCAGCCCGAAGAAGCGGTAAAGCAAGCCAGCCGTATTTTGATCCAGCATTTGATGATCATCACCGACGAGAACATCACTTTCGACAATAAAGAAGAGAAGAAAGAAGACCTGGTTGATGAACAAACATTGCAACTGCGTAAGATATTGAAGACACCATTGGAAGACCTCGATCTTTCTGTACGTGCATTCAATTGCCTGAAAGCTGCAAAGATCAATTCACTCAGCGAACTGGTACAATACGAGCAGGAAGATCTGATGAAGTTTAGAAACTTCGGTCAAAAATCTTTGAGCGAGATCGAACAGGTGTTGCACGAAAGAGGATTGAGCTTTGGAATGGATCTGAGCAAGTTGAAATTGGATGATGAGTAATTGAATGTGCAAATGTGCCGATGTGCAAATTTGCAAAATTCAAGTACCAACAGTTCTTTAAATAAATAACAACCCGCAAGTTTGTAGAGTGCCCTTTGCACATTTTCCCATCTGCACATTTGCACATTTTCAAATAAGTACTTTGCAATTCCTGACACGGTGCAGAGGAATTAAAATTAAAACGTCATGCGTCACGGAGACAAACAAAACAATTTAAGCAGAACGGCTTCTCACAGAAAGGCCCTGCTGATGAATTTAGGCTGCCAGTTGATCACTCACAAGAGGATCACAACCACATTGGCCAAAGCAAAAGCTTTGCGTGTTTATATCGAGCCATTGATCACAAAAACAAAAGCTACAGCTAGCAAAGAAGTGATCATGCACAATCACCGTATTGTGTTCAGTTACTTGAATGATAAGGCTGCTGTTAAAGAATTATTCACTGTTGTTGCACCAAAAGTTGCTGGTCGCCCGGGTGGTTATACCCGCATCATCAAGTTGGGAGCAAGAACTGGTGATAATGCTGAATTAGCAATGATCGAACTGGTTGACTTCAACGAGATCTACGGTAAAGGTACAGCGAAAGCTGCTGCTGAACCAGCTAAGAAAACACGTCGTGCTGGTGGAGCGAAGAAGAAAGCTGCTGAAGCTGCAACCGAGGCTACGCCTGCAACTGAAGGAACTACAGAAAGCACAGAGGATAAAGCATAGTTCGACAGTTCGACTACGCTCACTGCGCTCACTACAAAACCAACTAACAGTTTATATCAACTCCGGCTTTTTAGCCGGAGTTTTTGTTTGTATAAATACCATGCCCGCGGTATTGGAAAGCCGAAGTGATGAGGTATTTTAGCTTCAAATTGCTGTTATGAAAGCTATCCTGTTGTTGCTACTTTTTCCACTTGCTGCGTTTGCGCAAGATCTTAAGCCAGCCAGGCGTATTGAATTTGCTTCACACAAAGAACCCGGATTAGCAATAGGCTTGATGAGCGTGTCGCCAAGAGGTAATTTGTTGCTGGCTACCTTCAACGACTTCGATAAAAAATCGGTCTATGAATTATTTAGTCTGATCGATGGCAAAAAAATTTCTGCTGGTGATCTAAGAGGCATACCCAACAGTGTTAGCTGGAGCGAGGATGAAAAATTAGCAGCGATCACATTTTCCAAAGGCAATCCCGGTTGCTTTAATGTAAGATCCGGCATGAAAGAAATTTTTACCTGCAGTTCTGAAGGTGAAGTAGCATTTAGCAGGAACACAAGTTTGATCGCTAAACCCGAACCGCAGCTGTATTTGTTTGGAGCGGATGCGGTTTATATTTATTCGATCAATGGAAAAATAAAAGACAGTGTTGAAAGAGATAATGATTACAAAACTTATAAGGCTGCGTGGTTTGATATGGTCAATAAAAAATTCAACCTGTTGAATGAATTGGATGCAGAGATCACCAGTTATACAATAGCAGGAAAAGCAATTGCAACCACACCACTGAGCGGTGCAATAGAAATAAGTGAAACCGACGTTGATAAAGACGGAAGCAAATTGCTGGTTCGAAATAAATTTGACCTATTTGTATACGATCTCAGCAATGGCAAAAAGATCCTGGAGCATCCCCTCAGTGAAGTAACCGCAGCTTGTTTTACGCCAGATTCAAAAGCGATAATATTAAGAGACGGGGATCAGTTTCAGATCATTGATCTGAATGGAAAACAATTAGGCGCTGTGAAAGTGGATGAATACTATTCGATGCTTGCATATACAGGATTCGGCACAGAGTTGGTGGCCATCGAGCCAGACGGAGCGGATATTTATGCATGTAAAAATTATCTTCCAATAAGCAAAGAAACTGCAGCAATAAAAACAACGCCAAAAGAAAAACCTGTTGAATTTACGCCACCGGTTATCATTAAAGATGATGTTTCAGCGCAGGAGACAGTTAAGGAAAAATGGAATTTGCCATACACTATCTCTGATTTCATTACTCCAAAAATCACTGATTCAGTTGTATTGTACAACAAAGAAAGAAGCGTTAAGTACATGATCAAATACAACAAGCATAAAGAGGCGGATTTCTTAGCGAAAAACCCTTACGACTTTTTCCAATTTTTCGGATTTGGAACTGCTGAAAAATATGATGTAGGTTATGTGTATACTTTGGATATGGGAAATGGCGACGCGAAGATTACAATGTACAGTGATCTCACTAAAAAGGCTGGGGACATCATGTTTGGCGGAAATAATTTTTGGGCCAAGACACCTGTTTCAAATCTTGCTATTGTGTGGGACAATAAGATCTATTCCGATAAAATCGATTGTACTGCTAACCTGATCGACAATGTTTATAAAGGTAAAAAGGGCAAGTGTTTGGTCGTAAAAATGGGAGGGAGCGCTGGTAAAACGTATTATTATCAGCAAGGTGTTGGATTAATAAAGATCGAAACGGGCGGGGTTACATTTGAGAGATAATCTTTTATATCTGAACGGGGATTTGGGTGGATTGGTGGGATTAAAAGGATGTGTGAATTAAAAATCCTCTTAATCTCCTAAATCCACCCAAATCCCCGTTCAGACAGACACACGTGTGAAGAATTTTTTTGCTCAAATCATGACGGAATTTGTTTCTTTGCAAAACCTTTTTCCTACATGTCGATTCGACCTACAACTCCCGCGGTTTTAATTTTAGAAGACGGAACTGTTTTTCATGGCAATGCTTTTGGCAAGACAGGCACTGCTACCGGTGAAATATGTTTCAACACAGGCATGACCGGCTACCAGGAAGTATTTACCGATCCAAGTTATTATGGACAGGTACTGATCATGAATAATGTTCACATCGGCAATTATGGAGTGAAAGCCGCTGATGTAGAAAGTGACAGCGTGAAAGTGAAAGCGGTCATCGGTCGCAATTTGGAAGATAAGTACAGTCGTTTTACTGCTGATGCTTCTTTGCAAGAATATTTTGAACAACAAAACGTGGTTGCTATCGACGGCATCGACACACGTGCATTGGTGGCACACATACGCACACAAGGCGCAATGAACTGCATCATATCTTCAGAGACAACAGATATTGATAAACTGAAAGCAGATCTTAAGCAAGTGCCTTCAATGGATGGATTGGAACTGGCATCAACCGTGAGTACTGAAGCCCCATATTTTTTAGGTGATCCTGAAAGTAAAATACGCGTCGCTGTTTTGGATTATGGTGTCAAAAAAAATATTCTAAACTGCCTGGTGGAAAGAGGCGCTTATGTGAAAGTGCACAACGCAAAAACGAGTTTTGAAACATTGCAGGAATTTCAACCGCATGGATATTTTTTGAGTAATGGCCCCGGCGATCCTGCACCGATGGATTATGCAGTGAAAACCGTAAAGCAAATTCTTGCTGCAAACAAACCATTGTTCGGCATTTGTCTGGGTCATCAATTGCTTGCACTGGCAAATGATATCCCTACTTTTAAAATGCATCATGGTCATCGTGGTTTAAATCACCCGGTGAAGAATATAATCAGTGGCAGATGCGAGATCACCACGCAGAATCATGGCTTTGGTGTTCAGCCCGATGCAGTGAAGGCAAATGAAAATGTCGAGATCACACACATGAACCTGAATGATGAAAGCATCGAAGGTATTCGTATAAAAAATAAACCTGCGTTCTCTGTTCAATATCACCCCGAAGCCACGCCGGGACCACACGACAGCCGTTATCTATTTGATGAATTTATAGCTTCGCTGACTGCTAACTGATAGCTTTTCCAGGTAATATATTTTCTCGGCTAGAGACCAATTATTTTGCTTTTGGCCCCGCAAAAAAATGTTGCCTTTTCCTCCCATTATAACAAAAATTGGAACTGTTTTTGATTTTCAGTTTGTGACAGCAATAATTGCTGTACACTATTATTTCATTTAAAACCGATCATATGAAAAAGATATTTTGCTTAGGCATTGTTACTTTGATGATGGTTTCATCTTGTAGCAATACGCAGTTGATCACATCGTGGAAAGCTCCGGAAGCCACTGTTGACAGTTACAATAAAATACTCGTAATTGGAATGATGGGTAACAGGGATAGAGAATTACGCGAATCGATTGAAAACTCAATAGCGAGCCGACTCCAAAACGAGGGACTGAATGTTGTAACAGCCACCCAGCAATTCGGACCAAAGTCTTTTCGCACGATGAGTGAAGATGAGGCAGTGCGAATGGTTAATGACAATGGATTTGATGCAGTGATGGTGGTAGCGCTGTTGGATAAGAACCAGGAAAGCCGTTACACACCCGGTTATATTTCAAGCACACCGTATGCAGTTGTAAGAAACCGCTGGTATGGAAATTATACGGTGTTGTATGACAGGGTTTACAATCCAGGTTACTATACTACCACGACGGACTACACGCTCGAAGCAGATTTTTATCACACAAGAGGTGACAGGCTCATCTATTCTGCACAAGCCAAATCATTCGATCCAAATTCTTCAGAAGACCTTGCCGGTGATTTTAGTAAGACAGTAGTGAAAGACATGATCGACAAAGGCATTATCAACCGGGCAGTAAGATCCTGATGCTAAGAGTTCAGGCCAAAAGAGAAAAGGAGGAGAAAAGGGGGATGAAGTAAATTCCCTGGTAGCTCCTTTTCTCTTTTTGTCTCTTGGCAACCTTTTTCTCTTTTCCCCTTTTTATCTCTTAGCCTTTGCCTACATTCGTGGTATGAAGATCGCGATCATTAATGGCCCCAACCTTAACCTGCTGGGTAAACGGGAGATAGATATTTATGGTGAAGAAACATTCGAGTCTTTCTCAAAAGATCTGAGCGAACGCTACGCCAATATCGAGATATCTTATTTTCAAAGTAATGTTGAAGGTGAATTGATCAACGAAATTCAAAGAGTGGGATTCGATCATGATGGTATTATTCTAAATCCTGGTGGTTACACCCATACCTCTGTTGCAATTGGTGATGCGATTGCAGCTATCAAAGCTCCCGTTATTGAAGTCCATATCTCTAATATTTTCGGACGTGAAGAATTCAGAAAACTCTCCCATGTTTCTGCTAAAGCCAAAGGCGTGATCAGCGGTTTGGGATTGAAAGGATACGAGTTGGCACTGAATTGGCTGATCAAGCAATGAGTGATCTTAAAATTTATTTATGAAGAAAATAATTTCCGTTGCCATGCTGGCAATAGCGATCGGAGCATGCAACAACAATGATAAGAACAGCAATGCTGTTGAAACAAAAAGCGGTGATGCTGCGTTCAAGCAAATTTCAGATAGTTTTATCACAGGTTATCTCGCCTGGCGTCCGCAATCCGCCGTGGCATTGGGTTATCACGAATATGATGGAAAGGTCACTGATTATAGCAAGGCCTCGCTTGACAATGAATTGAAGCGTTTGAAAGATTTCGATCGCCAGTTAAATGCTGTTGATACTGCTTCACTCAGCACACAAAACTTCTTTGATCTACAGCTCCTTAAAATGGGGATCAAGAATGAGATCTTCAATTTTGAAGACATGAAGGTCTATTCACAAAACCCGATGACGTATGCGAGTGCTGTAGATGTTAACCTTTACATTAAGAGGGACTATGCCCCATTGGAAGAGAGAGTTCAGCACGTGATAGATGTAGAAACGCAGATACCACATGTATTTGCTGCTGCGAGGGAAAATCTTGAAGCATCATTGCCGAAACCATATATTCAAACGGCTATTGAAATCGCAAAGGGCTCTGCCGATTTTTTTAAAGGAGACCTGCTCACTGCATTGAAGGATGTAAAGAATGATTCGTTGATGGCGAAATTCAAAACTGCTAATGATTCGGCTGTTGATGCTATCAATAAATATGTTTTGTTTTTGCAGAAGGAAAAACTACCAAAGGCGAATAATGATTATGCCATTGGCGAAGCGAATTACAGGAAGATGTTGCTCTATAACGAAGATATCAGCCTTTCTCCCGATAGTGTTTTAGCAATAGGCCTGGTAGAATTGAAAAAAGAACAAGATCGTTTTAATGCAGCGGCAAAGATCATCGATTCAAACAAAAAGCCCATTGATGTATATCACCAGGTGCAGAAAGAACATCCAACGGCAGACAGTCTTATTCCCGTTGCAAAACAACAAGCAGAAGCGGTTCGCCAATTTCTTATCGATAAAAAGATCGTGACTATGCCTTCGGAAGTGAGGGTGCAAATAAAAGAAACGCCGCAATACGCAAGGTCTACAAGCACTGCATCGATGGACGTGCCCGGACCATTTGAAAAGAAAGCAACGGAAGCGTATTACTACATCACACCTGTAGATCCCAAGTGGACCGAAAAACAAAAAGAAGACTGGTTGACCACTTTTGATTTTTATACTACCGAGAACGTTACGATACATGAAGCGTATCCCGGTCATTACACACAGTTTCTGCATTTGAATGCGTCGAATGCATCAGTGATTGAAAAGATATTTGGTAGCTACGCATTCATTGAAGGGTGGGCGCATTATTGCGAAGTGATGATGATCGATGAAGGTTATGGCAATAACGGAGATCCTATCAAAGCCGCCAAACATCGCCTTGCTCAGTCAGGAGATGCGTTGCTGCGCATTTGCAGGCTCTGTGTTTCTATTAAGATGCATTGCCATGGAATGAGTGTGGAAGATGGCACCAAATTCTTTATGGACAATTGGTACCAGGGTGAGAAGCCTTCCAACCAGGAAGCACTTCGCGGCACATTCGATCCCGGTTATCTTTTTTATACTGTAGGCAAACTGGAAATACTAAAACTGCGTGAGGATTATAAAAAGCAGGAGGGAAGCAATTATACGCTGCAAAAATTCAATGATGCAGTCCTGGATCATGGCATGATGCCGATACGTTTTTTGAGAGAGATATTGTTGAAGGATAAGGCGACGTGGAATGATATTTTGTGAGTGCGTTATGGTTGATTGCTTTTCTTTTACCACAGATTAACACAGATGGATGCACAGATTTTTACAGATTAAACCTTCGAGTTAAATCTGAATGATAAGATGAGAAAACTCTAATCTGTGAAAATCTGTGGTTAGATAATTTTTTCGAACCTAAGATCATCTCAATCACCTTCTCAGCATAAAAAACACTGCGAACGCAATAACGAACAGCACCACTGAATAAATAATGATCGCTGTGGTATTTGAGTTCCTCGTCTTACTGTTGTAAGTGTAACCGCAAGCATTGCATTTGGTGTGATGAAATAATTTCGGGCCAAGCACTCCTCCCCACCAGGTAAATTTTACAGGACTAACCAATGTGCTGCCGCATTTTGGGCAACCGTCGCCAGTGATATCATCTAAATGATCTGTCATAACTATAAAGATTGAGCGATAAATTTATAGAATTACGCGTAATAACAATGCATAGCCAGTATCTTTTTTAGGATCGTCGGTAATGGATACAATGTGTAAGCCAACCTCAGTCCAAACCTTGAACATCTCACCCTTTTTATGTTTCACCATTTCCTTATCGAGTTGGGGCAACATTACACCTCTTACAAACCAGCCCAGGTCGCCGCCTTTCGAAGACGAACTGTTGTCTGCGCTATATGTGCTTGCGGCATCGACGAATGTTGTGCGACCGTCTTTGATCTTCGCAATAAGTGTATCTGCCAGTGCCTCCGCAAAGCGTGGCCGATAAACAGATGTATCCAGCACAATATGGGTAACATGATAAAAAGTATTGGGAGCTTTCATCAATATCTTCACAAGGATATTTTCTTTTTTAAATGGACCGTACGTCTTTCCTACCTTTCCATGGTAAGCAAGACTATCGGCTTTACCCAAAAATGAATTGGTGCTCAAAACAGCGATGGTATCGATATAGAATTTTTTCTTCAATACAAATTTCACAAAACCAACGGGGTTGCTGGTGGTATCCAACACGTTTTTTATCTGGGCAATGGTAGGGCCCTTTTGACTTTTCGCAGAAAATAAGATGCCCGAAAAGATTATGCTAAAAAGAATTTTCTTCATTCAAAAATTTGAGGAGCAAAGATAAGGTTCTTAAGGTGTCAGGCCACTACGAATGCTCCTCAAATAAAAGTGACCTCAACCAAACATCCTGGAGATGATAAATCTATTTCAACGCATACAACACCTTCACCTCAAAACGCAATTTGATCTTTCTGAAATCGACGCTTCCATCAACATTGTCCATCTCCTGTCCATTGCCTTGTTTGAAGCGAAAGTTATCGAGTAGGCCAGTATTATTGTAAGTGTTTCCAGCACGCATATCGGATGCAACGGATTCTTCAGGTTCTTCGATGGTAATTGCTTGTCCTACCTGTTCATTTATTGCATCTGTCAGGTAAGCTGCTTTCTCTTTGGCTGCTTTTACCGCCATTATCTTAAGCTGCTTTCTGTATTCAATGATCTTGCTATGAGATGTCCTGGTGATGCGAAAATTATAAGTAGCCTGGTCATCGAGATGATCAACGAGCTCATCAATTAATTTCGTACTACTGAATTTCAACTGGTAGCTGATTGACGCCATAAGGTCGGGGTCTCTCTTCTTACGTTTCCAGATCGAAGCCATATTGTAGCCATCAAATGACGCGACTGAAATATTGCTATCTGCGATGCCCACAGCTTTACAACTGGCCAGGAAGTCGGCTTTTATTTTATCTATTTCAGTTTTGTCTTCGCCCTTTTTCTTATACTCCCTGAGATCCACTTGTACATAGATCTCGTCTGGTACGATCTCCAGCACTGCGCTTCCGGTCACGGAGATTGTTCTTGGAAAAGGGTAACAGCCTGGTTGTGTATTTTGTGCTACGGATAGCCATGCAGCAGTTATTGCTACAAAAAAGAGAATGATCTTTTTCATGTTGTGTATTTTACAAGTTAAGATGTGTGACTGAAAGAAAGGGAAGATGAAAATAATTCAGCACGAAATTATTTTAAAGCCCACTTGGTAGGATGGGCGTTTGACTAGGTGGGATATAGCTAAACCATGTGTGAAGTGAAGCGGTTCTTATAATTTCATCTTCCTCACCATCGACTTTACCTGCTTCTTCATCTCATCCAACTCACCCAGCTGCTGCTGGATAAAACTATTTTCTTCAAGACGACCAATAACTGAATTCATTTCTTCTGTAGTATCATAAACCATCTTGCGGAACGCACTACTATAATCTTTTTCCCTGGAATCGTAAATGCCTTTGCACATCCATTCGGTTGTGGCCAGCATTTGCTGCAATAAATTTTTGAAGAGGGCAGGAGTGAATTGTTTGGGTGTAATATTCAATATCTCGAGTAGTGAGGTATATCCATGATTTAACCTATCCTGTTCATAAGCTGCGCCTTTGCTGCGATAGAAATCATGCAGGGCATCCCAGCTTTTTACTTTGCCTGATTTGATATCCCGCTTTAATTTTTCTATTTCAGTTTTTTGTATCAATTGTCCGCCGATATTCAACCAATCGCTGCGATGGATCTTTGCCGAAATAGTTTTTTTCAATTCATCAAAACTGCCGATCTTATTTTTTTGAGCATGATGGAATAATTCACGCACACCATAATATTGTATCAGTTCTTTAAAAACAAGAATGCTTCGCGGTACTTTCACAATAGAGGTGAGACGATCGCTGTTTGACCACCCGCCGATTTGTGCGGTGCCTGAATTATCCGGCTTTAATTTCTGGAGTGTGGCGAGTGAGTCAAATATTTCGTTGATCGTATCCGGTGCAAGAAAATCATATTCGATATGTTGGATCTTTTCCGTACGCCTGTCGCGGTCTACATACTTGCGTGCATTGCGTGTGAGTGCATACATGTTGTACATGAACCAGTAGGCAGGCATCACTACGATTTGATTGTTGGCCACATCATAACTTACCAGGCTGAAAGGAATTGGAATATTCAATTCAGCAGGAAAATCTCCTTTGGCAAGAATACAGAATGAAGCAAACTTTGAATTGTGTTTTAAGCTTACACATAGCCCCGGCCAGAACCCACGCCCCGCAATGATCTCACCGTCCGGGCTCCTGCTATTGTGATTACTTCCGATGGTGGCACCGGCAGCCATATTGCTTTGTCCCATGATCAACGCAGCACACAAAAATGAATTGTTGTGGTGCTGCTCATGTGCAGGAAAGATGAGCGAATTCAATACCTCGCAACAAGAGATGGTTGAATTATTTCCAAGAAAAGAATTGATCAGCCTTGCGCCGTATTTCAACTGCGAATGAGACGACATCACAAAACGAACAGCCTTTACGCCATAGAATATTCTGCAACCATAACCCACAATACCATTCACCAACTCACATCCTTCTCCGATCTGCGATGTGCGATCGCCATCACTGTTAACAGTAAGATTTTTTAATTTATTGGCACCTTTGAAATAAGCATCTGTTCCCACCCACACATCTTTAATGATCTTACAATTTTTTATTACTGTGCGGTCGCCGATCTTTCCATAATAACCGCGTTGCTTATCGTAACGATTCTCTGTAAATTCTTTGAACTTATCCAGCAATGCCGCATCATCGCGGTACTTGCTCCAGAGCCAGGCATCGCCGGCGAGCATGCCGTTGAAAGGAATAACTTTTCTGCCGCCGTTTTCATTGCACAATTCCATCCATACCCTTGTTCTTTCTTCTTCGCCATCTTTTACGATACCATTACCGAATTTGGAATAATCGGTGGTGGCGAGTTCATTCACATTAGCGATCATTACTTCATCGCCGATGATATAATGACTGAGGTAGTTGACATTATCGATGCAAACATTATTTCCAAGATCAGAACTAATGATGGTGCTGTTGTACAATCCAACCGGCATCCTAAGATTATGGAACTCGAGATAAAAAGGTTCTAACTTACCAATGCGTACTAACCCATGAAACTTGCAATTCCTTACCAGCTCGGGGTTGAACGAGTGCGCAACAAGTATCTTACTCCAATCGTCAGATGTATTGCGATTACGAACAAGCGCTTCAATTTCCTGCGTGGTGAGTTTGCGATGAACAATGCCATTGCGGTTTTGAATATTCCGGAGATAGTATTCGTCTTTTCCTTTGGGAATATATTTTTTGTCTACAAAATCGTAGCCGAGGTCATTGACGGGATGTTTGCGGATGATGTTCATGAGTTAATTGAAAATGGAAAATTGAAAAATGAAAATGTTTCAACCAGTTGCCGCTTCACGTAATGTCAGGATTTCCAAAAATCAATGCCTCAAGTTAATGATATCATGGCAAAAGAAAAAAAAGTAGCAGTAAGTGAAAACACCTTCAATTTCCACTATCAATTATCAATTCTATTCAACAGTAACGCTTTTAGCAAGGTTGCGAGGCTTGTCTACATCGACACCCTTTGCCACACCAACATAGTAAGATAACAACTGCAGCGGCACACAACTCAGCATCGGCGCAATGATCTCATCGGCGGTGGGCACAAAGAACACATCATCTGCAAGTCCGGGTATTACTTCATCGCCTTCCGTGATGATCGCAATTACCTTTCCTTTGCGTGCTTTGATCTCCTGGATATTGCTCACGATCTTTTCGTGATAAGAATCTTTGGTGGCAACAAAAACTACTGGCAGATTTTCATCAACGAGTGCGATAGGCCCGTGCTTCATTTCTGCAGCAGGATAACCTTCTGCGTGTATATAAGAGATCTCTTTTAATTTCAATGCACCTTCCAGTGCGATGGGGAAATTATAACCTCTTCCAAGAAATAATGCATCCTTTGCTCCTTTGTATTTTTCAGCGATCGCTTTTATTTCATCTACATTTTTCAACAACGCTTCTACTTTTTCGGGCACATCTGCCAATTCGAATAACAGGTTGCTGTATCGTTCATGACTGATCGTGCCTGTTTGCATAGCTATCTTCAACGCGATCATTGTAAGTACAGCAAGCTGCCCGGTAAATGCCTTCGTACTTGCTACGCCTATCTCCGGACCCGCATGTGTATAAGCCCCGCCACTGCTAATCCTTGCGATAGATGAGCCGACTGCATTCACGATACCAAAGATGATAGCGCCTTGTTCCTTTGCTCTTTCAATCGCTACCAAGGTATCTGCTGTTTCACCGCTTTGCGAGATGGCGATGATGATATCACCTCGATTGATGATAGGATTGCGGTATCGAAATTCAGAAGCGTATTCAACTTCAACTGGTATGCGACAGAGTTCTTCAATAATATATTCTGCCACCAATCCCGCGTGCCAGCTTGTGCCGCAGGCAACGATGATGATACGCTTTGCATTTTTGAAATGCTCGATATTATTCTCAACACCACTCATCGTGATGGTTCCTGCTGTTGCATCCAATCTTCCGCGCAAACAATCATGAATAGTGCTCGGCTGTTCAAATATTTCTTTCAACATGAAATGATCATAACCACCTTTTTCGATTGCAGCCAATTCCATGTCGAGCTTGGTAACAAACGGCGTGATCTTTTCGTTACCCAAATTTTTCAAAATAAGTTCATTGGGTTTTACGATCGCCAGTTCGTAATCATTTACGTAAACGACTTCTTTGGTGTACTCCAACATTGGTGAAGCATCCGAACCCAAAAAATGTTCTCCCTTACCAACGCCGATCACCAGCGGACTTCCCTTTCTCGCCGCAATGATCGTATCAGGATGTTCTTCATCTAATATCAATATCACGTAAGCACCTGTTACACGTTTCAATGCCACGCGAACGGCTTCTTCCAGATCGCATTGATTGTTTTCTCGAATGTCTTCAATGAAATTCAATAATACTTCTGTATCCGTTTCACTCGTAAAAGTGTAACCTTTATTGGTGAGTTCTTTTTTTAGCTGGGCATAGTTTTCGATGATGCCATTGTGGATCATTGCCAATTTTCCACTCGCAGATGTGTGAGGATGCGCATTACGATCACTAGGTTCGCCATGAGTTGCCCAACGCGTGTGCCCGATGCCGGTATTGGACTGCAAATCTTTCCCCAAAATAGTTTCTTCGAGTTCTGCAACACGGCCTTTTTTCTTATACACTTTCAATCCGCCATTCAGTAATGCAATACCGGTGCTATCGTAGCCTCGATATTCCAATCTTTTTAAACCGGTAATGATAATCGGGTAGGCTTGTTTTGGTCCTGTGTATCCAACTATTCCGCACATAATTTATCTGTTTACTGTTTTGAGTTTTTTATTTGTTGGTCCGGGCTTTATACCTCTGGTCATCATCGTTGCGTCGCCCTCTTGTACCGTATACCGTTGTTGAGCGCTAAGCCGAAGCATCGAAGCGGTTCAAGCAATCGTGGCGCAATTTAAGAAAAATGCGCCCATTAACCGGCTTTGAGCCTCAATCCCTTAAGTATTTGCATCGTATTAACTAAATTGAGCTATCAAAGCATTTTTTATGAAGCGATTGATTCTTTTTTTACTGATATGCGGCTGCGCAATGAGCCTGTGTGCACAACCTCCGTTGGCCAATTCAAGAACGAGAATATATATTGTTCGGCATGGTGAAAAAGAATCGGGGAAAGACCCGGGATTGGCGATTGCAGGAAAGCAAAGGGCGGGTGACCTCATGCGCAAACTCAAACGCAAACACATTCATCATATCTATGTTTCGCAATTTCGCCGCACACAAATGACAGGTGATAGCATGCGCATTCAATCAGGCATTGATACCATTCAATATGTTGCTGATACAACCGGCGAAGATCTTTTGAATAAGATCATCGCTCATAAAGATCAACGCCGAAAGATATTAGTGATCGGTCACAGTAACACGATTCCAAATATTATCCGCAAGTTGGGAGTTGCAGATTATCCAACCGATTGGATTCCCGACAATGAATTTGATAATTTATTTCTTATTCGCTATAAAAAGCACCAGGCAAGAATAATAAAAGATAAATATGGGGCAGCATCGTCTTCTTCTGCGCCGATGAAGTCATCACAATAAAATTCCTTTGAGGAAAAGATAAGCTACCGAAAAATAAATGATGATACCGGTAACATCAACCAGCGTTGCTACAAATGGTGCGGATGAAGTAGCAGGATCGAGTTTCATGCGTTTGAGAAATATAGGCAACATCGAACCGGCGATCGTTCCCCACAACACAACTCCCAATACCGAAACACTGGTTACCATCGCTAACAGGAAAGTGTGGCCGCCATAAAGATGGGGTTCAATAAAACTCCAGAGATAAGTTCGCATAAAGCCAACCATTCCCAGGATCCCTCCAAGTACCAATCCGCTCTTTAATTCCCTTCGCAAAATGGTCCACCAATCAGAGATAGTGATCTCTGCCTTTGCCATCGCCTGTATGATGAGTGTAGATGCCTGGCTTCCGGAATTACCGCCGCTCGAAATGATCAATGGCACGAGCATATTTAATACCAACACTTTTTTTATCTCCTCTTCAAAAAAACCCATGGCGCTTGCCGTGAGTAATTCACCCACAAAAAGTATGATCAGCCATGGCGCTCTTTTACTGATCAGTTTCCAAAAGGGCATTTCAAGATAAGGTTCATCCAATGCTTCCGTACCACCGATCTTCTGGATGTCTTCACTGAATTCTTCTTCAGCCACCCAAAGTATATCATCGATCGTAACGATGCCCAACAAAATATTTTTATCATCGGTGACCGGCAAAGCCACACGGTTATTCATTTTAAAAACATTGCTCGCCATCTCCTGGTCATCATTAACGTTTAGTGCAATGAAGCGCCCGTCCATGATCTCTTTTACTCTTTTGTGTGGCTCGGCTATGATAAATTCACGGATACGGATATCATCGATCAGTTCTCCCTTATCATTGATCACATAAATAACATCGATGGTTTCGGTATTGCGTGCAAATTTGCGGATGGTTGCTAAAACTTCTTCAACAGAATTCTCTTCATACACATATACATAATCGGGCGTCATGATCCTGCCCATGCTATTCTCAGGGTAACCCAATAATTCTAATGTAACTTTTCTTTCTTCAGGATCGAGTGTTTTGATCAGGTCACGCACGATGCTTGTTGGTAGCTCTTCAAGAAAGGCAACACGGTCATCGGCGTGCAGTTCATTCAACAGTTCGGTTGTCTTTAACGCAGGCAGATCCTTGATGATCCTCTTTTGCGTTGGCAATTCCAATATTTTAAACACGCTGGCTGCACGATGAATGGAAAGCATGGAGATGATCTGGCATTCGTACTGCTCGTTCTCATAGATCAGTTCGGCTACATCACTAATGTTCTGATCATTCAGGAATTCCTGGATCATCAGTTTATCTTCAGATGCGATCAGTTCCTGGAACCGCTGCTGCAATGATATATCTTCAACATTAAAAGACATTATAGCTTTGCCTAATTTTGCTTAGAACTTTGGCAAAGTTCCAACAGGGTGTTTTTTGTTAAGATTGCCTTTACAAACTTTGCCAAAGTTTTCAATTAAGAGGTGACGCAATTTAGCCCATTTATTTCTTAAACAGATGTTATGCTTAAATCATATTTATATGTTGACCAGGCAAGGGGTAGAGGCCGCGGCGTATTTACCATAGAACGCATACCAGCAGGCACTGTGATAGAGATAGCACCGGTGATAGTAATGGAGCAGAGTGACAGGGAGCATCTTGATAAAACACTATTACACGATTATATTTTTGAATGGGGCAAACAAAAAAAACAATGCTGCATGGCGTTAGGGTTGATACCGATGTACAACCACGATTATAAAAGCAATTGCGAATATTTCATGGACTTCGACGACAGCACCATCATGGTAAAAACAGTGCGCATAATTGAAAGAGGAGAGGAGCTTACGATAAATTATAATGGCGACTGGAATGACGGGAAGAAGGTGTGGTTTGACGCGAAGTGAGGTTTAAGGGTTTAAAGGTTTAACGTTTAATGGTTCATTATAATTTGAAGAACTATCAAATGCTTAGACTCTCCAAACCTTTAAACCTTTAAACCTATTTCTTAACTTGCACTAATGAACGATCTCTTCCACAACAACTACGTCCAGATAGCACTCCGGTGCATTGCGGTTTATTTTTTTGTATTGATCGCGATTAGAATTTTTGGCAAAAAAGAGTTGGCGCAATTATCGGTAATAGATCTTGTTTTTATTTTGCTCATCAGCAATTCGGTGCAGAATGCAATGGTGGGGCCTGATATTTCATTGTGGGGAGGATTGGTTGCGGCGCTCTCACTTTTTGTGATCAATTATTTATTGAAGCAAGTTTTGTATCGCAGTACAAAAGCAAATGAATTGTTGCAAGGCAAAGCTGTGATACTGGTGTATAAAGGACAGTTGAATGAGCAAGCCTGTAAGCATGCAGAGATCAGCATAGATGAACTATTGGCGGCTATTCGCGAACATGGTGTTGAAGAAATTCGGCATGTTGATCTTGCGGTGTTGGAAGTAGATGGAAATATCAGCGTGATATCTGACGACTTTAAGAAACAGAGTTCTCATGCCATTACTGCGATGGGTTCAAGGCGCAAACACAAACTTAGAGGAAGAGTAAAAAAATCATAAGGTCTATCTGGACTTGCATGATGCGAAAAATTTCCAGATCTTTTCATTCGCTTTAAAATCCCTGCAAACCTTACCAATTATGAATTTGGGAAGATATTGCGAGCCGCCCGGAAGTGTATGTCCGCCTCCTTCTATCTTTATCAACACCACACTGGTATTATTTTTCCCACCGGTATAACTGAATTCCGTAGCCTTGCATCCGTCCGATCCATCACTGTCTGGTAAAAGAACGACTGACGTTTGATGCACCTGGTCAATGCCGATAAATTTCTCCATCGTTTTATCTGTCGAAGTGCAATTACCACGATTGCCGATAAACCTGTTTCCCACGCCGCCACCTTCATAAGGCACCAATGGATCTTTTGTACCATTGATCAACAATAGTGAAACAGGTATTGAAGTCTGATATGCATCAAATGTTCTTTCAGGGATGCTTCCGCACACGGGTGCAATAGCGAGGATGCGATCGGCGAGTTTATCTCCGAGACAAAAAGAAAAGAAAGCGCCATTGGAAATGCCTGTTGAAAAGATGCGGGCTTTATCAATTGCATATTGTTTGACCAATGAATCCAACAGTCTGGAAATGAAAAGCACATCGTCGTTGGCAGAAATACTTTCTTTGAATTCTCTGCCATCATTCCATTGTTTGTTAATGCCTTGAGGATAGGCACAAATAAAATTTTCCCTGTCGGCAATTGCGTCCATACCCATATAACCCTGCATCTGTTTTGCGTTTCCGCCGCCGCCATGAAAGATCAATACAAGCGGTAATTTTTTTTCGGTTGAGTAAGAACCAGGCAAATGAATGATGTAGTCTCTTTCAACATCACCTATCATAATGGTGCCCCTGATATTTTTTTGAGAATGAGCAGTACTAAAAAACAAGAAAGCGAAAAAGGAGAAGACACACTTCTTCATACAATTTTATTTGTAAGATAGGGAAGTGGCAGGAAAGTTTAATGTTGTCTGAACCTCAGATTTGCCGGATTGCCTGAACTCCCTGATTCAGGATAATCAGTAAATCAGTTTACTCTGAGGTTCAGACAATATATTACTGTTGCTCTATCAATTGTATCTCACAGATGATCCTCACTTCATCACTCACCACGATGCCACCGGCTTCAGTTACAGCATCCCAATGCAAACCATAATCCTTGCGTTTGATCTTTCCGTTGATGGTAAAACCAGCCTTTGTATTTCCATAAGCATCCTGCACAACACCACCGAATTCTACATCAAGCTTTACATTCTTTGTGGTGTCGCGAATGGTAAGATCGCCATACAATTCATAAGAACCATCGTTATCGACGTTCTCAAACTTGGTTGCGACAAATTTTATTTGAGGATGATTGGCTGCATCAAAGAAATCGGCGCTTTTCAAATGGCCATCTCTTTGTTCGTTGCCGGTGCTGATCGAATCAACATCAGCAGTGAAGCTGATCTTTGCTTTCATAAAATCCTCGTCTTCCGTTTCAGCAGATACTTCAAATTTATCAAAGCTGCCTGTCACATTGGTGATCATCAGGTGCTTTACCTTGAATGTTATCTCGCTGTGCATGGGGTCTACGACCCATTTTTTTGTTGCCATGATCATTAATTTTAATGCAAGGTATGAATAATTAATGTTTAAACATTAATTTAATTAAACTTTTTTTGTTAATGCTGGAAAGAGAGAATTATCAGGTGGGTTGATCTTGCATTCGGATGATGCAAAATTGCGCTGTTATCTTCTGGAACTAAGCTTTACAAGGTAGGCTATTAAAAGGAAATGACCTGTTTTTTGTCGTGGCTTTTGAGAGCAGCTTCAATGATGCGCATCACGTTGATGCCATCGTCAACCGTGACCGGCATTGGATCCTCGCCGGTTAATGATCGGTGAACCCCATCATAAAAATCGTAGTAGTTGCCCTGCAAAGAGTTTACATAACCAACCAGCGGTGGCTCATCTTCAACATTCAACAAGCCCCGTACATTTTCCGGCTCGGTGCCCCAATCGGTCAAATTGGGCTTAAGTCCCGCGAGTAAATTTGGCTCCTGAACATCGCCTCGAGGTTTTAGGAATGAACCTTTGGTACCATGAAAAACATAGGCCGGCAATGGCTGCCTGGTGAAATATCCGGCTTTGAGTCTTATCCTGATTGTTGGATAAAATAAAGTGATGTCGATCCAATCATCAACTTTCGACAATTCGCGGGTGATACGGATATCGGCAAAAACTCCTTCAGGCATTCCAAACAAACAAAGCGCCTGGTCGATCAAATGCGGACCGAGATCTTTTAAAATGCCTGCGCCGGGACCGGGCATTTCTTTATGTTGCTTTGGACTTAGTGCAGGATTGAATCGGTCAAAATGTATTTCGCCTTCAACGAGTGTTCCCAATACTTCTTCCTTGATGATCTTTTGCACAGTTTTAAAATCACTGTCCCAACGACGGTTTTGAAATACCGCGATCTTTTTGTTTTGTTTTTCGCCGATAGCTTTTAATTCGACCGCTTCATCTACCGTAGTTGTAAATGCTTTTTCAACAACAACATGTTTGCCCGCCAGCAATGCTTGCTTGGCGTAATCATAATGAGTGTATGTTGGTGTGTTCACAATAACGAGTTCGATGGAATCATCTGCCAGTAATTCTTCCATGCTGCTGTACGATCTTACTCCGGGGTAATCTTTTTCAATGAGTTGCTTGGATCTTTCCCATGCACCAACCAATTCAAATCCCGGATGCAATGTAATGAACGGCGCATGAAATACCTTACCCGACATGCCGTAGGAGAGAAGTGCTGTTTTGATGGGAGACATAGCGGCGTGATTTATTGTGCAAGTTTAGATAATAAACGAATTTTTTATGAAAATAATTTTTTGCATTGAACATTATCGAAGCGAGTATTAGGAAACCTTTAGACTAGGGTTGAGTTCTTTGAATAAATGATTTAGCAGAACTTAGAGAA
>JADMIO011624626.1_pt1 | contig 26863 bp, 26 predicted proteins | sample 8958161 | NCBI WGS metagenome assembly JADMIO01 (sample SAMN16585339, study PRJNA669376) | soil metagenome | isolation source: Crop rotation soil | place: USA: Cullars Rotation, Alabama | collected 2011
ATGGAGAGGGACCGCTGGTTCTGTTGGCGATTGAGGACATCAGCGAGCGGCGGAAGATCGAGCAGGCGCTGGCGCGGCAGCAGGAATGGTTTCGGGTGACGCTGGCGAGCATCGGCGATGCGGTGATCGTGACGGATAACGAGACGCGCATCACGTACATGAACCCGGCGGCGGAAAAGCTGACGGCGTGGCCGGAGGCGGAGGGGAAGGGTCGGCCGCTGATTCAGGTCTTCAATATCATCAACGAGGAGACGCACGCGGCGGTGGAGAGCCCGGTGATCAAGGCGATCCGCTCGGGGGCGATCGTGGGGCTGGCGAATCACACGCTGCTACTCGCGCGCGATGGGACCGAACGGCCGATCGATGACAGCGCGGCGCCGATTCGCGACGAGGGGGGCAAGATCGTCGGCGTGGTGATGGTCTTCCACGACATCAGCGAGCGGCGGCAGGATGAGCATCTGATGGAAGTCTCGGAGATGCGCTACCGCAGGCTCTTTGAGGCCGCGCACGACGGGATTCTCATTGTCGATCCCAAGACGCGGACGATCACGGATGTGAACCCGTTCATCATCGATCTGCTCGGGTTTCCGCGGGCCCACTTCATCGGCAAGGAGCTGTGGGAGATCGGCGTCTTCCGCGACAAGGGAGCCAACCAGCAGGCGATGGAGGAATTGCAGAAGAAGGGGTCGATCCGCTACGAGGACCTGCCCCTGCTAGACCGCGACGGCCGGCGGCATCCGGTGGAGATTGTGGCCAATGTCTATCAGGAGGGGGAGTTGAACGTCATTCAGTGCAATATCCGCGACATCAGCGCCCGCAAGCGCTTCGAGCGCGAGCGCGAGGCGTTACTCGCCAATGAGCAGGCGGCGCGGATGGAGGCGGAGGCGGCGAATCGCTCGAAGGACCTTTTTCTGGCGACGCTGAGTCACGAGGTGCGCACGCCGCTGAACGCGATCATGGGATGGGCGATGATCCTGCGCGAGGGGAATCGCACGGAAGCGGAGATGAACGAGGGGATGGAAGTGATCGAGCGCAACTGCAAGGCGCAGGCGCAGTTGATCGAGGATGTGCTGGATGTGTCGCGGATCGTCTCGGGGAAGATGGAATTGACGATCAAGTCGGGCACGCTGGACCGGGTGATCATCGACGCGATCAACATCGTGCGCCCGGCGGCCAACGCCAAGGGGATTCACATCGAGAGCGACCTGGATGCGACGGCGGGGCCCGTCTCGTGCGATGCGCAGCGGATGCAGCAGGTGGCCTGGAACCTGCTGGCCAATGCGGTGAAGTTCAGCCCGATCGATTCGACGGTGCGGGTGACGCTGGCGCGCGAGGGATCGAACGTGCGCATGCAGGTGATGGACGACGGCCCGGGAATCTCCGCGGAGTTTTTGCCGCACGTCTTCGATCGTTTCCGCCAGGCCGACAGCAGCACGCGCCGCAAGCTTGGCGGGCTGGGGCTGGGATTGTCGATTGTCAAGCACCTGGTGGAATTGCACGGCGGCACGGTGGTGGCCGAGAGCCGGGGGCTGGGCCACGGGGCGACGTTCACCGTCAACCTGCCGATCCGCGCGATCAGCGACGCGGTTCACGAAGTCAGCCTGGATGCTGCGGTCACAACGGATGCGGTGCCAGTGGCGCGGCTGGATGGGCTGCGGGTGCTGGTGGTGGACGATGAGCCGGATGCGCGGCGGTTGTTATCAAAGGTATTGGAAGAAGCCGGGGCGGATGTGACGGCGGTGGGCTCGGCGACGCAGGCGCTATCGGTGATGGCCGAGGTGCACCCGGATGTGATGATCAGCGACATCGCGATGCCGGATCAGGATGGACATGATCTCATCCGGCAGATCCGCGCGACCGGAAGGAACGCGAAGGACCTGCCGGCGATTGCGCTGACGGCGTTCGCTCACAAGGACGACCGCAGGCGCGTGCTGCTGTCGGGTTTCCAGGTGCACGTCGCCAAGCCCGCCGATCCGCACGAGCTGACGGCACTCGTAGCAAGTCTGGCCGGGCGGACGGGCGCGTAGCGAAGCGGAACGCGAAGATTGCCCGCCATCGCGCTTTCCATTTCTTAAATTACGCTTGGGATTTCGGACACTTTATGTGCATGGATCGGGCACGGGGTGGTGAGCGGCGTGCCATTCGGTCCAGATGGAAAGGGCCACGAGCCAGGCGGCAAGGCGCTCGCCGAATTCTCCGATGGTTTCCCCCTTTGAGGCCAGGTCGAGCGTCCCGGAGAAGGTCAGTGACAGGCGGCTGACGAATCCCTTGGTTTTGCGGGTGATGATCGTCTCATCGGGCTTCTCCTTCTCCAGTTCTTCCGCGATGGACAGTCCTTCGTGCTCGGCGGCGAGCGCTTCGTCGGCATCGATCAATTCGCGCGTGAGGTTCACCAGCTCGGCGGTGATCTTTTGATAACGAAGCGCGATGGCTTTTTCGTCGGCAACGACAACTCGCTCGGCGGCAGCCTCGGCCAATGCGGCGCCGTCCGCAATTTCCGCGTCGTGAAAGTTTGTTCCGACAGCGTCGAAAGCAAGGCTGGAAAGCCGCCCGGTGCCCCGGTCGGGGAGATGCCAGCGGAAGTGGATGAGTCCCTCATCCTTGAGCAGGCGCAAATCGCGGCGGGTCAATTCCATGGCATGATTCTCGCCGCCAAAGTCCAGACGCGCGACTTCGCGCGCGGGGCCGGTGGCGGCCGGATCGATGATCCGCGCCTCGAAGTGGTCCTTGGAATGCTGGGACAACTCCAGCAATTGAACAAGGATCTGACGTTCGCGCTGGGTGAGGTTATATTCCAACATACTGCTCTGCTCTTTCAAATGTGGGGTATTGGCGGCTGATGAGCCCCGTGGCGCCGCGGAAGTTGCACGGTGAAGACCGTGCCCCCGGCATCGGACGACTTCACTTCGATCGTGCCGCCATGAGCGGCCACGACTTCGCGGGCAATGTACAGACCCAAGCCGATGCTCCCCGCCGGCCGCTTTTTTTCGACGTCAGGGGAAGATTCGCGTACGAGCGGATCAAAGATCGTCGGCAACAAATCGGCGGAAATGGGCGGCCCGCCGTTGCGTACCTCCAATTTCACGCTCGCCGCGTCCGCACAGGCAAAGAGATCCACCGGCCCGCTGTCGGCGCCATGCTGCACCGCGTTGCCAAGAAGGTTGGAGATCACTTGACGGAGACGGGTCGGGTCCCATTCGCCCGTCAGATCCCCTTCCGCGCGAAATCCGAGCTCGTGGGTCGGGTGAACTGCTTTCATTTCATTGATCACTTCGCGGCAGATCGTCCGCAAATCCATCGCGGCCGGCATCAGCGGCATGACCGTCCCCAATCCGCCGCAGGTGAAATCGAGCAGATCGCCGATCATCGCCGCCATCGCCGAGGCGCTGGTCGATATCTGCCTCGCCGTCAGCAATGACCCGGCATCCAGCCGGCTGCTCACCAGCACTTCGGCCGACAGTTTCACCGCGTTCAGCGGACCGCGAAGGTCGTGACTCAAGATCGCCAGAAACATCTGCCGCGAGCGATCCACCCGGTGCGTGTAGCTGCTGACGGCCTTGGTGAGCGACTGGTCGATTGATTCATTGAAGCGGGTCAGGTCTTCCAGGTCGCGCGCGTTCTGATCCGGCGCACTTTCGCGCCATAGGCGGATCACGCTGGCCCGCAGCGCCCGGTATTCGGCGACCACCTCCATCAGATCAAATCCGGAATCCACCCTGTCGGCGGCGTGGACTTCCGACGCCCCGTCCAGCCGGGCGCTCTCCTTGCCGCCGTCGCCATGACCCTGCGACTTGTCCGCCTGCTGGGTCATTACCTGGGAAGTCATCATGTCGCGTGCGGTGGCGCGGAGGATGTCCGCGGCATGATCGCGCAGCGCGAGCTTATCCATCGTCTTCCCGGGCGAAGCGGTCCGGGCAAACGCCTCCCACTCCACAAGGATAGGCTCGACATTTGACGAGATGAAATCAGCAAGCCGCATCGGTACGTCCCTTCATTAACACATGCGGTGAACGCGATCCCGATCGAAGGTGCTTCGCAAGTTTTGGCGCGAAGGCATAATCGCCGGCTCACGCGTTCTTGCCGCGCGCTCCGACCAGCACCAGCAGCACGCCGAGCAGCGCCGCAGCGCCGCCGCCGATCAGATACCACGAAGTTCCATCGGTGAATCGACCAGTGAAGGTGTTGCTCACGCGATCGGCGACGGAGTGCGAGGCATTCATTCCGACGACAAGCAGCGTGGCGCCAAGAACGAAAAGGACAATTCCGAAAATGCGTTGTTGACTCATGATTGATTCCATAATCGACAGGGACGCAGTCGAAGAGACTGCGTCCCCATGCCGCTTGACTCGGGGTTTAAAACGTTACAGATTTCCCTTGGTCTTCTCCAGAATCTGTTTGCTGACGGCTTCATCGCCGGTGGCGCCCACGCGGATCGAGACCTTGCTGACGTTTTCGCCCGCCTGTTCGATATCGATCGTCACGGCCTCGTCGTGAGCATTCTTGGCCGTCACTTTGCCATCGACCTTGGTGCCGGTGCTGGTGATGTCCGTCAGTTTCATCTGCTCGACGGATTTCTTCGCCGCACTGGTCGCCTTGTCCGGCGTGGCGTCGACGATCGCCGTGTATTTACCCAGCGTATACGTTTCGCCGGGCGAACTGGTTTGGCAACCGACGAGGGTTGCCACGGAGAAACTCAAGCCGAGCAAGCCGGCCAAATAAGTCACTTTCATACGATGTCCTTTCAAAAATGCCGGGCGTGAGAATCCGTTCGCAACGCGGGCACAACCATCCCAAACAACTGATGTTGCCGGATAAACATCCGACAACCGGATATGCATTTCGATTCGTTTGCTTTAACGACCGCGCGAAAATTGAGCTATGGCGCCTTGGCCGCCCCTTCGACCTTGTCCCCGGCCTGGTGCGCGATCCCCTGCACCTTGTCCTTGGCCTTCTCACCGTCGGCGCTCATCTTGTCCTTATCGACCGTGAGGGTGACGTCGGACGAGCTCGAATTATTCTGCGAGCCCAGATGAAACCAGCCCAGATAGAAACCGAGCCCGACCACGCCAAGTATCGCAACCAAAATAATGCTTTTCATTGCAACCTTTCTTTAGATTCGTCCCATGAGCATCAGCACCAGCAGGATGATCAGCACCAATCCCAAGCCGCCGCTCGGGCGATAGCCCCACTCGCGGCTGTGGCCCCACGTCGGCAGCGCGCCGACAAGCAGCAGGATCACGACGATGAGAAGAATCAAACCCATGGGGGACTTCCTTTCAAAAAAGCGGGACGAGGGCCGATAATCCGACCCAAGTCCCGGCGATCAGACAATCATTACGGCAAATCACGCGAGACAGGACAGGACCTTTTTGCGCGAGGCGACAAGCCCGAGTCCGATGAGCATGCTCGCGCCCGACCAGACGGCGGACGGGAGCGGAATTGCTGTGGCGGTGACGGGAATTTCCTTCAGCGAGAAGGTTTGCGAGGTCGCCAGGTTTGCTACCAAGGCCAAGCCGGTGTCCGACTGCGAACCGGGGAACCACGTCGAGTTGTTTTTGACCGGCGTTCCACCATTGAGCAGCAGGCCGGCGTTGTTGTTGTAGAACGTGAATTGGGTAAACGGGTCGATCTTGAAATCGCCGATGCCGGGCGCGCTGTCGCTGGTCATGAACGTGAAATTCGGGGTCGTGCCGACCGAGCCGCTGGACAGCTCCATGCGGAAACCTTGCCAATCGACGCCGGTGTGATTGGTGACGGCCTCGTCGTTGATCACGAGCGTCTGGGCGCCAGCGCTGATTCGCGTGAACGTGATGACGATCGGATCGCTGGCGCGCAGGAATTCCACGTCTTTCTCGAAGAAGAACTGATTGTTGGTGGTGCGGATGAACACGAGGTTGACCAGCGCCTCGTTGGACGCGGACACATCCCAGGCCCATCCGGAAGACACATCAACTCCATTGACCGTTCCGGTCAATTCCCTGGGGGTGGCCGACGCATTGCCGGCCAAACCGAGTGCGCCGCCCACGAAGGCGGCAATTGGAAGCTTGAACCATTTCGAAATCATAAAAAACCTCTTGTGTGACAAATCATCGAGCGTAAAGCTCGCTCGACCGCAGGATGCGGCACACTCCATCTGCGTCGGTTAGCGCGAAACAAACTGGCTAAGATCGGAAGTGGCCCACGTACCCACTTGAGAGTAACGCAGGAGCGGTGCCATGGCCGAACTGAGCGGTATAGGGGGCTTTCCCACGCGAGCGAGTACGACAAAACCTGGAGATTGTCGCGGTGCGACAGGGCTCTCCCTTAGAGCTTGGCCGGGAGTGAGCGGCGTCAATAATGCGAGACTCGGAGCGTTGTTAGGCGGGGTGAACGAAGGAGTTGGCGTATTTCTACGGCGTTGATTGATGTTCCGGGGCAGGTGGTAGCGGTTTCCGCTGAGCCGGCGAGCAGCGGGGAAGCGCGGGAGACGCGCGCGCGCGCGGCCCGGTTGCCGCAACTGGCGACGAAAGAAAGTCTGGGGAAGCGGATGATGTTTGGGGGCATGGTTGCGGTCGTTGCGATTCTTTATCTGGTCGCGCTGCATCGGTACTGGGTGCCTGGACATTCGGGGACGGATCAGAATGGGTACCTCGTGGGGGCAAAGCAGTTTGCAAGAACATTGTCGATGGGAGTGACGCCGCCGGATGAGTATTCGTTTGTGGGGAAGATGTGGATCTGGGCAAAGGATCGCGGCCAGTATTTCCCGAAGTATCCACTGGGGTTGCCGTTTTTGTATGCCGTCGCGCTGTGGATCGGGGGAGCGTCGCATGGTGTGGATTTCGTCTACTGGGTGAATCCGCTTGCAATGGCGCTGGCGGTGATTGGAACGTATTTATTGATGCGCGCGGTGGTGGGAGTCTTTCCGTCGATCCTCGGTGTGATCGTGGTCGCTTCGAGTCCGGTGGCGCTGGAGCTGGCGAACAATCCGAACAGTCATGCGGCGACGCTGTGCGCGGCGGTGTGGGGAATGTGGTTTTTGTTTCGATGGTGGAAGACGGGGAATTTGTGGTGGGCGCGGGCGGCGGGATTATTCGTCGGGTATGCGGCGACGATTCGGTATACGGAAGGGTTGCTGGTCATTCCGCTGGTGATCGTGGCGCTGATGAATGTGAAATGGCGCGATTGGAAATCGTGGCGCGAGGCGGGCGTGCTGCTGTTGTGGTGGGCGATTCCGATTGGGATTCTGGTGACGTTTAATGTCTGCTGGTTCGGACATCTGACGGGGTATGACCCGACGAATGAAAGCACGGGGTTTTCGCTGGAGTATTTCCAGGACAACTGGGAGACGATGGTGCGGACGCTGTACAACAGCGGGCTGTTTTTTGTGCTGCCGTTTGCGATCGCGGGGCTGGTGGGAATGTACTGGTGGAACTGGCGGGTGGCGCTCGTGCTGACGAGCTGGATCGCGCCGTCGGTGCTTCTTTACACCGCTTACTACTGGGCGCCGGAATCGCAGGGGACTTCGTATATTCGATTTTTTCTGACGGTGCTGCCGCCGCTGGCGCTGGCGGGAGTGTGGGGGATGTCGAGGGTGATTCCGGTTGCCAGTGAAGGACACTCATCGGCGCATGTTGGCGCGATTGTGGCGACGGGGATTGTGGTGGCGATTGGGGCGGGAGTGGCGGCGAACAGTGCGACGCCGGCGCTGGAGGCCGAGCAGGCGCGAATGTGGTCGACGGTGATGGCGGCGGAGCAGGTGAAGGAGAAGGCGCCGGAGGGGTCGTTTATTTTCGCGGATGGGAATGTGCTGCATCACTTGCAGTTTGTGGGGGATTACCGGTGCTATTCGCCGGAGCCGTTCACCAAGGCGTCGATGAAGATGATCGAGCGCGGGGGGTCGGACCCGGATCGGCCGACGCCGTTTCAGTTTGATCGGGCGCAGACGCTGCTGGCGTTGCAGAAAAACGAGAGCGAGTATCGGCTGATCAAACACCAGAACTTTTTGATGTCGCTGGCGGGGACGCTGGATCAGCGCGTGTTCTTTGTCGGAACGCGGCGGCAGGTCGAGGAAATGCGGCGGCGGTTTGTGACGCCGGGGATGTTTGTGAGTCACATTGTGGACGTGTGGAGCGATGTGCCGGGACCGGAGGGCAAGTCGAGAAAGTTCGATAAGTTTCGCCGGATGGGTGGATGGGACCGCGCGATGCCCAGCGGCTATGTCCAGCCGGCGACGGAATGGGCCATCATGGAGATCACACGGAAGAAGGCGGGGGTGGTGGATGTGGCGCAGGAAAGCCGGGGGGCGATGGACTTAATGGGGAAAGAGCATCGCCATCGGGATCGTTAAGGAAGATTCGAATTCACTTAAAGCCTTTGCGGCGCTGTTTCGAGTAACGGGCAAGGGCATCTTCGATGACGGGATAGGCGGCTTTGGCGGGTTGGATGTCGTCTACCTCGACGGCTTTGCCTTCGAGTTGTTTGTAGTCCTGGAAAAAACGTCTCAGCATCGTGAGACGATGCGGGGGCATTTGGGAGGCTTCGGTATAGGAGTCGAATTCGGGGTCTTCGGTGGCGATGGAAATAATCTTGTGGTCTTTCTTGCCGGCGTCGACCATGGTCATCAGGCCGATGGTGCGGGCGTTGATGAGGGTCAGCGGCGCGACGGGTTCCTGGCAGAAGACGAGGACATCGAGCGGATCGTCATCCTCCGCGAGCGTTTGCGGAATAAATCCATAGTTGGCGGGATAGAAGACGGCGGAGAAGAGGACGCGATCGAGTTTGATCAGGCCGCTTTTCTTGTCGAGTTCGTATTTCACGCTGGAGCCAAAGGGGATCTCGATGATGGCGGAGAATTCGGAGGGGATTTGCTCGCCGGGGGTGACATCGTGCCAGGGGTGGATCATGGGGGGATATTAGAGTGGCACGGGGCGAGGAGCGAGGGGCGAGGGGGCAAGTGGAGCGATGGTGAGTGATGTGCTAAGTTTCGCGCTGGCATGGAACCGCTGGTCACGATTGTGATTCCGCATTGGCAGGTGAAGGAGCTGGTGACGCTGTGCCTGCGGTCGATTCGGAAATACACGCGCGATGTGAGCTACGAAGTGATTGTGGTGGACAATGGATCGAGGGATGAGTCGCTCGACTATTTGCGCGGGTTGAAGTGGATTCGGCTGATCGAGCGGGGAGAGATGACGCCGGAGAATTGGGTGCATGCGATGGCGACGGGGTTGGATTATGGGATTCGGGAGGGACGGGGGAAGTATCTGCTGATCATGCACACGGATGTGATTATTCTGCGCGCGGGGTGGTTGAAGAAATTGGTGGATGCGATTGAAGCGAGTCCGAAACATGCGGCGGCGGGCACGGGGAAATTGGAGACGCGATCCTCAGTTGGGAAGTGGATTAAAGAGGCGACGGATACGAAGAAGATTCGCGCGTGGTTTGGGGGGAAGAAGGTGGAGAGAAGGCCGGATGCGCCGAGGGATTTTTGTGCGCTGTATCGGATGGATGTTTTGCGGGAGCACAAGCTGAGCTTCGTACAGAAGCGGTTCAGCGCGGGAGAGTCGATGTATCTCGACCTGGTCGATCGCGGGTACACCGCCGCGATGATCCCGGTAGGGGAGATGATGAATTACGTGGATCACGTTGCCCACGGCACGGCGGCAGTGCGGCCGGGTGAACGAAAGTTGAAGCATGCGCGGACGCAGCGGAAAGTTGAACGCAAGATGGGGGAGTTGATGGCGCGCGCGGATGTGAGGGAGTTGATGACAGAAAAGAGGCTCGATCAGTAGTGATCGATAGAGTTTAGCCTGCGCGGCGAGCGATAAGCTTCTGAACTTTGGGAACGAGTTCAACGGGAATCGCCATAATCGTCATACGCGTACTCTCATAGGCGGCGTCATCTTCTCTGGCGGCCTCGTCTTCGGATTGCGTTTCGTAATGGTCGATTAACGTCTTGATCGATTTGGCGTTCCACCCTTTGGGCAACTTGTTTCGCGTTTTTTTCATCGTGAACCTCGGTGTCTCATACGGCGGTTGAATGCCCGCAATGGTTTTCCACGGAGGTCAAAAGCGGTGACGACAAAAACACCTTCGGCATCATGATCGGGAACACAAATCACCTTCAACACGCGCCCGGCTTGAGTTCTGCCGATGACGATGCGCGAGTTACGCCGACCCGGAAGGTTCTCCATTGGTCGGCGTAAAATATCCTCGACCTCCTGACGTGAAACTCCGTGTCTATCAATGTGCAACTGGCCGTCAGCGTCTTCATAATAGCGTATTTCCAAGCGTCATTCCTCCGCGACGTCCAGCCTTCAGGATTCACCAGTTGACGGCGAAGCGTCTTCAGAATCAAGCGGCAGGATATCCGTTTCCAGTCGCGTATCGCGCGGATTGAGTATAGGCAGCGCCACATGCGTCGAATGCGGCATCTCGCTCGGACTTTTGAGCATCTCCTCCTTTGCAATGGAAGCAGGATCCTTCTTCGCCTTCCGTCGCGCCGGCGGCCGCCTTCCCTCCTTTACCGCCTCTTCCAGTTGCGATTTTCGCCGGAGAATGTGGTGATAATGCTGGGCGAAGCGGTGGGCTTCGTCGCGGATGTATTGCAGTAGCTTCAGGCCCTGGTTGTTGCGCGACAACTTGATTGGCTCGCTGCGCGCTTGTGCGTAAACCAGTTCTTCCTTCTTTGCCAGCGAAATCACCATCGGTGGTTTCACATCCATTGTCTTGAAAACATCCATCGCCGCGTGCAACTGTCCTAGGCCGCCGTCGATGAGGATCACGTCGGGGTAGAGTTCCTGACTTTGTCCGGCCTCGCGATAACGGCGCGACACGACTTCCTGAATACTGAGGTAGTCGTTGTTGCCCTGGCCGTGCTTGATTTTGTAGCGGCGATAACCGTCTTTGAAGGGCTGGCCATCGATGAAGCAGACTTTGGAGCCGACCATTTCGTCGCCTTGAAGGTGGGCGATGTCGATGCCTTCGATGATGCGCGGCGGCTCGGGAAGTTCCAGCGCTTCCTGGAGCTTGGCCACCCCTTCCTTGGGGAGCGTCACGAAGGCTTCGGGTTGCCAGAATTCCTGTTCGCCTTTTTTGGCGCGAGCGCCCAGACCTTGCAGCGCTTTAATTTCATCGCGCAGCCGCGCGGCTTTCTCGAAATTCAAATCCTTCGAGGCCTCGATCATGTCTTTTTCGAGCTGATTGACGACCTGGGTTTTGTTGCCATCGAGAAAGCGGATGAGGCGGTTGATGTCCTCGCGGTATTGCTCCCTGGAAATCTTCGCGGCACACGGCGCGGTGCACTGCTTGATGGGGTAAAGCAGGCAGGGACGGAAGAATCGGCGGCTGTCGTCGCCGTCGCGGATGTCGAGGTGGCAGGTGCGGAATTTAAATGCCTTTTGCAAAAGCGTGACCGCTTCTTTGAGCTGGTAGACGGACGTGAATGGGCCGTAAAGTTTGACGCCGCTCGTCCGCGGCTGGCGGGTGATGAAAACGCCGGGGAAATCTTCATCGAGCGTGATCATCAGATACGGAAAGGTTTTGTCATCGAGCAAGCGGGCGTTGTAGCGCGGCTGGATGTCTTTGATCAGCCGGTTTTCGGCCAGCAGCGCTTCGACTTCGGAATCGGTCTGGACGAAATCGAAATCGACGACGTTGTCGAGCAGCCCGGCCTTCTTATGTTCAAATTTGACGCCAGTTTGGAAATAGGAGCCAACGCGATCGCGCAGAGAAGCGCTTTTGCCGATGTAAATCACCCGGCCTTTGTCGTCCTTCATGAGGTATACACCGGGAGCCTTGGGCAGCGCTTTGGCTTTGTCGGCGAGTTTGGAAATGCGGTCGTCCATGACGCGTTAAAAGTGAGTCGGCATAAGGTCCATCGAGCGCACGGCGCTGCGCTATATTGTTGGCGCGGGCCGCGGGGATTGCCACCAAAAACAGGCAGGATTGGGAACGTTTTCACAGTCGGCGCGTCAGAAGCCTTCGCTCGGTGGACTAGGTGAAGAATATGGGTATGTGGGGCAGGCAACAAAAACCCTCGGGGACTTTTTGAAAGGCGGCGTGCCATGGCGAAGGCTTCGGTGCAGACGCGGCGGTGTTTTACTCTTGTGGAATTGCTGGTCGTGATTGGGCTGCTGGCGGTGCTAATTGGGATACTATTGCCAATCTTGAGCAAAGCGCGGATGTCGGCGTCGAGGGCGAAGCTCGAAGGTGACAGCGTGGGGACGGGATTTGCAACGGCGGCACAACAGCGCTACACGGTAGCGGCCAGCGAGCCGGCGCGATCGATCCACCCAGCGGCGATGATTCGCAGCTTCGATGGGGAGGTGGCGCTGACACCGAGGTTGAGCGTGGGGACGGATCAGCCTGAGTCGATTTATGAGGTGAAGTTTGCGGCGAAGATGCGCGCTTCACACAATGGCAAGGATAAAGGCGAGCAGGAGATTGCGCTGCCATTGCCGCCACAGATTATTTCGCTTGGCGATCTGGTGGTGAAGGTGAATGGGCAGGAGAGCGATGCCGTGACGATGCGCGGGGATAAATTGGTGTGGGACGGAGTGATCGACGACGGCGCCGACGCGGTGGATTTTGACGTGACGTATACGGCGGTGGGAAAGGGTCTGTATGCCGTCGAGACGCCGCCGTCGAAAATCCTGGACCGCTTTGCGTTGAAGCTGACGGCTAATCGGTCGGATGTGCGAATGCTTGATCTGTCGATGCAGCCGACGAACTTGAGCCGGGAATCGGGGCGGACGGTGTATCAGTGGGATTACAAGCGGCTGATGTTCGGCCGGCCGATCGCGCTCGATGTCCTGGGCATCGCACCCATCGATCGACTCGGTGAATTGAGCTGGCTCGGACCGATGAGCGTGGTGGCGTTTGGATTGATCCTCGGGCTCTTCGCCCGCGCGTACCAGATCGAGCGGTTTGACCGTTGGATGCTGCTGCTCGTGCTGGGAACTTTTACGGGAGCGTTTCCGCTGATGTACTTTGCTCAGGAATTCATTTCGCTCAGCACGGCGATGGTCGGAGCGTGCGGCCTGGTGCTGCTGATCATCGGCCTGCGCTCGGTTTCGATCATGGGGTGGAGACTGGCGCTGGGCGGCGTGGTCGCGCCGGCGGGGATCATCTTCGCGCTGACGTTGATGGCCGCCGTTCATGCGAATTTGCAGGGAATCATTCTGACCGGATCGGGATTGGGAATTTTCGTAGTGATCATGGTGCTCGCTCCCCGGCTGAGGATGCGGGACGTGCTGCCCGGGATCAATCCGACACCGGCGATGGCCTGAAAAGAGGGCGACGCAATGGTCGCCCCCAGGAGCGTGCATCAACGGCTTGAGGACGCTAATCTGTTAGGCCATGGCGCTGGAGATCGTGCCGAGTATTGATTTGCGCGGGGGGAAAGTCGTGCGGCTGGTGCAGGGGGATTATGCGCGTCAGTTGAATTATGAGCTGGACCCGATCGAGGCCGCGCGGAAGTTTGAGGCGGCCGGGGCGCACTGGATGCATGTTGTCGATCTGGACGGCGCGAAGGAAGGCCGGCCGGTGCAGGGGGAATTGATTCGGAAAATCGTCGGGGCAACGAAGATGAAAGTCCAAGTCGGCGGCGGGATTCGCTCGAAAGAGGACATCGAGGCCCTGCTGCGATCGGGCGCGGCCCGCGTGGTCGTGGGGACGGCGGCGCTGGAGAAGTGGGAGTGGTTTAAGATGCTGGTGGGGGAAATGCCGGCGAAGCTGGTGCTGGCGATCGATGCAAAAGATGGAGTGGTGGCCACGCGCGGATGGACGGCGTCCTCAGGACGAACGGCGATGGACATCGCGCGCGAGGTGCGGGATTGGCCGGTGAGCGCGCTGCTTTACACCGATGTCGCCAAGGATGGGATGATGGAAGGCCCGAATTTTGAGAAGACGTCGGAGCTCGCCGAGGCGGCCGGTGAGGTGCCGGTCATCGCATCCGGCGGCGTAAAGGACCTCTCGCACATCTGGCAGCTTATGAAGCTGCCCATCTGGGGCGTCATCGTCGGCCGCAGCCTGCACGAGGGGACGCTGGACCTGAAGCAGGCCGTGGAAATGGGACGGCTGGGGGCGATGGATGATGAATGAACGGCGGGGCATGGAGGGGCGAACCTTGTGTTCGCCGTGCGTTTGCGCGTTGGGAACGAAGGCCAACACAAGGTCGGAAAAAGGGCGAACACAAGGTTCGCCCCTACAAGAGTGGCCACATGCGATCGCCTGGGAGGGGCAAGCAACAGAACATTTTTTGATTTCGGTTGTGCATCGACTGCGGTAGACTTGCGCTGCATGTCTGGCCGACCATCGCGACGAGGATTTACCTTAGTGGAATTGCTGGTGGTCATTGGGATCATCGCGCTGCTCATTTCGATCCTGCTGCCAGCGCTCAATCGCGTGAGAGAATCGGGAAAGCGACTTTCGTGTCAGAGCAATCTGCGGCAGCTTGGGATGGGGATGATCATGTACCTCAACGACAGCCGCGGGCAGTTCCCCGCCACCGCCGGCGGTCCCGAGCCGCAGCCGTTGCCCATGCCGGCGGACGATCCATTTCCGGACTGGGTGTATTGGTGGCAGAACGGCAAATTCCTCTCGCAGCGCGGCGTTCTGACGAAATACTTCAAGCCGCTGACATCAAAGATACTGACGTGTCCTTCCGATCCGCTCGAAGCGCATATGGTGAGCTCGTGGGGGCAGTATCCATACAGCTATCAACTGAACCGCAATTTCGCGTGCGACAATTATCCCAAGCTGCGATTGAGCCAGGTTCGGCGGCCATATGACAAGATCATGATGGGCGAAGAAGATTATTCGACCCTCAACGATGGCCAATGGTTTCCCGGCTATTCGCCAGAACCGCCGCCGTACGTGACTTGGTTTTTCGGCACGGATTATCTCTCAACCCGTCATGACTTGAGAAAGCGCGACTTGCCGGACGTGGGGCCGATCAATTTGATCGGAGTGAAGAATCCCAAGCACCGGGGAAATGTGCTGTTCGTGGATGGGCATGTTGCATTTGTCACGCGCGAGTATGCTCATTCGGGCAAACACGCCTGGCCTGGGGAAATACCAAATATGCCGGATTTTCCGCAGTGAGGAAGATGACAGAGCCCCGAGTTTCTCCTCGCGGCCCTTGCGGAATTTGCGGGTGAATCGACAATGTGGCCACACCACACCGAGGCGATTCACCATGAGAAAGCAATTTGAGCGCGGCAGCACGTTGGGGTTGATGCTGGGGATTCTGATTTCCTGCGGCGGATGCAATATTTTCGGCGCCGCCGCCGCGAAACTGGCGCCGCCGCCGAAAGTGCGGGCGGCTTACAAGGATTTGGCGGGCAAGAGCGTGGGCGTGATGGTCTGGGCCGATCGCGGCATGCGGATCGATTACCCCGCGATGCAGCTCGACACGGCTACAAATATTCAGAACAAGCTCATTAAGCTCCAGACAGAAGACAAGGCCAAGGAGCTCAAAGGGACGACCTTCCCGGTGCAGCCGGCGTCGATCGTGCGCTATCAGATGGATTATCCGCAGATCGAAACGCTCCAGTTGACCGACGTGGCGCCCAAGATGGGTGTGCAGCGGCTGATCTATATCGAGATCGAAAGTTTTTCGACCCGGCCGGTGGCGTCCGTCGAGCTGTTTCGCGGGGCGATGTCCGGGACCATCAAGGTGGTGGAGGTTGGGCCGGACAAAAAAGGAAAAGTCGTCTTCGAGGAGAACGGGGTGAATGTGGTGTTCCCGAAAAAATCGCCGGAGGATGGGATCCAAGGGTCGGACGATTTTCGGATTTACATCGGGACGGTCGATGCGTTCACGACCGAAGTGGTCCACCGATTTGCGGAGTACGAGGAGGAGGAGTCGTGAGAAGAAGATTCGCCACCGAAGAAAGGCAGATGGACACAGATAAGAGAAACCCCTGGAATGGGTTTCTTATCTGTATCCATCGGTTTTCATCTGTGGCGAAAGTCGTTTTGATCTTCGTAGGTTTGTTGGCGGGGGGCTGTGGCGCACTCGGCCTGGCGGCGGCGAAGTTGGGACCGCCGGAGACCGTGCCCGCGCAATTCAAGCTTGCGAATGTGCCCACGTTAATCATGGTGGAAAACTACGAGGACCCGGCCCCGAGTTTGTCGGAATCCGAGCGGGTGGCCAAGTACATCGGGATCGATTTGCATGGAGAGGACGTTCCGGAGAAGGAGCGGGTCCCCCTGATCGCCACCACTAAAATAAGCGATCTACGCAGCGCGCAGCCGGCGGCGTTTGCGAAGATGAAGGTCTCGGATATCGGCGCCGCCGTCGGGGCCGAGCAGGTGATTTACGTCGATCTGCAATATGCGGCCGTGGAGACGATGACCGGCAGCCAGATCCTGCGCGGCCGGGCGGATGGGAAAGTGAAGGTAATCGATTGCAAGACGGGCCTGACGCTCTGGCCTCAGGAAAGCGCGGGGGGAATTCCGGTCGCATTTTCGACCAACCTCAAGCGGCTGGCGGAAGAAGGAGCGACCGCGGAGAGCATAAAGGACGATACTCTCGATGGCTTTGCCCGCCGCGTCGGGCGACTGTTTCACAAGTGGAAGGTCGAGGATACGGACAAATAAACGTAGGGGCGAACCTCGTGTTCGCCCACTCGCGTTTGGTGACGAAAGAAGGGCGAACACAAGGTTCGCCCTTACATTCGAATCGGATGTGGCAAACAGTTTAGGGGAGAACGATCGTCTTGCCGGGTACGAGCCGGTTTTCATTCAGGCCGGGGTTGGCGGCGAGAATCTTCTTGTAATCATTGCCCGAGCCGTAGCGCTTCTTGGCGATGGTGTAAAGATTGTCGCCTTTCTTGATGGTGTACTTGTGGCCGGCGATCGCCGATGAGCTGGCGGACTTGGAGCCGGTGGGAGCGGTCGGAGTTTCAGTCATGACCGCAGGAGTGACATCCGCCGCAGGAGTCGCAGTCACCGCCGCGGGCTGGGCAATCGGCTGCGGCGCGGGCTGATAAGCGACCGGGGCCGGCGCGGGCGCGTTGTCGACCAGCGGATTGGGCTCGGCGATTTTCTTCTGGGATTGGCAGCCGACAGCGACAGTCAGAAGTCCGGCAGCGACGCAGGTGAGTAGACGAGTCTTCACGGGAACACTCCTTTGTTCAAAGATTCAGGTTAGTCCATTAGCCTCTTATGGCGGCTAATGTATTATCGGACGTGGCGGAGTCAATGCTTGAGCGAAATTTTGTGTCGGCCGTAAATCTTTAAATGGCAGGGAGTTGAGGCTTTTCGGGAAGGATCGATCCAATGCAGCTTGCAGTCATTATCGCCAGCACTCGTCCGGGGCGACAGGGACCCGCGGTTGGCAAATGGGCGTTCGAGGCGGCGAAAAAACACGCCGGTTTTGAAGTCGAGCTGGTCGATTTGGTCGAGGTGGGACTGCCCATCTTTGATGAGCCCCACCACCCGCGGATGCGGCAGTATCAGCACGAGCACACGAAAAAGTGGAGCGCGATCGTCGAGCGCGCGGACGCGTTTGTGCTGGTGACGCCGGAGTACAACTTCGGGCCGCCGCCGTCGCTGCTCAATGCGCTCGACTTTTTATATGTCGAGTGGAATTACAAACCGGTCGCGTTCGTAAGCTACGGCGGCATGTCGGGAGGCATGCGCTCGGTGCAGATCATCAAGAACACCGTCACCACGCTGAAGATGGCGCCGATCTACGAGGCCGTGAACATCCCGTTCTTTAACCAGCAGATTGAAAACGGCCAGTTCAAACCCAAGCCCGAGCAGGAAAAGGCCGCCACGGCCATGCTCGATGAACTCGTTAAATGGGCGACCGCAATGAAGGGGATGAGGGGGAAGTGAATTTCGATTTTAGATTTTCGGTTTTTGATTTGAAATCTGGAATGTGAAATTTGAGATCGCCTATTGTGCGGTTGACTTGCTCGTCGGCGTGGTCGTGGGCTTCGGCAACAGACCCCGGCCGCGTGTGATGATTTCGGTGGCGCGGCGCTCCATGGCGAAGTTGTAATCGTGATAGCGCATTCCCGCGAGGATCGCGCGGGCGGCCCAGTCGGAGGCTTTTACCTCGTATTGATTCACCGCATCCCGCGTGGCTTGATCCGGATGGGTCGCGGTCTTTTTCAGCTCGGCAATATGTGCGGAAATGTCGTAGCGCTGGATTTCCAAACTCTCCAGTACGAGACGATCCCGCTTCACGCGCGAAAGAAAAATCGGCTGAGCGCGCACCGCCGCTTCGGCGTCGTCGAACTCTTTATGGCACGTTGCGAGCATCTCATTGGTGAGATACGCGAGGTTCTGGTTGAAACAGTTAGCCCCGAAATTCGGCGACTTAGCGGGCGCGTTCACGGTATCCAGGTAAGCCCGCATGTGCGGCCCCGCTGCCCCATAATAGCCATCCATGAATTCCTTGATCAGCGCATCCTGATCCTTCGATGGATCCCACATCAGATGCGCCAGCAGCCAGACCCGCAGCGGCAGCATATCGCCGGCGAGGAAGTTGCCAGCGTCGCCTTGCTCGAAAACGCCGACCACTTTGTTCGCCACGAAAAATCGCAAGTCCGGACCCAGTGGATAAAAGTTTGGGTGGGGAATCGTAGCGAAGTTGAAATTGGTGACGTAATTCCAGATGAAGAGATTGTCCGCGAGCTTGGCCCACCCGCGCAGGTCGTCTCCAAACGCTTTGTTGTTCGCCGAATCCAGATTGTGCGCCCCGTCAGCCTCGATCGAGCACAGGCGGATCAGCACATTCGGCGCGGGCTTGAGCGTCTTGGGCGGGTGCCGCGTGTGCTGATACGCGAGCGTTTCGATGAGGAAATTCGGATATTTCCTGGCGATCTCCGCCGCGACGGCATTGATCCCAACCAGCAATGAGCCCGCGGGAGTGCCCTGCTCGGCGTCGGCGGCTTTGCAATTGTCGCATTCGCAGTTGCCGATGCAGTCGTTCTGGCTGATGGAAATAATCCCGGCCGATGGATTTTTCCGGATCCACTCCAGCGCATTCCTGGCCAGCTCCTTTTGCATCTCCTTATTCGTGAAACAAAGCTGGGCCAGCTGCGTCGTGCGTTTGCCTTTCACGAGGCTGTACCACTCCGGATGATCTTTGAAATATTTCTCCGGCGGCATGAGCGAGTAAGCGGTGTGGCACCACCCGAGGAATTGCATGTGCCCGCCCAGCGCCGGCGAGATGTCGGTCATGTGGCCATTGAGCTTGAGATGCGTGGCGAACAGCGCGTCGTGAATCGGATCATAGTTGTACGCCTCACGATAACGCAGCGGCGGCGTATACGTCGTGTCGAGTTTGTCGACGGCAAGCGTGGCGCGCTTTGGCACCAATTCCTCAATGCTCGTCCACCAGCGCACGCCGACCTGATCCTCGAGAAAGGTGTAAACCGCGTAAAGCGTCCCCCGCGGCGTCGGCCCGGCCAGAATCAGGTATGGGCTCACAGTTTTAATAACAATCGAGTCCGGCCCGAGGCGCGTGAAATCGGTGGTGGGAAGAGAGGATTTCGCGCGGTTGCTCGGCCCGACGAGGATTTGCGCTTCACCGGCGGTGGAGTCGGATTCCGTTTTGACCTTGAGCGTTGCGCCGGTGGATTCGTTGAGATACTGCGCCAGGTGCGCCGCGGCCGTGGCTTCGGCCGGGTCGGGATTGTCAGACGTGACGATGATGCACAACGCCTTGCCGTCTTTGACGATATCAAAGGCGAATAACGGCGCGGTGAAAGGCATCAGCAACAACGCGATGAACGAGATGGTGCGCATACCGACAGTCTTACTCCCGGCGGAAAACAAGTCCAATCTGCCACAGAGACACAGAGCCACAGAGAGAAGAAATTCTTTTGTCTTTTCTCTGTGTCTCTGTGTCTCTGTGGCAGATTCGATCCGGGACGTAAGATTGCGGCGATGGGCGTGTGGTTGAGCTTAGTCGTAATGCTGCTGGTCGCGGGGATCCTGCTCTGGGGAATCGTTGTGATTGCGATGGCGCGGATGCTGCTCTCGCCGCCGCGGATGACGGATGGGAAGGCGGTTTATTTTTTGAAGCGCCTGTCGCCGGGCGATTTGGGGCTGAACTTTGAAGACGTGAAATTTGAGGTGCGGGACGAGCGCGATGGAAGAAAGCTGAAAATCGCCGCGTGGTGGATTCCCGCGTCCGGCCCCTCGGCAAAGTGCGCGATTCTGATTCATGGCTACGCCGATGCGAAGGTCGGCGGGATCGCCTGGTCCCCGCTCCTGCATTCCCTGGGATTCAATCTGCTGGCGATCGATTTGCGCGCCCACGGAGAAAGTGGCGGCCGCGAAACCACCGCAGGCTATTGGGAACGGCACGATGTCGAGAAGGTGATGGACCAGATGCGGCAGCGCTGGCCAGGCGAAACGCGTGAGGTAATTCTGTTTGGCGTAAGCCTCGGCGCGGCAATCGCCGCGGCCGTTGGCGAGCGACGCGACGATATAAAGGCCGTCATTCTCGAAAGCCCCTACGCGGATTATCGATCCGCCGTGCGCGCGCACGCGAAGCTGATGGGAATGCCCGGCGAGCTCTTTGTCCGCCCCGGGATTCGCATGGCGGAATGGTTAAGCGGCGCGAATTTCGAAGCGGTGAAGCCGGTGGATTTGATCGCAAAGGTGAAAGGAAGAGTAATGTTAATCGCCGCCGGCGACGATCCGCTGGTCGGCGATCGCGGGCGCCAGCTCGAAGCCGCGGTAAAAGCGCGCAGCGATGGAAGCGTGTATTGGAATATTCCCGAGGCCTACCACGTCGAAGGAATGGGCGGCGATTTCCACGAGTACCGCCGGCGCGTCCAAGCGTTTCTAAGTGGCACGGGTTAAACGCCCGTGCCACATTTCCCGAAATGCACCCTCCATGCTGCGCGCGAACCCTTGCGCATCACACAGCCGCGACGATTTCATTTGGGAACGCAGCGATAAACGAAGACGGGACATTTTGTCCAAATCCGAGGCGAATTTCGAAGCGATTTCAATGTATTGCTCGCGCGAGCTCGCGATGAGTTCGGGCAGCCCGACGTTGGAGAGAATCGACACGCCGGCGCGCGCGACCGCGCTCTGACCGGCCAGCGTGACAACCGGCACGCCCATCCAAAGCGCGTCGCACGTGGTCGTGCCGCCATTGTAAGGAAACGGGTCGAGCGCAATGTCGACGCGCGCGTGGTTGGCGAGGTACTGCGCGTACGATTGCCCGCCGATGAAGTCCACTCGGTCGCCGACGAGATCGGTCACGCGCTGACGGTGCGGCCCCGGACGGGAATGAAGCAGCAGCCGCGCATTTGGAACGGCGCGTAGGAGCTCGCCCCAGGTTTGCAGCGTCGAGTCGGAAACTTTGGCGAAGTTGTTGAAACAGCCGAAGGTGATGACCTTGCTCGCCAGCGCCGGAAGCGGCGCGACATCCGGCGCGCCCGGCGGCGGCTGATAGCACCAGTAACTGGGGATTCGAATCGATTTTTCAGTGTAAAACCCATCATTTCCCGGCGGATCGAGATACGAATCCGTGATTCGATAATCCATCGCGCTTATCCCACTGGTGCCGGCATATGCGAGATACGTCGCCTGCACGGGGGCCGGATTGCGGGCGAAAACCAGCAGTCGCGTGCCGGCCATGTGGAGCGCCAGATCGATCAGAATGTCGACTTTGTCAGCGCGGATTTGCGCGGCCAGCGCTGCATCGCTCAGCGCCGCGCAATCGCGCCACTCTTTAGAGAAGTCTTTAAAGCGTTCAGTGACATCGTCCGTGCGAACCGTGTCGGAGTAGCAGATGAAGTGAAACTGCTCCCGATCATGAAACTCGAAAAACGGCAGAAGAAACCGGCCGACAGGGTGATCGTTGAAATCGGGGGAGACGAATCCGATGCGAAGCGGTGAATGGGTATCGCGCGCCGGATGCGGAGTGTGGACTATTGTGAGACTCTCGGCGTGCACCGCTGCCCATTGTTTGTGCTCGCCAAGAATCGTCTGGGAATCGTAGCGGTCGTGGAAATAAAGGGCATATACCAAAGCGCTGTGAGCCGCCGCGTGCCGCGGATCAGCGGCAATCGCCGCGCGATACGCCGCGACCGCATCGTCGAGCCGGCCTTGATCTTTATACGCATTGGCGAGGTTTAGATGCCCCTCTGGCGAATGGGGAGCCAGCGCGATCGCTTGCTTCGACATCACGATCGATTCGTCGAGCCGGCCGAGGATTTGCAGAAGCGCACCGAGGTTGATGTACGAATGCGGCAGCGCCGGCTTGAAACGAATCGCCGAGCGCAACGCCTCGACCGCTTCGTCCATTTTCCCAAGCTGCCGCTGAATATTCCCGAGATTATTGAACGCCTCCGCAAAATCGGGCTTGAGCCGAATCGCGTCGCGATACGAATTCACCGCGGCGGGCAAATCGCCAGCCTGCTGAAGCAGATGCGCGAGATGGTAATGCGCTTCGGGAATATTCGGCTGCGCCGCGAGCAAATGACGATATGTCGCGATCGCCTCCGCCAATCGCCCGGCGAGCTTCAATGTGTCCGCGAGATTGATCTGCGATTCGATCGATCCCGGGCGAAGCCGCAGCGCATCCCGATACGCGAGGATCGCTTCATCGTATCGCCCAAGATCCCCCAGCGCATTGCCAAGGTTGTTATGAAACGCTGCAGTCGTGTTGTTGATCGCAATCGCGCGCGAAATCAGCTCAACCGCTTCCCCCGGCCGGCGCTCCTGCCGAGCCAGCACCCCCAGCAAGTGCAGCGCGTCCGGATTCTTCGGATTTTCAGCCAGAATCTCGCGATAAATCCCCTGCGCCTCGGCGAGATTGCCGGTCTTGTGAAGTGCGATAGCCTGCTGAAGTCTGGCTGCGGACACGCAAATCAGGATGGTACCGATTGGCGCCACCGCCGCCACATCCAGCGGAATTTGTCCTCGATGCTGCGCGCGTAGCCGCGCGCGTCGCATAGCGGACTGCCGCGCATCAATTCGCGAACAGCGCGCCGATTTTTCCCAAGCTCGATCGCCCCGCCGCCTAGCTCTGTCGCGATCGCCACGAACTGCTCCGCCGATTTCGCGACTCGATCGCCCTGCTTCATCCGATGAAGAATGCTCGATCCCCCGCGCCCCACCGCGGTTTGCCCCTCGAGCGTCACAACCGGGCACCCCATCCACAGCGCATCAAACGTCGTGATGTGGCCATTGTACGGCAGCGTGTCGAGCACGACGTCAATCCGATTGTAAAGCTTCATGTAATCGCGGCGCGGCTGCCGCGCGACCATGATCAATCGCGCCGGATCGACCCCGCGCTGCTTGAACTGCTGTTCGAAATACCGCGAATGGGCCTCCCGCTCACCCACCAGCAGCATAAACCTGGACTCCGGAAGCCGGCTGAGAACCTGCGACCACAGATCAATCGAAACCGCGGAGTTCTTGCACGGATCGCATAGCGAACCGAACGTGACAAATCCATTGGACGCGGCCGGCGCCGCGTCGATCACATCCGGCTCATTCTCATCCGCCGCGTAGCACCAAAGCGCGTGATCCTCAAGCCGAACAAGCTCCTCCGTATAAAACGATTCGCTCACGCCCGGCGGATCAAGCCGCGGATCGCTAAATCGATAGTCGAGCGCCCGCAGACCGCTCGTCCCCGGATACGCGATCAATGATGCCTGCACCGGCGCAGGTTTGTGCGCGAACACTTCAATACGCGTCGCGACGCCATGAAGCTGAAGATCAACGAGAATGTCGATCGAATGCGAGCGGATCAGCCCAGCCGCATCGGAATCGGAGAGCTGCTCGATCGAATGCCAATCGGCAGCCGCAGCCCGAATCTGCTGAGTGACCGCGTCGGACTTTGTCGACGCCGAATAACACACGATCTCAAACTTGTCGCGATCGTGGTTCAGAATCAGCGGAAGAAAATTGCGCGAAACCGGATGCTCTCGAAAATCCGCCGAGATATACCCGATCCGCAGCCGCCGCTGCGGCGAGCGATCGTTGATGTGATCAACAGCCCCTGCCTGATTGGCGTGGGTGCTCCCCCACTGCACGTGCTCGCGGCAAATCGCGGCGGCATCGCACCCTGGAGAAAGATAGAGGCTGAGCAAAAGGTTGTGCTGCGCGATGCGATACGTCGGATCAATTTGCAGCGCGCGCCGGAACGCGGCAATGGCTTGCTCGGTGCGCCCGACGGCCTTCAGCGCCGACCCGAGGTTATCAGCCGCGACCGCGTCGGATGGACTCACCACAAGCGCGCGCTGGTAGCAGTCTATGGCCTGCTCGAATCGCCCCTGCCCCGCCAGCAGCGCCCCAAGATTGCAATGTGCCGAAGCATTTCCGGAATCGGCGCGCAGCGCCGATCGGTAGGCGTTTTCAGCCTCGTCGCTGCGCCCGAGGCGTTGAAGCACGGCCCCGAGGTTGTTGTGCGCAACCGCGAAATTCCCATCGAGCGAAACCGCGGCGCGATATGCCTCGGCCGCCTCTTCAAGCCGCCCCAGTTGTTGCAGCGCGCTGCCCCCGTTGTTACGGCAGATCGGATCGTTCGGATCGTTCGCCGCCGCCCGGTGCAAAAGTGCCGCGCCCAGTGTGAATTCGCCGCGCTGGCAATTGAGCAACCCCAGCAGATGTAGCGCCTGCGCATTGCCCGGATCTTTGGCGAGAATCTTGCGATACTCCGCTTCGGCCAGGTCGAACTCGCCGGCCTGGTGATGAAGCAGCGCGCGGTCGAAGACTTCGTGGATGTAATGGGTGACATTGGTCACACGTACCACATTCGTAAAAGATTCGGGCGCCCCCAAGCCGGCGGCGCGCGCAAACCCTTCGTGCAAAAGCACAACCCACTCCGCCTGTAATAACTCTCACAATCCCGAGCCTATTCCCGGCCGGGACAGTTTTGGACGCACGGAGGCGGCGGTCGTTCCCCTTCCCCTGCTAGACGTACGTGTGATGAAACGATTCCGACCGAGAAAAAATTCCAGCCAGTTGCGGGAAAACCCCTGAATTGCGCGCGGGCTCACAGTGAAATCCGCACGCCCGCTGCGGAAAGTTATCATAAAAGACCAGTAGAAATCAGTACAGGCGATCAGTACCCCGTTCGCCCGCCCCCGGTGCGCGGCGCCGGAGCACTCTGACGCGGCGCACTGGCGCGGCTCTTGGCGGCCGAGGCGTTCGCATCCGCAATCGCCTTGCGGGCCGCCTCAATCTTCTGCTTGTCGGTCTCCACCAGCTTGAGCTGATCCTGATATTCCGTGTTGGTCTTGAGCGTCTCTTCAAATTTCGCGCGAATCTTTTTCAATTCCTCGGCAGCCGCGATCTGTTTGGCCTTGGCATCGGCCACCGCCGGCGCATCCGCCAGCGCCGCGGCTTCCATCTGCGTCACTTCCGCCCCCGCCACCGCCGCGGCATTGCTCGCCGCCGTGATCTGGTCAACGGTGGACGTCGAATTCTTCGCCAGCGTTTCATAATCCGTCGTCGCCTTCAGCTTTTTTTCTAATGCGGCTTTGTATTCCGGCTTGGCCCGCAGCTTCTCGAGCACCGGCGCCATCGCCGCCTTGTAATCCGCCTGCGCCTTTTGCAGATTCGCCTGCGCGGTTTTGAATTCGTCGGACGCTTCGAAATCGGTCTGCGCCTTATCCTTGATCTGCTTGAGCGCCGCCTGATCCTTTCGAAGGTCCGCCTGCGCATCGAGCAGCGGCTTCTGCACGCTCGGGTCGATCGCAAAGGCGCGCTGCCGCGCACTCGCGAACGTGACAATCAGGCACAACATTGCAATATTAAAACGGGAAAGCGCTTTCACGGCTGACCTCCAAAGGGTTGTTTTCATTCGAATGGGCCGGCTATCGTCCATTACACACGAGGCCGTTGTCAAATGGCGCTGCGCCACGCTCGCGAGTCCGCTACAATTCGCGACATGGAACCGCAACCGCCCGCGCCGCTGCCAGACCCACCACCGCCGCGAATTCGCTGGCTTCAGCGGCTGGCCTTGTCGTTCATCATTATAGCCTGCATCCTGGTTTGGGAGGTGTACAAATCCCTCACTGGCCGCGCCCCGCCCCTCCCCCAATGGCGGCTTGTTCTATATCTGATCGGGGCCGCCACCAGCTTCTCCGTCGGCGTCACCGGAATGCGCTCGCGCCATCGGAGCAGCTATTGATTCGTCGCTTTTAAATCAAAGTGGATTTCCCGGAACAGGACGGCCCGTTTCACGGGGCCCTCCTCAGCCTTGGTGTAAGCGAGCGTGATGGTATGCCGACCTGGCCCGATGGTAATGGGTAGACTGAAGTCTTCGAATTCGTCAACGTTCGTGAAGTGAAACCGGGCCACTTCATCCGCATTCAACCGAAGCACGATCGTTTGTCCGGCGATTGGTGTTCGCCCGCTGATGTGAAGCGTCCCCGCTCCGCCGCTCAGGCTCGTAAGGCGCAGCACCGTTGCAGGCTCTTTGAGTCCCCAGCGGACATCCGGCAGGTTCCACTGCGGATACGGCCCTTCCGGCGCCCCGAGCCCGCCGAGAATTTCATAACCCGAAAACGGCCCCACCCGCTGAAAAACGAAAAAACTCTTCCCCTTCTTACGAAATTCAAATCGCGCCACTTGTTTGTAATCGTGACGGTGTTGAAGCACCTCGAGGATCGGCCCTTCGAGGCGATTGCCGGGAAGGAAGTCGGCCACCAGCGTGCTCCCGGGCTCGCTCGCAACCGCATAATCCGCGCGATCGAGTTCGGTGACCCGATCGGCCAGATTCGTGTTGGAATCGGAGACGCGAAAAAAGGCCATCCGCGCCAGTCGCTTTTGCGATTCGTACAACATGAGGTCCGGGTTGATGTCGCCGGTGGTGGTGAGAAGGATTTTCGCCGGTTGATCGCCCACACGGTCGTGGATGCTATCGAACACACCGTAGACAATTTCGCGGCGG
>JADMIO010897383.1_pt1 | contig 26861 bp, 25 predicted proteins | sample 8958161 | NCBI WGS metagenome assembly JADMIO01 (sample SAMN16585339, study PRJNA669376) | soil metagenome | isolation source: Crop rotation soil | place: USA: Cullars Rotation, Alabama | collected 2011
CGCGGAGCCGTTTCTACGTGGTCTCGCACAAGCCGCTCGGCAGGAGCCTCGCCCTCCAACCTCCAAGCGAAGACAATGGCGTTGTGTTTGCTGACATGGCGGTGTCCGGCACAGCCGGACCTACTGTTTCGTTGTCGGTGCGCCGTACTTGGCGCGGAGGCGTGCGTTGGCGAGTGTGAGTGGATCGGGGATTGTCGACATGGGGCGGGATGTCGGCGCGGCGTTGTTCCGGCCCAGCTGCGTGAGTCCGACGTTGAAGACCCACTCCGGCGGCTGGCCGTTGCCGGGGATCCAGATCCCGCGGTCGGGCATGTACGCGACGTCGCCGCAGCGGGGGATTAACCGCACGGTGTCGTCGTCGAACAACCAGCCGTCGATCGTCTCGCGGCGATTGCTCATCGCGTAGTCGATCGTGAAGTGCGAAGCATCGTTCGGATCCATCTGGCCGGCGTAGAGCGTGACGTTCTCATCTTTGGCGCGGAACATCTCAAGGCCCATGCGGCTTCCGCCGGGTGGGATCTGCGATCGCGATTCCTCGTAGGCGTAAAAGAAGATTCGGTCGAACGGATAATTCGCCGTCGCGGTGAATTGGATGGCGACGACTCGTCGATGGCCGGCGGGGCTGGTCAGTTCGTGCAGGAACACCGGTGGCGCCGCGGTCGCACCGGCATAGGTATTCAACTCTTTGATTGGAAGAAGTACATGCGGTCGGGCACTCCAGATCGTGGAGGCCACATACTGACTGTTCTGTTTCAGCTTGCCGATATCGGCCGCGTCTTCGTCATAAACAATGGTGTTCGGCGGGAGCGAGAACCGCGCACATTTCGCGTAATTCCACCTGGCCTTCATCGCCCACCATTGCGCGGGCGCAACGAGCAGCGCAATCACGCAAGCGATCGCAATTCCGACGACCGCGAGATACCGGCGCGCGTAGCGCCATTTGGATGCGGGGGCGTATTCCAGTTCCGCGGCCATTCGTTCTCCGCCTGCGAGACGGCGTCTTCTTCTCAGTGTAACGGACGTGGCGGCGAGGGGCGGACAGTTCACCAGATGTTTTGGTTGATCGGCAAGGCAGCGGCTGGTTCGAAGAACTGCGTCATCTCTTCTTCCCTGAAGCCATCGCCGCCTCGATGAGCGTACGCATCGTCCACGATTTCACGCGTTGTGCGGCTTTCTCATCGATGCCGAGAACGTCTTTGAACACGATCATCGCTTCCGTGCCGAAGATCAGCGAAAGCGATGCGCACAGTTTCTCGTACGTCGCCTCGGTCATCCGATCGCGCACGGGCGACAGGGCGGCTTCGATCAGGCCCTGCCGGCGATTCTGCCGCACGGGGATGTCGTCGGTCGTCAGGCCTTTCGCCTTGCGTTCGAGGCTGGCGGCGAGCATCAGACGAAGCTGCGCTTCGTTGTTCTTCACCGCGTCGTACAGCGCGGCCTCCGCCTTCGCGACGCGTTCGTACGCATCGGTCGATCGGTCGTTCGCGAAGACTTCGTCCGGCGAGGGGACGGCCCCGTCGAGCGGGGCTTCAATGAGCAGCGCTTCGACGCTCGGGAAGTAGCGGTACGCCGTCGCCCGCGAAACCATCGCCTCGGCCGCGACCGCGTCCATGTCCGGCGTCTTCCCGCCCTTGAGCAAACGCGTCGCCGCCGCGAGAAGGTCCTTCCGCGTGCGGTGCCGCTGATTGCTGCGGCCGTTGGTGTTCGAAGTTATCTGAACTGCTTTTGCCACGGTTTAATCCTGCGAAGTTGCCGAATCATCGCCAGAGCTTCCGAAAAAGGGGTCACCTTGATTTTTCGGCAACGGCAGACAGATGCCGAAAAATCAGGGTGACCCCTTTTTCGGAAGCTAATCGTTTGGAAGTTGCTCGAAGATGGCGGCCAGGTCGAGCCAGACTTGTTCGCGCTGGATGTTGCCGTCGTTCGCAAACTCGATCACGTGCAGGAGCCGGAACTTGAGCGGCCGGTTGCGGCCTTCGAGGCCGAACGGCCGGCCCGGCGCACGGCCTTCCCACATCGATTCATCGACCATGAAGTTGTCGCCGTAGAGCCGCTTGATCACCGTCACTTTGCTCTCGGCAAGGTCCGCGAAGAGCTGGCTGTAAAACGCCTTCGCCTTTTCGCGGCCGTAGGTGGGGCCGGTGGGGTAGCCGACGATGTCGTGGGTCGCATCGGGTGCGAGCGTCGCGACGACGCCTTCCATGTCGTCGGTGGCTTCAAAATGAAAGTGTTCGTCGATTTTCCGATCCATTTGTTCGCGCGTCAGGCTCATGTGTTCCTTTCGTAACTGGACATTATTACTGTAATGAGACAATGGTCTCATGTCAAGAAGAAGGTGTCCGCGGGTTTTCTGTTGCGTTCCTGCGTGCCGCGAGGCCATCCTATCGCATGACCGGAGCCACAGATGCGATCGATGATGCTGGTTCTTTTCGCTTTGGTGCTCTCCACCGGATGCGCCCAGATGGCGATGGAGAAGCCGACGGCGAAGATCGCGAAGATGTCGGTGCAGGACATCAACTCCAGCGGGTTCACGATGAACTTCGGCGTGGATGTCCACAATCCGAATTCCAAAGCGCTGCCGGTGAAGGCGGCCGACTATCAGCTGATGCTCAGTGGCACCAAAGTACTGGAAGGGAAGGCGAAGCCGGAATCGGCAATACCCGCAGGGGGCGCCGCGCAAATCCAGGTGCCGGTGACGCTGAGCTACGAGAATCTTCTCGCCGCGAAGAGCGCGATCCTCAAAAGCGGCGGAAACCTCTCCTACGCACTCGACGGCGGGCTGTCGTTCGACGCCGGCGGAATGTTCGGCGGCCTGCGCGTCCCGATGAAATACAGTGGCGAACTGCCTGTGATGGATCTGTTGAAGAATCCGATGGCGCTGCTCAAGAATCCCGCGCTCCTGAATCTCGCAAAGGCGCTGATGAGCGGCTTTTCCAACGAGTAAGTCCCCGCGGTAGGATGCGGGTGTGACACATCTCCGTTGCGCAACCGGTCTCTGCACGATGCTTCTCGGCGTCCTAGGCTGCGCCTCACATCGGTCGTTCACGGCCTTCGAAACGCCACTCAAATGGGAACCGGCGAAGACGGCGCTGACTGATCGCATGCGCGTCGCGCCCCCACCCTCGGCGGACGATCCCATCTACCGCGCCCTCTGGAACGAGAACGGCCGCTGCCGTCTCGTCGCGATGCGGGAGAACCCGAATCACCTTTTTGGCGACACGTACGACATCGTTCTGTTCGACAGTGACGGAACGATCATTCGAATGGGCGAGGTCCGCACGTACAACGGGTACATTCCATACGGTCTGTTCGAAGTGGAAGGCAAGATCGGGAAACCGAAGGATGGCGATGCTTGGGAACTGGCCGTCGGCTTCGCACCGAAGGGCGCTGCTAATACTGCCACCGACCCGTTCAAAGTCGAAGATGGCGCCAATTCCGAAGACGCTGAGCAGGGCGGCAACTGGCTTAGTCTCGAACCGGTCGGATGGAAGGACGAACCCACGAACTTCGGCGTTCACGCGCTGTATCTGGATGAAAAGCGCATTATCTATCGCTGGGCCGAGTGCGGGGCGAACGATCCAACCCGGAAGTCGGCTAACCACTGAATGCGCTTGGCGAAATTGCTCGCGACAACAAAAACGCCGTCCTCGGCTTTCGCTTTGGACGGCGCGTGGGTGAGAGAGCGATCTCAATCAGCGGCTTCGAGTGCGTGACTGCTGCAATTGCCGGGAGGCTAATCCCAGCTTCACGAGCAAATCATCGAACCCGCTGCGGCCGGCCGTCGACGCCTTGCGCTTCATACTCACACGCGGGGTGCGACGAACCGAACCAACCGAACGAAACACAGTCTTGGACATCCGAGTCGCTCCTTTCCTAGAACACACGACCCGACGCAAAGATAAGGCCGGCGCCCCCGTTTTATCGAATCGAAAGCGCTTTTCGCGACAGTCCGATAATGTCGGTGCGGGAAGGACGGGATTCGGGCTTCCGGACTCGGGATTCGGGTAAATGCCTTTCCCTCTTCACCCGAATCCCGAGTTCCGAGTCCCTAATCCCGACTCTCCTTGTGGAAGCCTTGACGCATTGCCCATAAAAACATCTGCTTCGCAAGCGCAGTTGAGGAGCGGAAATGTTCCTGCACAGAACGTTCAATGATTACTTCGGCGGCAACACGCGGCGGCTTATTTTTTCGGCGTAAGATCGTCGCAACAATTAGATGCAGAGGAAAAATCGAGACGACAAACGTGCCCCCTTTTTCCGCGTTTGAATTGGAAATCGGCAATGAAAACGAGCCAGCGACTTACGAGGTTGCGTTCGTCGTCGGGCGCGTTGAAGGCTTGGTGGTGGGGTAAACGACGGTCACGTGAAACAGGTCGCGCAGCTTCGGCCCGAGCTTTTCCTGCAGCCGGGTTGCGGAGCCCCAGTCAATTCCGCCGAGATTTTTATCGGCGATGGCGCGGTTTGAGCGGTCGTTGCCCTCGAGCAGGAAGGCCATCGAGCGCCCGTAGTCCATCAGCCAGTTCACGTCCTTGGTTCCGGCTTCGCGAATCGGCAGGACGCGTCGGATCTCTTCCGGCAAAGGAAGCGTGCACAATGTGCGGTCGACCGGCTGGTTGATGCTGACGCGGTGAATTTCCATCGCGAGCTGGTCGCCGGACGCTTTGCTCATCACGGATATCGATTCGAGGGGCGTGGCGCGCGAGAGGTCGTACTCCGCGGTCGCCTCGCGCGTTGATGGAAGCTGAATGCTAACCGACATCCGAGTTCCGCCGCGTGGTTGAATGTGCCACTTCTGAGCGGCGGCGAGAAATGTGTGCAATCCAATGACGACGTTCCGCGTCGGTTCCTGACCGATCACAGGACCGGTGCCGAATTTCAGGACCATTGTCTTGGAAGTTTGCGCGAGCACGAAGTTCAGCGCCGGCCGCGAGATGCTCAACATCTCGCCATGAATCGCATCGTAGATGTAGGCCTGGTCGTCCACGTATTCGAGAAAGGGCAACTGTGCCGGCGACGCGAGGTGCAGCGAGAAGTGGCCAGGCTCCGGTTGCACTGCACGAAAGATCAGCGACGTCTTTCCATCGCCGAACGATCCTTCGACGTCGAAGCTCTTGATGGAGGGATCAGCACATTTCAGATCCGGCGTGAACCTCGAGATCGCGTCCGCGACGCGCTGCTGATCAGGCGTGTTCTGTGCCGCCGGCGATTGCGCAGTCACCAGCAAAAAACCGACCAGCCAACCCGATACGATGATCCGAGCAACGCTCATCGATGACCCCGGTCTGAGAAATGAACCCGAAAGACCGTATCGATGTCGATCCTCATTCTCAAGCAAAACAATATGCGCGGTTGAAAACGGGTTGTTACACCAAGCAAAAACGCCGCCCTCGGCTTTCGCTTGGGCGGTGCGTGGGTGACTCCGGATTTGGGTGCAGGCGACAGCGTCTTTACTCCAATCCCGAGCCCCGGATCCTGAATCCCGACTTCGCTTCTGGACGCGTTGACGCATTGCCCATAAAAACATCTGTTTTGCAAAACGCAGTTGAGGAACAGAAATGATTGACATCAAAGATCTTCGCGAGAACCCCGAGAAGTATCGCAAGGGCGCCGAGCTGAAGGGCGTCGACGTCGAGGTCTCGCGGATCATCGATCTCGACGAGCAGCGCGTTCGCGCGCAGCAGGAGTTCGAGACGCTGCGGGCCGAGCAGAACAAGCAGTCGAAGGAGATCGCGAAGATCAAGGACCCGGCCGCGAAGAAGGAAGCCATCGCCAGGATGGGAGAGCTCGCCGGCCAGGTGAAGCAGGCGGAAGAGCGCTACAAGAATGCGGATGCGGCGGTTCAACCATTGCTGCTGCAGATCCCGCAACCGCCGGATGATGACGTGCCGGTCGGCAAGGATGCGACGCAGAACGTGGTGCTCTATCGTTGGGGCGAGCCGCGGCGGTTCGAGTTCAAGCCGAAGAGCCATATCGAACTCGGCGAATCGCTCGACCTGATGGACTTCAAAGCCGGCGCGAATCTCGCCGGCGCACGATCGTACTTTCTCAAAGGCATCGGCGCGGAATTGCACCAGGCGGTGCTGCGTCTCGCCTTTGACATGATGACGAAGGAGAAGGGGTTCACCGCGCTGAACGTTCCTGTGCTCGTGCGCGAGATCGCGATGCAGGGGACCGGCTTTTTCCCCGCCGGGCGCGAGCAGACGTACACCGTGCAGGCGGACGAGCTGTATCTCACCGGCACGGCGGAGGTGGGGCTCACCGCGTATCACATGAACGAGACGCTGGAGGAAGCCGACCTGCCGAAGAAGTATGTCGCCGTCAGCACCTGCTTCCGTCGAGAAGCGGGAACGTACGGCAAGGACACGGCCGGCCTCTATCGCGTACATCAGTTCGACAAGTGCGAACAGGTTGTGATCTGCAAAAACGACGTCGAAGAGAGCAAGCGCTGGCACCGCGAGATGCTCGGCTACAGCGAGCAACTCTTACAGCGGCTCAAGCTTCCATACCGCGTGATCCAGTGCTGCACGGGCGACATCGGCGTGAAGAACGCGAGCATGATGGACATCGAAACGTGGATGCCGAGCCGCCAGCACAAGAACGACCCCGACAGCGGCTACGGCGAAACGCACAGCGCCTCACGCCTTTACGAATTCCAGGCGCGCCGCCTGAACCTTCGCTACAAAGGCGCCGACGCGAAGATCCGGTACTGCCACACGCTGAACAACACGGTGGTGGCATCGCCGCGCATCCTCATCCCGATCCTCGAGAACTACCAGAACCCCGATGGCAGCGTCACGATCCCCGAAGCGCTGCGGCCGTACGTCGGAAATCAGGAGAAGATCGCAGCGAAGTGATGATAGAATGTTTCAGCAATGTCCATGACCGGAACCATCATCGACGACGCTGCGGCGGGACGAGCGAAGCTCGAAGGTTTGACCATCGAGCAATACCATGCGCTGATTGAGCAAGGTCTGCTTCCAACCACCCTGAAGACTGAATTGATCGATGGCTTCATCGTTCGAAAGGATCGAAGTCATGTGGGGGAAGATCCAATGACAATCGGTGATCGCCACGTGTTGGTCGTCAACAGATTGGTCAGGCTCGTCCTCGAATTCGATAAGTACGGTTGTTACCTCCAATCGCAGCTTCCGATCGTTATCCCTCCGAAGCACGAGCCTGAACCTGATGCGTCGGTCATTGCAGGTCGTTTCGAAGATGCTGATGAAAAGCCGCAAGCGAAGGACGTGCTTTCCGTCATTGAAGTTTCGGACAATTCGCTTTGGTACGAGTTAAACCGAAAGCTTCCGATCTACGCTCAGGCGAGAATCCCGCAGTACATTGTTATCGACCTCGTACACGACGTTGTAATTGTGCATGAGAAGCCGCGAGGCAAGGCGTACAGTCAAACAAAGCAGGTCGATCGGGACGACGTCATCCGCATCAATGCGGGCAGAAATAAGGCAGTGGAAGTTCCTGCTGCTCGACTACTTCGCTGATTCGTACTTCACAACCTGCAGCGAACCCTCATCGCTCACCAGCGGGCTCAGTGTTTCGTCTTGCAGCACGTCTTGTAGCTTCATCGGCTTCTCATCCACCAGCACATCCTGCTTGATCAGGCGGATGCCATGGCTGTAGTCCAGGTACGTGCTGTTGTGGATGTTCGTCAGCGGCTGGATCGGCTGGTTGGCCGCCTTGTGCCAGCCATAGATCAGGACGCGGTTGGGTTTTTCGGTGAGGCGGTTGCTGATCACCACGTCTTTCTTGATGCCGGCGATGAGCTCGCCGGTTTGTTCCTTCGGCCGCTTCGATTCGATCAGGTCGTTGTGCTGGACGAACGTGCCGGAGGCTTCGCGGGCTTCGGTGAGCGGCTGCGGCTGCATTTTCACGACGGCGCGGTTGTAGATGTCGTTGACCATCTTTCGCGTCGGAAGCGAGCACTTCAGCGCGTCGGCGATCTTCTGTGCGGACATCGGCGTGAGCGGAATGCGCACGAAGTCTTCGTTGCTTCCGACCGCGAGATAATCGACGGCGGCGACGTACGCGATCTTGTGCCCGCCGCCCCCCGCGGGGATCACCACGCCACGGCGTAAAAAGTCCGGTACGTTGCCGGCAAGCACTTCCTTCACGAGCTGCTCCTCGCGCGCGGGCGGGGCGAGCTTCGCGACGCGCTTCATCAGATCATGCCCGCTTTCGGCCTTCGCGGGTCGAGCGGGAAATGCGAACGTGACATCGAACGGCGCGGGCGATTGCTGCGACGCCGGGGCAGTGGTCGCCACCTGCGTGGTGGAAGCCATCGTCGCAGGCACATTCGGTGGCGGTTGGATCCACTTCTTGTAACTCACCGGCCCGGCGAACGTTCCCCACTGTTTTTCCGCCGGCGTGCCGCGCGCCAGCGCGTGCAGGAATCCACTGTAGTCGCCGACGAGAACCGTGTGGAGGATCTTGTTCTCCGGGTTGCGGTGAATGAGAAACTCCGCTTGATCGTTGGCGGCGCGATAGATCTCGACGACGTTTTTGTTGTCGAACGTCTTCACGAAATCCGGCCCCTCCTTCGCGAAGCGATCCATCATGCGATGCGTGGCGCGATAAGTTCCACCGGTGGGACTGACGACGGGCTTGCCCTGGAAGGTAATGTTGCGATCGTCGTAGCAGATCACTTCGAGGCGATGGTTCTTGTCGGCCTTCAGCCACGCGGTCAGTTTGTCGCCGTGATGATCGGTGTCGTCGTCGTAGCTGTAGTTGGCGTCGAGATAGGCGATGCGATCGATCCTGGGATCGATCGTCTTGTCGCCGTTGAGGTAACCGGTGATGAAGCTTCCGCCGCCGCTGTGCGCGGTGAGGGCGATGCGCGCGTTCGGATATTTCTTCGCGACGTCGTCCACGATCTGGCGGATGAGTTTCGGGTCCGCGTGCGCCTTCCGCCAGGCCGGCCAGCTTTTGGTGTCGGCCTCGAGATACGCCACGACGATGTTCTGCTGCGGAAGGACTTCGCGCAGCCGCCGCGTCTGTGCGCCGATGTGCTGAATGTAGTAATGCCAATCAAGACCCGGCGCTTCGGCGCAGCCGACGGTTTGTTCGATCGTGTTGCCGTTGGGAAGGGCGTAGAAGACGAGCAGCGTCGGCCGCTTCGGGTCCATCGTCGCGGGCGCGTTGGTGACGATGCGCACGCCGATCGGAAGCTTCTGTTGCGTGACCGTTTCGTTGAACGGATTCGTGGTCGGCGTCGCGGCGAGAAGTGGGAAGACCGTCAGCAGCAGTACGAGCAGGAGGAATCGGTGCATCGCCACATTATGCCTGAGCGGGCGCTTCTTCCTCAACCGCCTGCGCGCTCTGCAGGCTGCCGAAGCGTCCGACCTCCGGCCATTTGAGCGCGACGAGAACGGTCACAATGACCGCGCCGATTCCACCCGCAACGACGGAGGCTACCGGCCCGAACGCCTGGCCGACGTAACCCGATTCCATCCCGCCGAGCTCGTTGCTCGCGCCGATGAAGACCTGGTTGACGGCCGACACGCGTCCGCGCATCGCATCCGGCGTCAGCAGCTGCACGAGCGTGTGCCGCACGACCACGCTGATGTTGTCGCACGCGCCCGTGAAATACAGCATTAGCAGGCTGAGCCAGAAGGATTTCGAGAGGCCGAAGACGATCGTTGCGGCGCCGAACCCGGCCACCGCGAGCAACAGGGCGCGGCCGGCCTTCTTCATCGGCGGAAGATGCGCGATGAGCATCGCCATGCTGATCGCGCCAAGCGACGGCGCCGCGCGAAGCCAACCAAACCCCGCCGCGCCGACACCGAGTCGCTCGGCAAACGCCGGCAGCAGATACACCGCACCGCCGAGGAGAACCGCGAAGAGGTCGAGTGTCAGAATCGCGAGGATGATCTTCACCCGCCAGACGAACCGCACGCCCGCGGCGAGCGTCGCGAAGCTCAGCGGCTCCGACTTTCGCTGCACATGCGGGTCCGGCAGCATCGACGTCAGCCAGAAGCAGACCGCGGTGGTGACGGCGCTGAGGATGAGCGTCCAGAAGACGCTGACGTGGGCGATCACAAACCCGCCGAGCGCCGGGCCGACGACGCTGGCGAGCTCGAAGAACGTCGCGTTCCACGTCGCGGCGTTGGAGAAGATTTCCGCCGGGACGAGGCCGGGAAGCAGTGCGGATCGCGCCGGTCGCGCAAAGGTGAGTGCACACGCGTTCAGCAGGATCACTAGATAAAAGCCTTGCACATACAGCGGCCACGTCTTCCCCCACAGCACCATCCCGGCGAGCATCAGCGGGAAGATCACCAGGAAGATCTGCATGACCATCAGCACTTTCTTGCGGCTGAAGACGTCGCTGGCATGACCCGCCACCAGCGACAGCAGGATCACTGGCAGCGCCTGGACCAACCCAATATTGCCTAGCGTCACTTCCTCGTGTGTGCGCTGGAAAAGTTCCCACTGCACCGCGACAGAGAGTGATTGGCTGCCGATCACCGCCAGGGCAAACGTGATCGAGAAGAGGCGATAGACCGGCAGGCGCAGGGCGGCGTACGGATCGTGCTCGGCCGGCGCAGGCGACTGGTCGAGTGCGCGCACGGTCGGCACTTCTGACTCGAGCGCCGCTTCCGTTGGCGACGCGGAAGCGGGGCGTTCTTCGTCCGGTTGTTCGTAGGGGACAGCTGAGTTGGGCTGAGGGGGTTCCGGTGCGGACATCGGGTTCGGCGCTTTCGATTCGAGGCGTCTTCAGTAATCAATCGCACGCAGCGGGCGATGTGATGCCTGAGAGTGTAGTCATCCTTTTCGGCTTATCTAGAAACCGCTTGAATCGCGCGCATCGCGTGAGCTAAACTGGCACTCGGGCAACGGGCTTTTTGACACAGCGGGCACATGCAACATCCATCGTTGGACGTTTTGAAGTATCGGGCGATGCCCGAAGTCGCGACCGCGCTGCGCGCGACCGAGGACATTATCCTCGAGCAGTGGCGCGCCAAGGTCCTCGAGACGCTTCCGACCGCGGACGAGCTGACCATGCAGCAGCTCGAAGATCACCTGCCGCTGCTCATCGATAAGATCGCCCTGGCGCTCGAAGCCAGTGAACCGCAGCCGACCAACGAGCTCGTCGCCGTGTCACCGGTGCACGGCGAGACGCGCTTCCACCAGAACTTCAATCTCAACGAGCTGCTGATCGAGTATCACATTCTTCGCCGCGTGATGTTCGAGAACATCGCAGAGGAACTCGGCCGCGATCTGGATCTGCAGGAGACCGTCGCGGTCAATGTCGGCATCGACACCGCGATGCGCCGGGCGGTCGTCAACTTCAGCGAACACCAGGCGATCGAACTGAAGAGCGAAGCGAACGCGCTCACGAAGTATCTCTCGTTTCTCTCGCACGATCTCCGCGGAAGTCTGAACGGTGCAGTGCTGATGATCGAGGTTCTCAAGCGCGAGCTTCAGGGCGAATCGAAGTTCCGCGAATCGCTCGATGACCTCGATTCGATGCGACGTTCGATGCTCGACACGGTCGCGACGATGGATCGATTCCTGCACGCCGAGCGCCTGCGTCGTGGGAAGATGCCCGTGAAGCTGGGGCCGGTCGATCTGAGGGCGCTGCTGAATGAGATCGCGCGGTCGTTTGCATACCAGGCAAAAGAGCGCAACGTCGCGATTGAAGTGGACGCGCCGGAGAAGTGCATCGAAGTCACCGATCGCGATCTGGTGATGATGATCGTGCAGAACCTGGCGAGCAACGCGCTGAAGTACGGCCGCGAAAAGGTCACGCTGCAGGTGCGGGTAGTCGACGATGGGTGTCGCTTGAGCGTCATTGACCGCGGGCCGGGCATCGCGCCGGACAAGCTGCAGACGCTGTTCGCGCCGTTCACCCGCGGAGAGACGTACGGCCAGCCGGGGATTGGTTTGGGACTCTCGATTGCGCGGCAGGCGGCGGAGTTGCTCGGTGCCCGTCTGTGGGCGGAATCAGAACCCGGGCAAGGCGCTACGTTTCATCTCCAGTTGAAGAAGTAATCGACGCATTTCTGTGTGCGCGCGAAGCCGCAAGCAGCGCGACATTTCGCCGCAACTTTCTATCGATTTTTTCATTGAACCGACCTCTTCGCGCGTTAGGGTGCGGGATTGACACCCGTTTGTCCCTGACAGGAGGTCTTTCGTGAATCTTCCGAATTATCTTGATGAACAGGGGGCTCGTTATCGCGTCACAGAACATCCCACTGCGTTCACCGCCCAGGATCTCGCCGCTGCCGAACATGTTTCGGGTCATCGTGTGATCAAACCCGTCGTCGTGCAGGCGGATGGCAAGTGGATGATGTGCGCGCTGCCGGCGTGCTGTCGTGTCGATCTCAATGAACTGAAGTCGCAGCTCAACGCGAACGATGTGAAGTTGGCCGACGAGCAGAATCTTCAGTCGCTGTTTCCGGATGCCGAGCTCGGCGCCGAGCCTCCGATCGGCCGGCTCTACGGCATGCCGACGATCATGGACGGATCACTTCTCGCGAGCGACATGGTCACGTTCCAGGCCGGCACCCATCGCGACGCGGTGACGATGTCGCTGGCGGAGTATCGACGCGTCGCTCAGCCGGAGTTGGCGCACTTCGGCAGACAATCGTAGGAACCGGCAAACTTCCTGTAGGGTCCGCTTCAGCGGACCGGTTATTCATACGATCGAACGGAAATAACCGGTCCGCTGAAGCGGACCCTACCAATTTACTCCAACACCACTTCAATGATTTCCGACGGGCAGAACATCCGTACCGGGATGTTCGTGTAGCCCAATCCTCTCGTCACGATGAACCACGTGTCGTCGATGCGGTGAATGCCTTTTGCGTATTTTCGCGGAAGCGAGTCGTGCGTAATCGGGGGGAATCCGTTGGGCAAACAGATCTGCCCGCCGTGCGTGTGACCGGCGAAGAAGAGGTGGGGCTTCGCGGGGGCGACTTTCCCGAACGTATCCGGGTAATGCGCCAGCGCGATGCGTAAGGCCGGCGCGGGCTGTGAAAAGATCTCGTGCAGTTGGTCGCCGATGGGCGCGAGGCGATTCGCGCCGGAAACGCCGATGAGTTGCACGTTCTCGCCATTGATGTTGATCGTTCGATTCTCACCTTCGATCATCTGCACCTGAGTGGCCGCGACGTAGGGGCCGACCTGCTCGCCGTCGTGATTGCCGAGGATCCCATAGATCCCAACGCGCGATCTTAGCGGCTCGATGAACCGCCGCATGATTTCCATCGCGTGGCGGTTGTCCCACTTCTGCCAGACGAAATCGCCGGTGATGAAGAGGAGATCCGGCGGCGCGTTTCGAATCCGCTCGATGATCTCGTCGTACGCCGGCCACCAGCGCTCGGTCAGATGGATGTCGCTCAATTGAACGATCCGAAGTCCGCGGAGGGCGTGCGAAAGGCCAGGCACCTGCAGCTTGGCGATATTCCACTCAAATCCCGCCGGCGACAGCAGTTGCAGAAACGGCCCTTTCCGCGGCCGCGAAAGGGTCATCCTCGGCGGATGATCGGCGGCTCGAGCGATTGTAGTCAGATTGCCGTCCACGATGTGGCCGCGAGGATAAGCGGGCACCGTCGGGAAGTCGAAGCGGAAGCGTCGCTTGTCAGAACCTTTACGAAACGTTGTTGCCAAATTAATCCGGCCGGTGTATATGGGGTCACAGTGCCCGAGTTGGGCTACGTGCGGGGCTGCCGAACCCATATCGTTGACTTAGACATCGCGTTTCCGCCGACGTCAGCGGCGAAACTGCAGAGGAGGAGGACAAGTGCACTTAGGGAAAACGCTGCGCGCTCTCACCGCGCTTTTCGGATCCGTTCTTGGCACCACAGTCGGCGCGGCTACGCTAAGCTGGAGCGCGGGAACGGGTGCTTTAACCGGCGCTAATTACACTGACACAACTAGCTTGACCACGGGTGTCGCGCCAGCCACGGGGGATACGCTCTACATCGGCAACGCGGGGGTTGCCACCTACTCAACCTCGACTTTCTCGCCAGCGCGGCTAGAAGTCGGCCACTCGCTCTCGACGAACCCCGGCGATGGCACGGTGAAGTTGAGCGGTGGAACGGTGAGCGTTACGGGCGGGTCGGGCACTGTTACGGACTCCAGCATTTATATCGGGCTCGGGAACAACGGCACCATCGCTGTTAACGGCGGAACATTGCTTTCAGCGTTTGGGATCGTGGTCGGAAGCGGCAACGATCTAACCAAGAGCGCGGTCCTGAGCGTTGCCTCGGGAGCGAATCTTCGCATGACGGGCGCCGGCACTTTGCTTCTCGGTACCGGTGGAACGGGCGAGGCCGGCATTCCAGGCACAATGTCCGTCGCAGGCAACGGCACGCTTAACGGCGACTTCGTAATCGGCGACGTTGCTGCCTCGTCCTACACCCAGACTGCCGGAAGCATCACGTTCACTGGGCTCACATACGTCGGTCGTTCTACCAGTGGAAGCAGTACTGCGAATTTCTCGGGCGGCACGTTTACATCGAACCAGATGTTTGTCGGCGACGGCGGCACAACCCAAGCCAACTATGTGAACATCAGCGGCAACGCATTCGTTCGTACACCCGTTGCCTCGAGCGGTCATAACTTCACGATCGGCGTCGGTTCGATGGCCACCGGCACCACATTCAACATCAGCGGAAATGCCACGGTTAGCTCGGGTAACCGTTTCCTGATGGGTGGATCGCAGGCGAACAAAGACCCCGCATACAACAGCACCGTGAACCAGTCGGGTGGCACGTTGACGACGAACACGGACGTTCGTGTTGGCGACGCTGGCGGTTACTCAACCTACAATCTCAATGATGGCACAATCGTTACGAAAACCGGCATCCTGGTGTCGCGGCAAGGTTTCGGGGTAATGGTGCAAAAGGGCGGGACCGCTATTGCGATCGGCTCTGGGCTGCGTATCGGTGATAGCGAAACTCGCAATAGCGGAACAGGGATCGGAACGATACTTACGAACAGCGGCACGTATACCATCAGTGGCGGGACGATGAGTGCCAGTTCGGTCAGCGTCGGTGCCAATGGCAGTGGCACGTTCGAAGTCGTGGGAGATGGCGGCACGATCAATGTAAGCGGTACATTCTCGACGCGATCGGTGGTCGGAACTCCGCCCAATTCGAGCACCGGCACCCTGAAGTTTACGCTCGATCCAAATGAATCGCTTTCGACGATCAATGTGGTTGGAGCAGCAACTCTGGGCAGCGCGACCTACGTTCAAATTGATGATTTGGGAACGCCACCCGAGGCTGGTGCTACTTATACGTTGCTCTCAGCAGCCTCAATCGTTGACACTGGTGTCAACTATGTGATGCCCTCCGCCGACTGGTATCACGAGATTAAGCCAGGTGGCAACGGCCAAGTATTGGCGGCCTACTACCTCCCCGAACCGAGCAGCATCGCGTTCTTTGGCCTTGCAGCCATGGCGTTGACACGCCGGCGGCTGCGACAAGTGGCCTGATCGGGATTCTTCCTTGCAATAAAGAAGGCGGCATGCACCCCGAATGTCGCCTTCTTTATTTCGTGAGCGATTATCGCTGCCAGCCCGCGTCAACGCGCGTTCCGAAAGGCCGACATTTACCCAAATTCGCATTCGCTTGGCAATTCATGGCACGCAAATAGATTACTAAGCTTTATTGCAAATATTAGCGGTGCTCGTAATATGAAACTCAGGGCGGGAATGCAGAGGAGGAGGGCAATGCACCAGGCGAAAATGCTCCGCGCTCTTACAGCGCTCTTCGCAACCGTTCTGCTGAGTACCGCCGCCGGCGCGGCTACGCTCAGTTGGAACACGGGTGTGGGTGATCTGCTCGGTGCCAACTACACCGACACCACCACCTCAACCTCAGGAATCACTCCCGTCACCGGCGATGTGCTCTATATCGGCAACGGGGGCACCGGCACTTACTCCACGTCAACGACGTTCCAGCCGGCCCGACTGGAAATCGGCCACACCCTCACGACCAATCCCGGCGACGGCACGGTCATCTTGAATGGCGGAACGCTGAACATCACCGCCGGCGGAGGAACCGTCACCAACTCAAGCATCTACATCGGCCAAGGGGCCAATGGAACGCTTCAAGTTAACGCGGGTACGCTTCTTCCCGCACGTACGTTCGTCATCGGATATGGCAACGATCTCACCAAGACTGCAACCTTCAACGTTGGTGCCGGTGGCTTCTTCAAGATTACGAATGCCAACAGCGCTATCTATCTTGGAAGCGGCGCACCCGGCGCCGGCAACGTCGGCGTCCCAGGTCAGATGAACACTGCCGGCAATGGTTCGATCGCCAATGATTTGATCGTCGGCGATCTTGCAGGCTCTTCGTACACGCAGACTGGTGGAAGCATAACCATCGGCGGATCCACGTTTGTCGGTCGCGGCGTAAATGGCAACAGCACCGCATCGTTTTCCAGCGGCACGTTCACGACGACCGAGTTCACCGTGTTCCAACAAGCCTTAGCGAACCAGCCGAACACCGTGGATATCAGCGGAACCGCATTCGTGCAGACCACGCCCGCAACCGTACAGCCCAATGGCACGCACAACTTCAACGTCGGAAATGGTGCGCTCCCGACCGGTGTGAACTTCCACATCGGGGGGAGTGCGCAGATCGTCTCCGGCAATCGCTTCCTGGTCGGAGGTTCTGCTGCGATCAACGATAGCGCCAGCAACATCGTCGTGAATCAGGATGGCGGCACGCTTACGACCTCGCTGGACGTGCGCGTCGGCGATGCGGGCGGATATGCGACCTACAACTTGAGCGGCTTGGGAAAAATCATCACGACCTCGGGCATTCTGGTCGGTCGGCAGGGCACGGGGCGAATGTTCCAGACCGGTGGAACCGCGAACGCGATTGGATCGGACGGATTGCGAATTGGCGATAGCGAAGACGCGACGAAGTTGACGAACACGGGTCTGTGGCAGATCAGCGACGGGACAATCAACGCCTCAAATATTGCGCTCGGCACCAACGGCACCGGCACGCTGGCAATCGTCGGACAAGGTGGAACGATCACCGGTACCGGCACGTTCAACGCGAACGCAAATCTCACAGGCACGCTGACGACCTCTGCGTTGTCGTACAAGCTTCAGAGCGGCGAATCGCTGACTGAAGTCGTGATGACGGGAGCGGCCACGTTCGGCAACGGAACTTATGTCGTGATCGATCCGGACGGCAACACGCCAACGCAATCCGTCTACAACCTGCTCACCGCAGCCTCGATCACCGATAACGGCCTGATCTTCAGTGCGCCGGCCGGCTGGAACTACCAGATCGTCGCTGGCGGAAATGGCCAGATCTTGCAGGCCACCGTTTCCATTCCCGAGCCCGCCGGCTTGGCAATCGTGGCAGTGGCCGCATTGGCTCTCCAACGGCGTCGTCGAAGACCGGCGACGAATCGTATTAATTAGCGCGACCTATGCCCCCGAGCCGACGGGCGTCGCAGCGACGCTGTGCCTGAGCTCACTCAGACTTCGTGCAATAAAGAAGGCGGCATTCACCCCGAATGTCGCCTTCTTTATTTCCTGAGCGAAATAGCGGTCCCAACTCGCGTCCAACCCCCGTCACGAGAAAAGGTTAAACTTGCAGCCGTCATAAACGGGGGCGTATACTTGAGATCAGCCTGCATGCAGAAACGTTGTTGAGTTGCTGCTGTTGAACAATGACTGAGTCCCGTAAGAAAAACACCCTCGCTTTCGCGTTGTATCTGAACGCCGCGCTGCTCGCTGGCATTCTCGTCGTGCTCGTGTCGCGCGGAAGCTCGGTGCCGTCGGTCATCCCGATGGCATGGGCACAGGATCGTCCGCCGCAGGCCGCGCTCAATCCGCAGCCGATCGCGGGTGGCGGTGGGCTTTTTCTGATGCCGTGCCAGTTTTCGCAGTCCACCTGGGGCTGTTACATCATGGACATCGATACGCAGACCGTGTGTGCGTATCAGTTCAACGGCGTCGATCACACGCTGAAGCTGATGGCGGCGCGAAACTTCAAGAACGATCGCCGACTGAGCAATTTCAACACGACCCCCGCCCCGAACGAAGTGGCGGAGTGGGTCAAGAAAGAACAGGAACAGGTGCGCGGAAACGCGCCAAACGAAAACGCGGCGCCTGCAGCAGTGGAAGCGCCGAAGTCAGAGTGAATCCATTGTTCATTGTTGAGTGTTCATTGTTCATTAATGAAGAATCAACAATGGCGAATGAACAATCTCCAGAGGAGTTCGCACCATGATGGCCAAGATGTTCTACACGCTGGATGAGGCCAAGGCCGCGCTGGGCAAGAACGAAGAAGAGATCAAGCAGCTGGCACGCGAAGGACGCCTCCGCGAATTTCGCGATGGCCCGCGCCTCATGTTCAAGGCCGACCAGGTCGAGACGCTCAAGAGCGAACTCGGCGGCGGCGGGGCTGGCGATCGCGTTGACCTCGGCGTCTCCGACACCGGCGCGCCCATCGGCCTCGTCGACAGCCGAAGCGCCAGTGGCACCGGCATCTCGCTCGTCGACACCGACGCGCGCGGCGGAACCGGTAGCGGCAGCGGACTCAGCAACCTTGCGCCGGGCGGAAGCGGCAGTGGCATGCCGTTGAAGGAAGACACCGCGCTCGCGGCCGACCTCGGCCTCTCCGGCTCGGTCGGCGGAATGCCCTCCCCCGGTCGCCCCGGTGGCAGCCGCAGCGGTTCGGGCATCAATGTGCTCGGCGGAACGGAAGAACACGAAGCGATCGATCCGTCGGCGCAGACGAACATCAGCGCGTCGGTGCACGATCAGGTGAACCTCGAAGGCGTCGGCTCCGGCTCGGGTCTGCTCGATCTCACGCGCGAAAGCGACGACACCAGCCTCGGCGCGGAACTGCTCGACGAAATCGCTCCCGGCGGAACCAAGGCCGGCACGAAAGGCGGAACGCGCGTGGGCCTCGCCGACAGCGGCAGTGGCACCGCTACCGTTCCGGCGATCGGTGGAACTCGCGGACGCATGGGCGGCCCGATGCTCGTCGAAGCCGCCGACCCGATGGCCGCCGCCTTCGGTGGGGCAGCCCTCGCGGGCGCGATCATGCTGCTCATCGGCGGACTCGCACTCGGATCGGCCGTCATGGGCGCCAAAGTCGGCCTGCTCGCCCCGCTCGAAAAGCCCAACGCCTTCATCCTCGTGCTCGGAGGCGGCGCGGTGCTCGCCCTGATCTTTTTCATCATCGGCTGGATCATCGGCCGCTCGCGCTAAACGAGGCGGATGATTCCGAATCTTCACCCGGCGGGGTCACTTCAGTGACCCCGTCTTTTTTTGTACGCTCGCCCTTCCCAAGCACCATCACTTCCGGTGCAAAGAATTCTCCGAAAACTCTCCCCTCCACGTCGTCATCCCTGTGGAGGCGCATGATCGACCTGGAACGCCTGACGCAAACGGTGATGGAGCGAGCGCCGCGCCTCACGCTCTACGCCCGCCAGTGGCTCGATGCCGCGTCGGCCGATGACGTCGTGCAGGAGGCGCTCGCGTCGCTGCTGATGCAGCGAAACGCGCCGGATGATCCGATCGCGTGGATGTACCGAACCGTCCGCAACGCCGCGATCGATCACGCGAGAGTCTCGTCGCGACGGCGCAAGCGAGAGGCGGCGGTCGCGCAGGCGCGACGCGAGTGGTTCGAGGCTCGGCCGGACAACCTGATCGACGCGCAAACCGCCGAGCAGGTGCTGAAGAATCTGCCGGGCGATGCGCGCGAAGTGGTGGTGATGCGGATCTGGGGCGAGCTGGGTTTCGCGCAGATCGCCGAGATTTTGCAGATCAGTGTCTCGACGGTTCATACGCGCTATACGGCCGCACTCGCGCAGATGCGAAACGAACTGGAGAAGCCCCCATGTCACAACGAACGCCGCACGAGGACAACCTGAATCCCGCGGATCGCGAGCTCGAAGACGCGCTGCGATCGCTGACGCCGACCAACGCACGGGTTGATCCGATCGCCGCGGCGTTCGAAGCGGGCGCGAAGTCGGCGCAGCACAAGACGCGAGTGTGGCAATCGCTGGCGGCCGTCGTCACTGTCGCGCTGATCGGCTCATGGATGATTCCGCCAGCGCATCGTTCGATGCCAGGAAATCAGTTCGTCCAAATGCCGTTATCGAATCCAGCGCGAGTTGTTCCAGCGATGGATGCACACAGTGTGATGGCGATGCAGGAGGCCCTGCGCGATCGCGGGATCGGAGCGCTTCCGAAGGCGGAGGTGCCCGCTATCCGACCGTTCGACGCGAAAGACATGTTTTAAATCCCAAGTGGTCCGCGTCGTCGGACCGCAAAACAATTGAGGTTCATCATGAAGAGATATGCGCTGGTAGCGCTGTTGGTGCTGATGGTCTGCGCAGCAGGCGTCGTAAACGCCGCTCCGGCGACGACGCAATCGTCGGAAGCGGAGCCGGAGATTCGATCGTTCGAACTCACGCCTGTCGCGCCGCCGACGCCGGCGCTGAAGTACTCGTTTCAGTATCCGTACATCGATCGCGTTACAGGTAATGCGGCGCCGCTGTACCTCGACGCGATCCTGCTCATGAAGCCCGGTGCGCAGGACAAGGCCAATGACGCCCTGGACGCGTATCAGGCAAAGGACTTCAAGAAGTTCGATAAGCTCGCCGAGGAACTCGACACCCCTTCGGTAATTATGGAGATCGAGCAGGCTGGGCGCCGCCTGACCTGCGATTTCAATCCGCCGATGCGCGAGATGGCGGTCAACACGCTCCTTCCGCATCTGCATGGCATGGTGCACGGGCTTGCGAAGTCACTGGTGGTTCGCGCACGGCAGCAGATGAAGCAGGGAAAGATTGACGATGCCGTGCACACCCTGCGACAAAGTTATGTGCTCGCCGACAACATTAATGAAACGGTGCTTGTCTCGGCTCTGGTATCCGCCGGTGCGACGCGACTGACGAACGAAGCGCTCGCCGACCTCATGTCGCGTTCCGACGCGCCGAATCTCTACTGGGCGATCCGCGAACTGCCGCCGCGTTACGGCGCGATGCGCCGCAGCTGGGATTGCGAGACCTCGTGGATCTATTTTCAGTCGAGCGGGCTCAAACGATTCGCGGCGGGAGAAACCCTCACCGCCGACGACTGGCGTAAGACGTTGATCGACGACATGGCTCCGATCTACAAGATCATCGAGAACTACGACTTCAATAACGTGAAGGTGACTCCGCATCCTGATCCGATCAAGGACGCGTCGCCTGAAACGCTTGAAAGGGCCCGCGCCGCGTATGCTCAGGCGCACAAGATTTCGGCGGACGATGCCGCGAAAGTGGATCCGGCGATCGTGCTCGGGGAGTTTTATATCCGCCAGGTGCAGATCGCGATCGATCAATATGGAAAGCTGCGCGTCCTCCCGTACCCGCAACTGATTCCGCGCATCGCTGAGGCAAACGCCGCGTCGTTGAAGTTCAAGAAAGACAACCCGACCAATCCATTCCGCGAATTTGTCTCGAGCTTTCCGAAGATGGTGTGGACGATGGCGCGGACCGATCGTCAAACCGCGGCGCTCGCGGCGGTCGAAGCGATTCGTTCCTACGCGGCCGCGAACGGTGGGGCGTTGCCCAAGTCGCTCGACGATGTAAAGGAAACGCCCGTGCCCGAGAATCCCGCGATCGGCAAGGCGTTTGAATATCGCGTCGAGAAGGACACCGCGACGCTTTCCGACACGAAGTCCGAAACGCCACTCACGTACACGATCAAGATCCGTCGCTGATTCGCAGTTAGCATCGAAGTCGCTCGCGGTTTCGCAGATGCAACACGCCTTGCGCTGCGAAACCGCGAGCGTCGCTTTGCGCCGTCCGTCCCATCCGTAGAATGGGATTCATGTCCCAATCGACCCCAAGGCTTGCGGTCTTTCCCGGTCAGTTCGATCCGATCACCAACGGTCATCTCGATGTGATCCGCCGAGGAGTGAAGCTGTTTGATCGAGTGGTCGTGGCAGTGGGGACCAATCCGGATAAGCGCGAAATGTTCACGCTCGACGAACGCGTCGAGATGATCGCCGATCTGCTCAAGGACACGCCGGGCGCGACCGTCGAGAAATACGCAGGCCTCACGGCGGACTTCGTTCGGCAGAAGAAAGCGATCGCGATCCTGCGCGGCATCCGCGATGTCAGCGACCTGCGTTATGAATTCCAGCTGGCCCTGGCCAACCGGGCGGTGGGAAACGTCGAAACCGTCTTCATCATGACCGGCGATCAATACGCGCTCACCAGCAGCAGCCTCATCCGACAGGTCGTTCTGCTCGGCGGAGATGTCACGCAGCTGTCGACAGCATTGCCCGCCAACGTGATCGCCCGGCTGAAGTCGAAACAGGCGGAACTGCGTCGATTGCGGCCGGAATCCGACACACCACTCACTTGAGCGCATCGCGCGCTTCAGCGTTCTGAGGATCGAGCTCGAGCGCACGCGCGTATGCTTTCTTCGCATCTTCAACCTGTCCCGCGGCCGCGAGCATGCGGGCGAAATTGCTCCACGAGGAAGAGATCCCCGGCGCAACCTGAATCGTTCGCCAGTAGTAGCGTGCAGCCTCGGGATAACGATTCATTTCCTCCAGCAGCTTTGCATGGTTGTGCAGGACTTCGAGATTCGGATCGAGTTGCTCGGCCCGATTGAATTCCGCCTCGGCTTCGGCGTATTGCCCAAGCTGCGCGAGCTCGATCGCGAGATTCCCGTGGCCCACCCACACGCCCGGACGCACGGAAATCTGCTGCCGGTAAAGCACGATGCTGTCGCGCCACGTCTGCACCTGCAGACAGGAGAGCAGGCCCCACAGTCCCGCGAGGAGATAGACGACGTTCGAGACTTTGAATCGTTGGATCGCCCATGCAATCGCGAGCGCGACACCGAACATCGGAAGGTAGAGGTAACGATCGGCGACGGTCGACTTCTGCTGGAAATCGAACGGGACGAGCCCAAGCACCGGCAAAAGGCTGACGACAAAGATCGCGCCCGCCGCCGCGAGCAGAACCTGTTTGCGATGATTCTTCAGGAGCCACAGCGCGATTGCGACGGGGATGATCGCCAGCGCGAACCAGTACGGATGTCGCACGACGTATTGCGGGGTGCGTCCGTAGTCGATCGCGAGCCGGAGGGGCGCGACCAGCTTGTAGAGATAAAACTGGATCGCATCGAGCGCGACGAGCGGGCGCCACGGCCAGGAGACAACCGTCGCCACGACCGCGGCGGTTTGCACGCGCGCCGTCCAGATTGCGCACACGACGGCAAGGATCACGAAGGCTGCGAGTGATGTCGCGATGTTCTTCCACGATCGCCGCAGAACCATGCGATCGATCACCAGCAGGATCGCAGGAACCGCGACCGTTGTGGGCTTCGAGAGCAGGCCGAGGATGAATGCGATGAGTGCGAGCGCCCAATGCAGTCCCCGGCGAGGAGACCGCTCCGCACGCGCGAAGAGCACGTACTGCCAGATCGAAAGAAACGTGAAGAGCCCGGCGAGGATGACATTCAGCGCCGAAATCCACGCCACGGATTCCACCTGCGTCGGATGGACGGCCACGACGAGCGCGCCGCCAAACGCAGCGCGATCACTTCCGACCAGCAGTCGCAGGGCGTTAAAGGCGCAGACCACCGCGAGCATGTGTCCGATGAGGTTCAGCAGATGAAACGGATAAGCCGCGAATTCCCCCGGTGTGCTGACGGCATTGGAGACCACCGCCGCGACCCACCACAGTGATTGGGTCAGAGGCATGTAGGTGTGCATGAACGGCGTGTACCAGAATTCGCCGAGCGAATGGCCGGTGGGCGGATGAAATGCGGGCCGATACAGCGTCGCCTGGTCATCCCACGAGGTGATTCCACAGCGGAGCACGCCGCTCATGACCGCGAACGACACCAGCACGAGGATCAGCCAACATCGATGTGGGGTAGATAACAGATGGCGCATGCGGACATCATCCGGCGGTGGGGAGCGCGCTGATTGAAGCGAAAACCTCCGGGTGATTCAAGCAAGGGAGCGGAGCAAAAAATAGGGGTGAAAGTTAAACTGCGTATCGGCCGGTGCCGATAACAACAATCCCATCACGTCAGGGGCATGTGATTTCCTTGGTGATACAGGAGAAATTGCTTGACTATCTTGCCGCAGGTCTTGATACTCTGGCCTGCTGCGAACATAGAACGGTTAGGTGCGCCGAGAGAGCTAGGGTATTGTTTTCTGGGGTAGTGGGGGCTCTAAACGAGTGATCCAAACTCGTGGCGTGCTTTGACCGTACGTGGAAATATCTGTCGGCGGTGGTCGCCGGCAGGATCCTTAGTCGCCAGAGGAAGCATCCAAGATCGACACCGGTATCGAAGTCCCCATCTCTCGGGACTAACGTTGCAATCATATCTAATCATCGTTCACACCGGTTCGATTGAAGACGAATCCTCAGACGCGACGCATTCGAAGGGAGCTTCTTATGAAGCGTCTGTCTAAGACGAAGGGTTTTACCCTCGTCGAACTGCTGGTCGTGATCGGCATCATCGCGCTGCTGATCTCGATCCTGCTGCCGTCGCTCAATCGTGCTCGTGAGACGGCCAACCGCATCAAGTGCGCGAGCAACCTCCGCCAGATTGGTCAGGCGATTCAGCTGTACGCCAACGAGAACAAGGGTGCGTATCCGCGCACCGGTTGGACTCCGGCGAACTCGGTCGCGGCGACCTACGGCACGGGCGCGACCTACAGCGACCCGTTCGTCTCTGGCACGAGCGTGAAGCCCGGCGACGTGACCGCCGGCCTGTTCCTGCTCCTCCGTACGCAGGACATCACCTCGGAAGTCTTCACCTGCCCCAGCAGCAATGCTGAGAAGTGGGACTTCGGTGGCGGCGTGAACACCGCCCTGAACTGGTCGAACTGGAACGACACGACCGGTATCACCAAGAACCTGAGCTACAGCTACCAGGATCCGTATCCGAACAACAACGCGGTTGCGGCTGGCTGGAAGCTGAACACGTCGATCTCGGCTGACTACGCGGTTGCGGCCGACATCAACCCGGGCACCAACACCACCGGTGCTGGCTCGGCGGCTCAGGCCAACGGCACGATCACGCCGGGCTCGTCCTCGGGTCAGATCCGTGGCGGTAACAGCCCGAACCACGACCGTGACGGTCAGAACGTGCTCTACGGCGACGGTCACGTCACCTTCGAGCAGAATCCGTTCGTCTCGGTGCAGGGCGACAGCGTCTACACCCGCCGCACGTCTGCGACTCCGCAGAACCAGGCTGGTGTTGCTGTCCCGGCGACCGCCCTCCAGGACGGTCCGTATGACGCCGGTGACACCTTCCTCCTTCCGTTCGCTCCGTAAAGCGATCTGAAGCGAAGAAGTTCGATCCTCGAAGAGGCTCGTCGAAAGACGAGCCTCTTCTCTTTTGCGCCGCGGCGCACGCGATCGGTATGGACTGGGAAATGCGCGCGCCTTGCGTTAACCTTGCCTTTCATGGAAGAAATCCTTCCCCCGCAAACTCAGGAAGGAGCCGGCTTTGAACGGACGACCATCCGTCAGTTCACCGTCTTCCTCGAGAACAAAGTGGGGCGGTTGACGCATCTCGTCCGTGCCTTTGAAGAGCACGCCGGCAAGATTGTGGCGCTCTCGATTGTCGAGTCCGCCGACACCTCCCTTTGCCGGCTGATCTGCTCCGATCCCGACATGGGCCGCCAGTCTCTTCAGGAGGAAGGGTTTTCATTCAGCGAAATCGATGTGCTTGCGGTGGAGCTTCCGAAGCGCAGCAGCCAGCCGCTCATCAAGATCTGCGCCGCACTCCTCGCCGCCGAAATCAACATCCACTACGTCTACCCGCTGCTGACGAGCCGCGCGCCGTCGCTGGCGCTCTATGTCGATGATCTGACCCTCGCCGCCCAACTCCTCATCCGGAAGGGCTTCACGCTGCTGGGTGAGAGCGATCTGAAGTAGGGTGTGCTTCAGCACACCATCTGCGTGCTGAGGGAGGGTGTGCTGAAGCACACCCTACAAGAATCCAACCCTGAACCCCGAACCCTCAAAAGCAAATCTGGAGAATTTCGCCGCGTTCGTCCGATAGTACTGGTGGATTACACACCATCTGCCGGAGAACGCCGTGGCCGCCTTGCCTTCCTGCCAGCACAAGTACTCGTTGCACGGCGCCGCCGTCGAGATCGCCTGCGAAGTCCCCAGCCTGAACATCGCGATCGACCGCGCTCTCGGCGAATTCACCACGCCGGAATGGCCCGAAGGCTTCACGCCGACGCTTGGCTGCATTCGTCCGTACGATCAGACCGTCGTGCTGCGTCACCTCTCGCCGAGCGCCGCCTCCATCGGCAGTGAAAGCGGGATGGAAGTCTACTGCGAAGGCGAACGTTTCTGGCTCATCGATGACCGGTGGGGACTCACCGAAATCAACCTGCTCAAAGGGACGTGGCAAAGCTGGATCCTGCCTGAACCGATGCTCGACGCGCCGGACATGGTCGAACGCGCCGTGCTTTGGCCGCTCGCGCAGTTGCTCCGCAGTAAGGGGCTCTATCTATTGCCGGCCGCTTCGGTCACGCGCTCGAACTGGGGCATGCTGATCCTCTCGCCGTTTGGATTGCAGCCGGAACTCGACGCGATGATGCGCGCGAGCTATCGCGTCGTCGGCCAGCGCTGGACCTGCCTGCGTGAAGAAGATGGCCAGATCGCGATGCTGCACATGCCCGCGCCGTTGCAGATCACCTCGCAGCCGCGCGCCATCGGCGCCGTCGCAACCTCTTTCCAGCACATTGGGATCCTAAGCTTAGAATTCCACGTGGACAAGTTGTCGCGGCCGCTTCTATAGTGTCACCTAAATACTAGTGACTCCAGCGTAACTGGACTGGCCACAGTTAGGCCGCAAATGTAATCACACTGGCTCACCT
>JADMIO011121699.1_pt1 | contig 26858 bp, 18 predicted proteins | sample 8958161 | NCBI WGS metagenome assembly JADMIO01 (sample SAMN16585339, study PRJNA669376) | soil metagenome | isolation source: Crop rotation soil | place: USA: Cullars Rotation, Alabama | collected 2011
CGCGATCAACCGTCGTTCCCTGCGATGAATGGCTGGTGACGGCGTAGCCGTGATCGATATGACGAAAGTTATCCTTCTCGAAACTGACTTCTCGTCCGCTGTCGAGTTTTACCGATAGTTCTTCATCGCCGATTTTCGCGATGGTTGCTAATTCGCCATTGGCGACTTCAGTAAACGGCGCGCGGAATTGAATGCGGTCGCCTTCAGCGAATTCGCGTTCGGCTTCGCGATAGATGCTCACGCCAGACAGTCGCTGTGGGTTGTAAGTTAGTTCGCGTCCGTTTTCGAAGCGAACGGTGATCTCGTTCTCTTTATGATTCTTTGCAGTCACGCGGGAATAGTCGCCAACTTTAACGCCGTAGACCTTACTAGCGTGGTTGTATCGGAGAATGTCTTCACCGGGCACGTACGCGTTGGCGAAAGTGCGTTCGGTGCCGGTCATATCTTGACGGTTCACATAAACGATCATTTGGTGATCGTGTCGGCTGACTTTGCCGTCGCGCTGTAGCTGACGATGAATGAGTGAGTTGAGTTGAACTCGCTCTCGGTTGCGTGGCGAAACGACGAGCGTATTCTCCGGGCTCTCGCAATATGCGCTGGCGATTGTTTTCAAGCGCTGCTTTGAACTGACGATTTCAATGATCCGGCCTTGCTGTTCAAGGCTGTCGATCGCTGCGCGCATTTCCCTGGTTGAGAGTTTTTCAACGGTGCGCTTAAGTTCGGGCTTTCGTTGACGAACAACCTCACTGAGTTTTACCGTCGTCATTCCATGCTTTTGAAACTGCTCGAACGGTGTGCCCGCTTCAACCGCTTGATGTTGTCGGCTATCTCCGACAAGTAACACCTTGTCGGAAGACTCAAGGCGTGCAAAGAACTTATGAAGATTCCTGGTGCTAGCTAGCGAACTCTCATCCAACACGAAAAGTCGATTGTAAGTCGAAGGTGTTTCCAGTCGCCGGCGGATGAACTTCTGCAACGTCTCGGACTGAATTCCACTTTCTGCGAGCTGCTTGGTCGCGCGGGTAGTCGGCGCAAAGCCGCGTACTTCGAATCCTTCCTTTTCGGCTGCCTCTCTCAGAACTGATAAGGCTGTTGTCTTGCCGGTGCCTGCGCCACCTTGTAATCCGATGACTTGATCGCGAGATGCGAGGATCTGCTCAACCGCTGAGCGTTGGTTTTCATTCAGTCTGAGTTGTTGCCGCTGGGCGATTGCGTCAACCCTCTGCCGTGCATCGTTGCCAACGATCGGGAGGTGTCGCCCTTGACCGTCCAGCATGGTTTGAATATTGGACTTTTCCATTTCCAACATCCGCTGCGTTGTGGCCTGGCGTGGTTTCCGTTCGCGGATGATCTCAACGAAATCGCCGCGCTCGATGCGGCTATTGAGTTCCTTGATTACAGCTTCGGAAGTGGTCAATCCCATGTTGCGCCGCAACGCATCGGCCACAACCTTCCGCATGTCAGTGACGGCCTCGCGTTCGGTCGCATTGTCACGAGCGAAGGTCACCGCTTCCTGCGCACGTTGAGTGATCTCATCCTGAGAGAATTTGATTGGCTCACGCTGTCTCGCTTGCTCAACTGAACGCCGCGCTTGGTTGTCATAACGCGCGTCCATTTCCAGCGCCCGCTCTTGCATTTCATCACGGTCATATTTTTTGCTCGCTCGATCTGCGCGCGCCGCTGCCTGATTCAATCCCGCACCTTCTTTAACGGCGATTCCCTGTGCTTCAAGACGTTCTTTCATCGCCGCCGCTTCTTTGCGCAGTTCGGCGCTTCGTGGACTTGCTTCTTGTAGATACTCTTTGCTGAAGCCTTTGATCTCAGGTGCGCCAGTGCGCGCGTCCACTTCGATTTCATAACCGAGTCTCTGAAGTCTCTCGGCAAGATTCACTCGATAGAGGGCGGTTGCGTATTGCTGGCTTCGATATAGCTCAAGCGGTTGTAAGGGCTTCGTCCTTCCGTCCTCGGTCTTTGTGACATTGAAGATGACAACGTGCGTATGAAGTTGCGGTGCAGCATAGCCGGTCTCGTGATCAGGACGCGCCGCAGTGTGCTCGAACTGCGCGGCAACCATCTTTCCCGTAGTGACTGCGGGCTTGTTGCCGCCCATACGCGCTTGTGTGAATTCTTCGAATATCTTCAGTGCTTCATTGACAGCTTCTCGATGCGCAACCCGGATTCGTTCGTCATTTCCGACGAGCGCCGCAAGCGATACTGACTTGGGAGCGCTAAAAGTCGCATCCCAACCGGCTCGGTGTTCGCTGGTCGTTATTTCCTCGCCATATCTATTGACCTCTTCTCTCGACTTAACCGTGCGAACCAACTGTTCCCCAGCGTGCGGGTCTTGTCCCGCAACCAGCCGCTCGTACTGTTCGGTGGCAACTTCTCCCTTTAATCCCCACTCCTCAGCCAATCGGCCATACCACTGTCCACGGACTTCGCCCGATTCGCTGTAGTAGTTCTCCTTCGCGCTGACAAATTCCTGCTGGTAGTAATCTTTCGCCTGACCAGCGGAGAGCGCCTTACTCATCGTCATCATTGGCTAGACCTCATCCCAATCAAGCGCCTCGGCTGTCTCGGGTATGCTTTCCTCGGACGAAATCACTAACTCCGGTTGTTCGTGCGTAGGCGGTTCCGTTGCTGGCAATGGCGTCGGCTCTGTTGGCTGCTCAACCACTGAGCGTACAGTTCTTCGTATGAAAGCGTGCGCGATCTGCTCACGCTGAACCGGCTGAATACGAAATGGCACAACCGCGTCAGAGTATTTCCAATAGCCATGAAGATTTCTCAGCGCCATGATCTGTTCCTTGCTTACAACTGACCGCCGCTCGGTGTAGGTGGAGTAGTTGATTGAATCGCGGCCATTCGCTTGGACGGTTGCGGTAGTCCCGATCCTTGGCCGCTCCTTTTCTTCTTCCCCGATCATGTCGGAAACCCAACGCGCTGATTCCGGCTCATTGCAGCGAAATAGAATCTTTAGGTGCGGAGCAGAAAGCATCGTCGCTGCGTTACGGCCGTAATGCTCTTCAAACTGCGCCTTGTTCTGCGTTCCTACTACTAACTTAAGTCCGTACTTTCGTCCTTCAACCAGAACCGTCGATAACGCTGGCAGTCGTTTCAATGAGTGAACCTCATCGACAACAACCCAACATGGCCGTTGCTGGGCCCAACTCGGTGGCGCAGCCAATAAGCGTTTCATCAAGATGTTGATCCAGGCGGCTTGAATTGTTCGCAGGGCGTCGCGCGTGTCTTGAGTAGAAGTGATGAAGATCCAGCCGCGCCTCTTGTATCCCCAAGCCGTCAGACTAAACTTGCTGTCGCAATCGTCCAGTGAAGGCAACAGTTTCAACGACTCTCCGATCTCCGAGAGCGTTGCCAGAACGCCTCCGCGCTGTCCCTTCGCATCTTTATCAATCAGGTGCGCGTGCTCGGTGCCCTTAACGACCTCATCAATCAGGTTTTCATCGGTGAGCATTTCAACAATCCGCGCGGCGTTGGGTTTGAATTCCAACATTCGGGCGAAGATGCTGCGGGCGGACTTAATGAAGAACTGCGCATTGGTATTCGCGTGATCGCGATCGGGAAAGAAGCTCTCCGCCACTAACTGCCGATCGGTTGCGCCGCCGTTTCCATTTTCGAAATCGACTTCTAAAGTTGGCGACCAATAAGGGCAGCGGGCATCAAGTGGATTTAGAACTACGTCTTGTCCGGGATTGAAATAGTTGGTAATGAACTCTCCCGCGGGGTCATAGCAAACAACGGCTTCGGGTGGATTGCGGCGGGCAATCATGCCCAGGATTTGTTGAATGACCTGGCTCTTTCCCGTTCCCGGATCGCCTAAGAGCAACAATCCTTCGGTTTCCTCCTCGCGCGGCACTCGCAGTACGTAAGAGCGCGCGTCCATTCCGATCAGCTGTCTGATTGCGTCGATCATATTTGGCTCCCTTGTCTGTAAGTCGTTATAGCTGTGCCTGCCGCTCTCCGGTATTGGCGGGCGTATTTCTTTGGCGAAAGCTCCTTCGTGCCTCTGATCGGTTCGCCTTTTAAGTAGAGCCGCTGCGCCACTGCATCGAGGATGGTTACACCGATTGTGCCGAAGATGAAGATCAGCAGTCCGCCCAGCCATGCCGGACGCCAGATATCAGGAATGCTTCGCCCCTCGTACATATGCTCCTTAAACCACTCGTACTGAGCGAGATCGGGCACGATGATTTCGGCCCAGAAGAACTGCTTGTATTCAATCCCGCCTCTGAGATGGACAACCGGATAGTGGCGATGGTCATACTGGTAGCGACCGAACTCATCCATCTCTATCGTGATCTCATCGTCCTGCGCGACCAGCCGTACTTCCTTCTTTGTTTTTGGATCGATGATGGTGCGGACGAGGATGGTGTAATGGGATCGTGCGCGAGACAGATAACTGCGATAGCTGCTCTTCAGATATTGCTTGAAATACATCCGCTGGATCGGAGAAAAGGTCGTGCTGATCCAATAGCGATGAATCAGGTACCCGCCAGCGCCACCAATCAGAAACATCACGACTGCATAAGCGCAGAATCTTCGAAACGCATTCTTTGATCGTGTGCGCCCTTCTTCAGTTAGAAATCCTAGCCTCGTTTTCATGGCATAGTCCCCCCTTTCCGCCAAATGCAGATTTTCAAAAATTATTCAATTGGTCGTCGGAGAGGGATTGGAAAGGAGCGCCCCCCAAAACACTCCTCGCCGGCGAGCGCCGGAGAGATGGTTAACGAAAACCATTCTCCAACGTCTTCCATACACGGCAGACTTGGAACGAAATTCCAGTCATGCCGAAATTTACTTTTGCAAAGAACAAAGGAGCGCGTGCCTTAATCGCGCTCGCGCATTTCAAAAAAAAAGACTCCTATATGTTATTGACGGCAGATTTCGCGTTTTCCTCGTACCGGCTCACGAAAAAATCTTCATTTTTTGTGCCCAGCCAAAAAAACTCCCCTAATAGTTAATGACGGCACATTTCGCGAAATGCTCGTACCAGCCAAAAATATTTTTTCGTGCCGAAAGAAACTTTGGCCCTTAATATGTTATTGACGGCGTTTTTTGCGTTTTCCTCGTACCGGCCCCAAAAAATATTTTCCCGGTTGGTGTCGTCTTCTCTCTCCAATCTGTACTAGACGGGAGATTTCGATAGATCTTCCAGGCACATCCAAATTTATTTTCAAAGACTTCGCATGCGTCATGCCATGAGCAACGGTGATCTCCCGTTTTCAATTAGTTATAGACGGAAGTTTTGCTCCAAAATTCCACTCCACGCGAAATTTATTTTCAAAGGTCGCTGGCACTTTCTAAAGACGCGACATTTCGTCAGAAATTCCGCTTGGCTCAAACTTTTTTCGCGGAGCGTGGGTCAACCTCTCCAGTTCCCTAAGGCTCTCTCCGGGTATCTTCAGGTATCTACAGTTACCTAGACAGTGCTCGCGTGTGCTTCCAGGCGCTGCCTGTTGTAAATGACGACAACGTATGTGAAACACAACATCCCTCCCACTTCGATTCCACAGCGAATCGAAAACATGTCATTAGTGAGCGCGCCAATCGACCAGCTTGCACAATAGATCAATTTTGAAAATCCGTCTGTGTTGTGCAACACAATCATGTTTGGGGAATGTGGAGGAAATCGAAGGTTCTTTTGTGTTGTAGAACACAATGATCTTCGCACATGAAAAAGTCGACGGTGCGGCGAAATCGGAACCAGCAAATATAGCAATCGACCCCGCAAACGGAGTAACATCTGCGCCACTTGCCATGATTTCAAAGCAACAATTAGCGAGCATGACTGAGGTTCTGGCGACTACTTCTGTTATCGGCGTGGGTTGGGCGCTGGGCGGAACGGTTGGCGCAGGGATCATGGCTGGGATCGGCATCAACCTCGGCAGTGACATCATTCAAAAGGGAGGCATATATCTTAAAGAAAAATGGTTGTCGGCGGAGTATGGCGTCCTGAATCACGACATCCAACGGGCTTTAGCACGCGGCCTTGTGAAGGCGCTTAGCAGACTTGAACAGCGTTACTTCGAGCGAGCGGAAGTAAAGTCTGAGACGCGTGAAAAGAACGACGCGATTCGAGGGTTGTTTCAAGAACTCAGGGACGTCGCGCCAACGGTACTTGCTGCGTCAGTAGAAAAGGTCGCTAGCGACGCAGAACTCAAGCAATATCTCTACGGTGAGATACAAGAAGCCAGGAAGCAATTGTGGGAGCGTATTGAAGGCACGAAACTGATTTACACTTACTACGGAGAACAGTTCAAGAATTTTCTTAGAGACCACATCAATGAAGAACTCGTCTTTTGTTTCGGGGAGGAGCTTAAGACTGACAACTACGAGTGCAATAAGGCCTGGCGCGCGTTTCAACGTATGTTACTCGAAGGAATTCAGGCTGATGTTAGAGCAGTGCAATCTCACCAAGAGCGCATCCACGCGGATCTACAACTATTAGCGGGAATAGAGACGCGACTCGACCAGCTCGTCAATGAAGTTGAGAAGCGGACGGCGAACGAGCCATTTGAGCGAGGGTTTGACGAAGGACTTCGCAATCTTAAGCAGGTTCTGGAAAACGTCGCCGCCACGACACGACGGACTGAACGTAAGATCGATGAGTTGGCTGCGGACGTGAAGACGTTACTGATAACCGATCACAGAATTCAGACCGACCGTGCTTTCCAATACCAACTTCCGGCTCCTCCATCTGACTTCACAGGGCGCGAGAAAGAACTGTCCGAACTTAGAGCTTTAGTAAGAAGTGGCAACGTGACAATCTCTGGACTGCACGGAATGGGTGGTATAGGAAAAACGGCTTTAGCGTTAATGCTCGCAAGCGAGCTGAAGGAAGCATTTCCCGATGGGCAGATTTATCTTGACCTAAAGGGAGTTAGCCAACGCAACGAAGCCGGCTCTAAACAAATACCGCTTTCATCGGCGGATGTGATGACACACGTTATTCGGTCATGGTACCCGGAAGAAACACTTCCAGATTGTGAAACGGAATTGAGTGCGCGTTATCGAACTGTCCTTGCCAACAAGAGAGCACTACTGTTTTTCGACAACGCCCGAAATGCCGCACAGTTAACGCCGCTAATTCCGGGTAATTGTCAGTGTCTGATACTAGTAACATCACGTCAGCGTTTCTCGTTAGGTGGTCGTGAACCATATGACATTGACAAACTGAAACCGGAAGACGCAGTAAGGTTATTGCGCGTCAATTGCTCGCGCCTCAACGACCAAGAAGCAAATGACATTGCCAAAATTTGCGATTACTTGCCGATGGCTTTAAAACCGGCAGTTGGCCTACTTAGTAAGTCACGCGGTCTATCTGCTCAAAGTCTGTTGAAGAAACTGACTGATAAGAAAGAGCGTCTCAATCTTAAGGACGCTGAACGTAAGGATGAACTGGTTGATATCAGCATCGAGGCCTCATTTCAATTAAGCTATGAATTATTAGCGGACGATGATATTGAGGCTTTACAACAGCATTGGCGGAGATTGGCTGTGTTCCCAGACACTTTCGATGAAGCTGCCGCTGCCTCACTCTGGCAGGTCGACGAAGATAGAGCGACAGAATGCTTGAACGCACTCGATAGTTACAGCCTGATCGAGGTTCAATCCATTGGCGAGACAAAGAGCCTTCGATATAGCTTGCATGATCTAGCGCGCGACTTCGCTGACACTCGACTAGGGTCGGTTGAACGGGATTCCTGTCGTCAGTTACATGCCAGCTATTTTGCTTCAGTGCTTAAGGGAATTAATGACATTTATAGGGATAACCACAAAGATCAAGCATATTCAGCGTTGGAGTCATTTGACACAGAGTGGATCAACATTGAAGCTGGCTGGAACTGGGCAGCAGGATCTGCCTCCGCCGCCGCTCTGCGTTTACTTAGTGATTTTTCAGACGCCGGGACTTCTATTCTGTTTTTACGGCAGCGATCTGGCGAGCGTATCAAGTGGCTTGAGTCTGCCGTAGATGCCTCACGCAAATTGAATTTACGTGGTGCGGAAGGTAGACACTTATGTAACCTAGGACGGACCTACCACAACTACTCAACAGATAAGCACGAAGTGTCAATCGGGTACCTCCAAGCTTCTTTAGCGATAGCTCGTGAGCTTAATGCGATTTACGACGAAGGGCAGGCGTTGGGTAGCCTTGGTGTAGTCTACCGCGATCACCGGAAACTAGAAACCGCAAAGAATTTGTTTGACAAGAGGCTTGAAATTGCGCGGAACACAAGTGATCGTCATGGAGAGGCAAGCACGCACGGCAATGTGGGTCTGCTCCTTCTTTGGCAGAAGGATTATGAGGGAGCATTGCAGCATTTTGAAGAACAACTTCGGATGGCGCGAGACCTTAAAAAGAAACATCTTGAGTGTCAAGCTCTAGGCAATTCTGGTCAAGTCCTTGCTTGCCTGGGCAGGATTGCTGAAGCAATAGATCTCTTGAACGAATCCGTTCGTTTAGCGCGAAGAATTGGAGCGCGTCGCGCAGAAGCCGGTGCATTGGGACAGCTGGGCAACGTTATGTTCAATAACCTCCAGAACTATGAACTCGCAAAAGCGTTATATGAACAGTCGCTGCAGATAACACGCGAGGTTGAATTCGGCAGAGCGGAGAAAGGTGCCCTCGTAAATTTGGCTAAAGTATGCCTCGATCTCGGTAAAAAAGGTTCTGCCAGTGATTGCAGATTAGCTATTAAATACTGCGAAGAAATTTTACCGATAGCTCGCAAGAGCAAGGACAAGCTTAGTGAGGGATTGACACTTTGGAAAATGGCACAAGGTTTCCACGAATTACAGAATGATAAGTCCGCATGCGACACTGGGCGAAGAGCCTACCATATTCTAAGTTCGATTAAGCATAAAGGCAGATTCAAGGTCAAAGAAGCAATCGAAAAGTGGTGCCGCTAATTAGCCGAATCAACCTTGTGCCGGCGAGATTTCATTTGCCAAAGTAACTCTTGAGTAACTTTCCTAAGGAGTCGCTTATCGCATAGCGAGTTTTTCGCTTAATTGAAACGGTTGTCTTTCCGTTTTCTTCTTTAATAGTAATCGCTTCTTCTTCTTCTGATTTACCCTTGGTTATCAGCGTGTGTAAGGCTACAAGGCCAATTGTGGCCAGCGCAACGATTTCAGCACCGCCCAGAATGAGCTGTTTTCTACCTGCGCCTTCAATCGCTGATTTAACAGCGTCTTGATACCCGTCGGTGTCGGCAGCCGTCAAAAGCAACAGGCGAGAGAGCTGCTCTATTTCCTCGATGTTCGCATAGGGGTGGTCTGTGATGGGTCGCAGCAGTTCTTGTTCGCGTGCTTCAGGCGCGCGGCCTTCTGAAATCTTCGTAGCCAGATATTGGGCAGCTTCTAGCGCCTCTTCCCTGGTTAGATCATTAATCTGTTTCTCTAAGTCGCTCATTTTCGCCTCCGTTAGAAAAATATCGAACCGTTGAGAGCGAATGCACCCCAAAAGAAGGGATGATCAAAACGCTCCTTCATGGCAAGGCAAGTCTGTTTATAAATGTCCACATAGCTTCGCGAAGAGCCTGCTGCTGAGATCTGGCTGAATGTTGTCACCCATTCTAGGGCAGCATTTTGATCAATGTCCCAAAGTGGACTGATTAGTACGCGGGTGCCCTTACCGAAGAGCGTCTGCTCAAGACCATACCGAGTTCCTCCAGCGACGACCTCCGTAACACCGCTTGAACATGCGATCGTCACGAAAAGGTGAGGGGATCGTTCGATTTCTTCAAAGTCATCCCACGTTAGAATGAATCTTTCCAGATCTGGAACCTCAGCAATCGGAAATAGACTCGGCGGGAGTTGGTGCTCATCCGCTACACATATTCCAAAACCTCTGCCACTGCCGGCAAAGGTGCCGTGACACATGAAATAAATGTGATTTACCTTCGGCATCATTTCGATGACGTTTTTCTGTGTGCCATCAAGTTCGGAAAGCTCTACCACTCCATAGGATTTCCGAAGGGCCTCAGAGATTCGGAGGCTTGCTTCCAACGCGCGTTCGCGAAATCTTTTTGAATCGTGCCGCTTCGTAACAGTCACTACTCCAGCGGACTTGGTTAGTGGTTGGGAGACTTTGTTGGTGAGCAACAAAGTAGCAAAGTTCGGTGCGAACGTTACAGTAGTTGTTTCCAATAATTTCTTACCGCAGGGCATCGTTAAAAGGTGGAGCGGCAGGCCTGTCAAATCTCGACCGGGTAAGAAGCATACATGGCTGCTTACGCTGACACTCTTCTCGACAAACCTTCCAATCTCTCGTCCCAGCGCCTCCCAGTCTCGCAGTTCTTGATCCAGAACGGAAAGATCTGCAGGATTAGCTCGTTTCAAAGAAAGATAGGTTTGGTCTCTGATCTCTCGAACTCTTTCCTTATCCCAACTTTCCTCACTCAAGCCGATCGGTTTCTCAGGCGCTGAAGGAAGATGGCAGATTCGAATTCTGCTTTCCGCTGCGATTGGAAAGAAAACGTCCACTGGCCGGTGAAAGGTCTGCGAATTGATACGTATGGCATTGATAATATCCTCAGTTGATGAGTGAGTATTCAGTCTTGAGGCAATTTCGCGAGCATTGGCGAATTCGTACAGCCTTATCAGCTCTGTTATCGGAAGAAGGTCCCGATCAATCAGACTCATAGCAACTTGAGTCACTACCTGCTGAAACTTTTCTTTGTCATACATCCATGAGGGTGCGAAAGACACACTTTCGTCCGACGGGACCTCCTGCTCAAGCAGGTCTAACGCGGTGTCAAACCTTTGCCAACAGTCGTCCAACCTCCCCAATTCGAAATAAAGCCATCCTAGAATGAAGTAATACTCCCAAGGCTTTCGTGCTTCGAGACTTTCAAACCAATCGAGTTCCGTCCAAACCGGCTTGGGCACTTCCTGAGCTCTACGCTCGTCTAGATACCTCTCTGCAATCGATGTTGCTATCGTCACAGCTAGGGAGGGGTTTGAGCGTTGACGCTTACTCTCTAACTCTTCGATTAGGAGATGCAAGCAATTTGTGATGAAGTCCAGAGCGTCAGCGTCGGACGAATGAAATCGCATTGCTGCTGCTGCAACGCGGAGGGCCCTGACTGATGAGTTGGCAGCCGACAATTTGTGAGCCTCCCTCAGATCGAAAAGACCGCCAGCTTCATCGCCAATAGCTCTTTTGACGATTCCTCTTGTAAGCAAGTACTCGGCTCGTTCAGAGGCATCCATCGTTTCGTCCGTTAATTCGATTGCTCGATCAAGGTATGAAAGTGCTTGGGGAAATCTGTTCGTCTGAAACTCGAGAGTTACGAGGCTGTGAATTATCGAACGATCATCAGGGTGTAGTTCTAGTTCGGAGTCCAGAATCTCTTTGGCCTTTCTAAATTGTCCCATCTGTCGGAAAACGATTGCTCGATTGCGTGATAGAACCGATAAGTTGTGAGGGTCATGTTGGTTCTCAGGTACAAGTGCATCTATTTTTTCAGCTAAGTCGTAGGCCTGTAGCGCCCCCTGGTACTCGTTTTGATAACGGAAGACATTGCCAACTTCATTAAAGAAATTCCGCACGAGGGACGGTCGATGTACTCCCAGGTTTTCATGAATCGCGTTGTTCTGAATCAACTCCATAAGCGACCCAGTGAACTCAGCTGCGAGGTCATATGCTTCGGCCGCATTCATCGACCTGATCGCCTGAACTCCAATTGACATTGCTGCAAAATAATCTTTTGGCTCAAGTGCGCGGTGCAGCATATCCTTGCCCAAAAGTGCTGCTGCTCTCAGCTGTCCATTTGCTATGAGTGAATCAATTGTTCCGCCCACCATCTCGCCAATTTCAACGCTCTTATCGATACTATCGTTGAAGGTGTACTGGTTGAGTATTGTCTCCACGAAAGCCTTGCTGAACAGTTCTGCTGGTAGCTCTTTTCCGGGGGCAACGGTCATGCGAATTGGGGATGTCTTGAACATCCCTTCTAGCTCCTTTTCAAAACCGAACTCTTTGAACATTTCGGAGACTGCGGATAGGGTGTTCTTGAACTCATCAATGTCTGTGGGGCTTACGCCGCCTACGGTGATATCCCATAAATCTTGAAACCGGACAGTGCTACGAATAGTGTCGCTTGAGAGAGTAAACTGAGTATCCAGGGTGACATTTTCGTTGCGACCCAAGAGCCAGACATTGACTAGATAAGCTGCCCAGAATTTCCCTCGTGGATTCGATGCCTTTGAGTGCGAGTGAAGCGTTGCATTGACGTATTCGCGAAGAAAGCCTCGCCTGAAACCTGTCGGATCTTTCATCGGATCTGTTAACTCAAGACAGTCCTTAACAATTTCTGATAAGACTTCGGATGTCAGACAAATCGAGGGGACTCGCTCGCGCAGAGTTGAATCGAGTGTGGGAATCTCCCTTGACCTGACAGCGGAATCCAAGAGCTGTCTTATCAGGTGTGAGACGACTAGCGTATGAATTTTCTGCAAGTATTCCTTCTGCTTTGCGTCGCTCGTTTGCGGCCCAAACTTAATGGCATGTTCAAGCAGTTTGCCATCCAGTTGACTCTTGACGATGCGCAAGACCAACGGCGATAGTGCCGCTATTTGCTCGGCTTGGGGCTTGTCGAAAAGGCTACCTGAAATCACTTCATTCATGACGGGCGCGATCATTGAGTTAATCCAGGGCGCCATGGCAAAGTACAGTTCTGAATAATTCTTGCAATACGTAACAGTCCAATCTTTTATTAAATCCGGTAGTTGCTTTTCGATTTCGATCTTTGCTGCGTCCGGCACTACGACAATCATAGATTGGAGATCGCTATTTGCGGCGGCTAGAGGAAAGAGCAAATTAACTTTCTGCTTGCAGGCTGGACAGAGCACTGCGTTAAGTGTCCCCTCAAGCAGTTGCATGATCGGCTCGATGTCGTCGGGAAACCCGACGAATTGAAGATTCCACTGCACTGGGATAGGTTGATCACAACTAGGACAGTTGACGTAGGACTCTTGTGCCATGTTGTTAGACGAACCAGACGGTGAAGGTTTGTGCCGCCCGCAAGTCCTGGGAACTGCCGGCGGCTCCGGCACTTTAGAAAAGACTAAAAACAACTACCAGAGCGAAGCCTGCAATTTCGCGCCCACCGTAAGGTTCGGCAAAAACGTAATTACACTCTCAGCGGAAACGTTGCCTAGTTCCTTCGGTTCCATCTTGTACAACTCACCGCCATAGACTCGACCTTCGCTTCTAAGAGATTCCGGTGTGATTGATTTGAGCATTTGCCACAACAATCCAACCAACTCAGGTTTTGCCTTAATTGCGTCCGCTAGCGGCTTCTTCGGGTAAAGCAACAAATAGACATTCGCTGCGATCGCTTTTGAATGATTGAGGATAAAGCGAAATGTTTCGCCATTCGTTTTACTCTTACGATTGATGTAGGTGCAAAGGAATAGCGGCGGCTGACGCTCTTCTTGTGAATACCAAGGTGAACGATGTCGAGAGAGATATTTCTCCTCAACTCCTTCACTCTTGCCGCTCTCGAAATATTCCCAAAGCGAAGGATATTTCGCTTTCACTTCTGACTCCGGCAATTTGCACGACAACAAGTATTGCTTTCGGTCTACCTTAGGATCGCCATGTTTATCAGCCAACACTTCGTCGGATGAGAGATGCCTTGGGCTTGGCAGAATCGGGATTAGAAATTGCTTTGGGAGTTTCAACTCGGCGATCTGTTCGGGCGTCACAATGAAGAACTTGTTTGCGCCGGTCGCTATCCCTCTCTTGATGGTGAACAAGTCCGAAAGCCTAATTCCTTCTTGAGCTTCTCTTCCGTGACTACCATTCTGCGGAAACTGAGTCCACTTCCCAGCCTGCATTAGAACGTGAGCAGAAACATTCGCAGACATCGACGGCTTCAGAAGGCTTCCGCCGAAAGTAAACTCCACTTGATGCTGCGAATCCGGCTTCGATTTCTTAAACCAGACTACCGCCGATGAAACCAAAGCATCGTCAAACTGAACGTCAGAAGGATCGAATCGGTGAATGCGTAGAAGCGTAACCTGGTTGAGCAAGTATTCTTTGATCGCCCGTCCATAATTCACGTCCATGAATTCGCTCGGAATCAACCAAGCGGCCAAGCCGTCCTCAGCCATCCACGAATGCGCGAGACACATGAAATAGCAGTACAGTCCTGATAGCCCGCTCAGATTGATCCCGAGCGATTGACGAACTGCGATGTTGAGTCGAGTCTTGTCACCGTTAATAAGGTGATGATGACGAACGTATGGTGGATTACAGATCAATAGGTTGGCTTTTTGCGTTTCGGACGTTGGGGCGCTCTGCTTGGTGAAGTCGGCATGCTTTAGTTGCAGCAATTCATCACCCCACAGTTCAGCCGCGCTGTCTGAAACGCGTTCGTCGATCTCAAATCCGAATGCTGACTCAATGCGTGCGCGATGAAAAATCTTAAGCAGAGCGGAGTAGAACGAGCCGGTCCCGAAAGCAGGATCAAGAAACCGAACCTTCATTTTCGCCGGAAGAGTCTGTCGAGCATACTCGAGGATCTCCGTCGCAAGAGCGCCGGGGGTTGCGAACTGGCCCAACTTGTTTCTCTCCGCTTGCGTCTTGGATGAGTCGAGGTGCCTTTGCACCTTCAAGCGTGAAGCTTCAATGTGTTCGACGCGCTGCATTCCTTACAATCCTAGTTTCTTGAGATCGTCGATGCGGTGTTCCCAAACCCAGTCTATTCCTTCAGCCGCTTCGTAGCCAAGATATCCACTGTCAAAATATCCGCACAGGAAAAGAATAAACTGCACTTGTGGGCCGTACGTTCTTCGCAACTGAGAAATCTTGACCGCTTCCTCTTTGCGCCTTTTGTTGGTGTTCGTGAAATCTCCGGCAGACTTGGCTTCAATCAGTATCGGAAAGGTTCCGGCCTTCGACTTTCGGGGCATCACAACCGCATCGATCGGGATGTTGATCTGTTTGATTCCATCTTCAAGCTTAATCGGTGCATTCATCCGAAACGAGAACGTCGCCGGCGCGAGTTGATCAAACGTCGAGCCCGTGCCCGCATAAGTGTAGCCGCGAGACTCCAACCATTTCTTAATCGCTGCGAGCTGTCGTCGCTCCTGGGCGTTTCGGATTATTGGATCGCTAACTGAGCCACAAAGACGATCCGCTACGATGGTTGCGGCCCGATGAATCTCAGTTCTTTTTGGTTTCTGGCCGCTGTCGAGCCACGGGAATATGTCTCGGTCGCAGAGTTTGAGAATCGTGGCACTAATCTTCTTGAGATTTGATTCGAGGTCGCTTGCTCTCTTTGGAATGCGCTTGTTGATCTCCATGCTGAACACAAGACCCGCCGGTATGCCCGATAAGCCGATGAGTCTGTCACGAGCGATGGGCGGTGCCGTGGACATTCGAAGCATTGGTAGTACAGAAGGGTTTTCCCGAAGTATTGCCGGGCTGAGATCGGTCAGATTCTTGGTCAGCTTCAATGCACTCTCGACTGCCACGGTCGCCTCTGCGCGGGCGCTTCGATATGCCTGCGGAGCGAACTTGATAAACCAGTCGTTATAGAGATCGACTGACTTGGCGATGTCCTTCTTCCAGCTTTGGGGTTTGTCGGAGTTAACTGGCATTTGCGTTGAGTATTGTGAGATGCGGAATCTTACCTATTTCCTCGCATCTACCCTTCGTCTTCGTCAGACTCGTCGTCCGTTTCATCTTCCTCGACATCAACGGTTAGCTGCTCGACATAATCGCGGCGAATCTTCCGGAGCGAACGGCGAGACAACGGGTCCACTAAAAAGAACCACCAACCGTTAGTGGCATGTCCGGTAATGGCGCTAGCGGCATCTGATGGACTTGCATAGGCCACACCTTCGATTTCGATCCTGCCATCCTGAAGCAGTGTCGCGATTCTATCTGAGAATTTCTTCCCGCGCGGGATTAGGTTAATACCTGGTTCAAGGATTCCTGCCCCGATCAGGTCAGACACATGGATCTTCTTTCGTCGTCTTGGCTTTGCAGCAACATATGGCGACCGGTGACCTGGTGGTACAGGCCAGACAGATATTATGATGTCGGTCAGTTCTCGGGTCCGAAAACGAATCGATTCATCCGTCCATCGATCGCTTGCCTTCCGCAACAACTCCCGGTTGAGCATTAAGACATCGTGGGCTTCAAGGCCTCCGCGTTTGCCGTTATTACCAAGCCACGGTCCATTGGATACCTTGCTATTCAATTTGCCTGTTAATAATGTCAGATTACCGAGGGTGTGAATCAGACGGTCTCTTTCCTCCTCGGTGCCTCCCTCGGCAAGCTGCCAGTTTGCCGCCCACTTTAGCGGCATAACATGCTCAATAGCGTACTTTCCTCTCGCGACGCGTTCGCCTCCTAGACCGATCTTATCAGCCTTGAAACCGCGTAAATGGTCTTCGATCGCTTCAAGTAACATCCGCAAGCGCCCGCGTCCAAGGCGACGATAAGCAAGCAGCGTTTCAAGCTCTTCGCGAATTTCGCCATCATCAGGCCAATAGCTGCTGGGGCTTGTTTGCCCAGCGAGATTAGCCTCTATTAAATCGCCCGCGTTCTCGCGAGAAGATGTGCGCAAGAGGGTGATCAGTTCCGCTACGATTTTGTTGTAGTTCTTAGTTGTTGCCCGAACTAACATCCGACGGACCATCCAACTCTCTATAGCATCAAGAGCTTTGACGAACTGATTTTCCGGCACTGGCGGTTGTTCAGGATCGAGTAGCCACAGCAACAATGGCTTAATAACTTCACTTTCAAGAACGCCGGTCCGATATACAAAAAGCCCCAGCCTATCAATCGGCCCCGTCGTTGAAGCGGCGGTAACAAACTGCCGATAGACTTGAGATGAATCGTAAATCTGTCCGAGGAGCTGATTCATCGGAAGGCCAGCCTCATGGTCAGCGAACCGCTTAAATCTATTAAAGATTTCGCGTGTGATAACCTCTTCGCCGGTTCGGGCTATTAGCAAATGGTTAAGAAAGATTGAAGATCGCGGATATCGAAAACGTCCAACGCTAATTTCTGTTTCCCAAAAGCCAGTTTCGAAGTCTTTCCAATAGAGTTCATAAGCGTTCTCAACGTCCGTTTCTTCCTCCAAAAGACGCTGAAAGATGAAGTTCTTGATGAGGTCAGCGGCAGTCAACTGAGCACCACGAGCGTTGAGAGTCTCGAATATCTCTTGAGCGTTTTCCTCTGCGGTCAAATCAATTACAACCATCTGCACCAGTTCGCGAGCTACAGTTTCAATCGCGGCGGCTCGCGTTTGAACGGCGTCCTCGCCAGCCAATGTGAGCCACTCACGCGCCTGCTCGCTGAAAAAACGATGCGCCTCAACCATTCGCTCGCCACGATAGCCTGTTGCGTCATGGTCCACAGGAGGGTCTGCGCCCATAACAGCATTGAAGGCGTCACGGTCACGATTCGTTGGCCAAACCTTGAAGCGATCTTCCGGTTTAGAACAGAACGGCTCGGCATTTGTGACAAGTGGCTCAAGACGCGCTGCTGGCGTTAGTGCATCGACTGACGACAATTCAGCCTGCAAGGCGTCAAGCAGGAGTTGAAGGGTTGTTAGGCGCTGCTGACCGTCAATGATCGTTCGAGTTTGCATCAAGCCAACTGGATTCTGGACTTGTTGAAGTACCACAGCTCCCAGAAAGTGAGGTTGATGCTTGTATTGCGGTTCTTTCAAGAGCCGATCTGCAACACGAGCGACATCATTCCAAAGAGGTTCCCACTGACTCTCCTGATTCCAGACGTACCGACGCTGGAAGAGTGGAACAATTAGCCGCTGCGGCTGCATGAATACAAGCTGAGGAGTTCGGACTTGTGTTTCCAAATTGTCCTTCCGAAGTTGAGAGTAAAATGAACTGGCTCAATTAATACGGTTATTGTCACACTGTCAAGCGACAGCTGGCGTCTTCGCAATTTATGATCTTAACTCGTTTAATCTTAACTCGTTCTTTGCTTGGCACGTCTGTGTTTGTGACACGTCCATCACGAGGGAGAAGTGGTCTTTGATTTCCAAGTTGGGACAATATTCATTTGCGCCGTGCCAAAAGTCCCGCCACAATCTCGTCGCCTCTTTCCTCGACCTGAGTTGTGATCTTTTTCCAGGCAGCGGCGGTGGGCTTTTCCCCTCCAAGCATCAGCTTGAACCCATGCCCGACAAGGTAACGCAGCCGAGCAATTTCACCGTAAAGTATCCGCTCATTCCGTGCCAGGCCGGAGCCTTCCTGCAAAGCGGCCACTAGGATTTTGTGGCACCAGGTGTTTGGATCCAGTCCCTCTTCGGCGGCTAGTTTCTCGACTTGCTCGTATTGGTCCCTCGTTACCCGAAAGGCGATGTTTCGGGTTCTCACCGTCTTCTTTTCCGCCATCAGCTTGTTTCCTCCGCACCTGAAAAATCGTCAGAATTCGTGTTAGCAACTCTGCTCACGTTTGTTAGCACCTGCTAACGATTGTAAACGAAGATCACCTAAATGCGGCAGATACGCGTGTTAACAGAACGACGCGGTTGCTCACAAACGTGAGCAACGCAGCCCGCTAAGAGCGGGGTGACGTGTCCCATTGTTTCAGGTGCGCAGCACCTACTCCACCTTCACTCAACTTGATTGGGACGAGGTAATCTCAGCGAGATGGCTTTGCATTATAGGCTCGATGCTTCAGAGGTGCGTTAGCAGCTCTTATTGACGTTACAGCCGCAGCGAAGAAGTCAGTCAAGGGCGAAGCGAACTGATTTGTAGTTCGCGAAGTTCAACGCAGCGAAGCGGAGACCCTTGACGGGCTTTGCAGCGCAGGCTACTCCCGGGTGTGCGATAACCTAGACATAGGCTTTTGAAGTTGAGCCAAATATAATATTTTGTTCGCGAATAATTGAGGTTCGACATGAGAAGGAATTCCGAGACCGGGAAATACGATGTTATCAAATACTCGCGTTCGGGCGAGATTCTAGAAACTTTAGACTATGCTATCAAAGGTCAAGACATGGCGGAGTCCATCTGTGAGATGAAGCAAAGAGAGCTAACATCAAAAGAAATCGAAGATGGTCATTATTGGTCTATCCCGAACAGAGCTTCGACAAAGCCTCTACCGCCGAGAAAGCGGAAGCCTCCGAATCGAAGGCCTCATAGAAGATCCTAATTCGCCATGCGTCACTTAGCGCTCCTCGTAAAACCCATGAGATTCGCTTCGGCACTGTTCGTCTGTCTCACCCTAACGTCTTTCGTTGTTGCTCAAACGAAGCGCACGGAATTAACGGCCCGCCAGATTGCACAAAGAACTTTCCCGTCCGTTGTTGTTTTGGTCACGGAAGATCGAAGTGGTGATGCATATTTAGGAAGCGGCTTCTTCGTTGATGACGATGTTGTTGCCACGAACTATCACGTAATTAAGGGAGCGACAAAGATCGTCGCTAGGCGTGTAGGCCAAAAACACGTCTATAAAGTCTCCATACTCAGCACTGACGAAAAAAGAGACTTAGCTCTTCTGAAATTGGAAGGGGCCATTGCCCGCCCTCTCGCGCTCGCAACGAGCAATCGAGTCGCCGTCGGCGATGTCGTCTATGTGGCTGGCAATCCTGAAGGACTTGAGGGGACATTCTCACAAGGAATCGTAAGCGCGCTAAGAGGCAACGAGTACGTACAAATCACTGCGCCTATCTCACACGGAAGCAGCGGCGGTCCTGTACTGAATAGTCGAGGCGAAGTGGTAGGCGTTGCTGTTGGCACCATCAATGAGGGTCAGAATCTCAATTTCGCGATTTCAGCCCGTTACGTTGTCAGTTTGCTCAGTGGCGTAGGCGGCCGCAATCGTCCGGAAGTTGTAGCGAACAAAACGCGAAGCGCTAGGGTAATCCGTCCAGGAGTAGAGAGCCCGAAATACTTCTGCGATCAAGGTAACGATTTATTAAGCCAACGTAGATATGAAGAAGCATTAGAAGCTTTCAAGCAGGCAGTTCGAATCGAACCCAGCTTTGTTCGGGCTTTGGTCGGTTTGGGTCGTTCTTACCTCTTCTTGAGTCGCTATCAAGAATCGGCCCAAGCATTCGAAGACGTCCTAAGAAACGATCCGAAACACGAGGAAAAGGATAGTTTTAAAGATCTCGCTGATGTTTATGTTCTCCTGGATAAACCAGAATCTGCAATTCTAGTAGGGCGACGGTTGGTTGCTGCCCTTCCGAATGATGAGGATTCGTATCACGCTCTTGCAGAGATTTACGAAAAGACTGGCCGGTTTGAAGCAGCTCTCGAAACCTTGAAGAATGGCCTCGAAGTCCTGCCTCAAAGCGAATCACTTTTTGGTGACTTGGGCTTACTTTATTACGGTCACAGGAAATACGAGGAGGCAATAGCCGAGCTTAGACGGGCGGTAGATGCTCACCCAACTTTCTCGTCGCTCTATTATTTTATGGGGCTCTCATATACTGAGATGAAGCGTACCAAGGAAGCGATTGAAGCCTTCCAACAAGCGGTCAGGTTGAAGCCTGCATACGATGGTTACCATTTCGATCTTGGTAAGGCATATCTCGCAAATGACGATCGAGCTTCGGCGATTCGAGAGTATCAATATCTCAAACGACTCGGCTCAATAGAGGCCGAATGGCTTTTCAAAGAGATTTACAAATGAGAGAGACGACGCCGAGCCATCGATTTGTCGAGAGTATATGCAAAGAACTGACGAAGCAGAGATTTTTGTGGAGCAGTTTGCTGGAGTCCCTCTAACTGCGGAGTGTGTCTACTACAGCCCGCAACGAATAGATCGCGGTTCGCAGAAGGAAGTCTGTGATTTCCTCATTATCTTGAGGGACGAGGCGATCCTGGTGTCCATGAAGTCTCAGGAGGATCCTGCCTCCAGATCGAGTGAAAAACTTGGACGGTGGACGACCAAAGCAGCAAGAAAGGCCTTGAGGCAGGCCGAAGGCGCGATCAGGACTTTAGGACGTGAACGCTTCTGGTGTCGGCACTCACGCCGAGGTCGCGTCGATTTCGAGCCAAGCTCGATACGCATAGTACACGCCGTCGTCATTACTGAACTCTTTGGTGATCCCATAGAGTTGCCTGATGAATTCGGGCTATCAATCGGCGACATTCCTGTCACGTATCTATCTGTCAACGATTTTTGCAATCTGATCGAAGACCTTCGTACATTTCGGGACATCTCGAACTACTTTCTTGCGCGGAGAATCCTTCCCGCCGCAACTCTACGATCTGTAGGTGCTGAAAAGCCACTTTATGAATACTGGATAGTCAATGAGCAAACGTTCGTCGGGTGTCACGGGCATAAAGAGGCACAACTGTCGGCAGCAGCTCGGGAAGCTGATCTTGGGATATACCTCTACTTCAAACCCGTGAGGGATAGGTTTGCAAATATCATCGAGTTCGTATCGGACCAACTCGCGAAGCGGCTAGATGACTACACTGACGGGCTTGATCCGAGGGTGCTTGCGCTCTATGACGACGCAAACAATAGGAGGCAGTATCTCTTAATGCAGGAAGAACTGTGCGACCTAACTTTGCCTGAGAGACACGCTTTAGGAATGCAGTTTTTGAAAGTCATCGAAAAGCTAAAGAGCAGTGAAAAAGCAGAGGACATGGTTTACGCTGCTTGCCACATGGATTCTAAACCGGATTTCCTTTACGTTCTAATCTCTTCGAAAGGCGTTACTCGGTTGGACCTGATGGCTCGGTCCAACGCCCTCCTGCGCGGCGGCATGACGGCTTACGGAAAGACAAGGGGGATGGTCATAGCTGACCGTGACGGCAAGAATTTCGAGATCATGCTGAGTACCCAATTTACACAGAATGATGACGACTTAGGATTTGCACGGGAGCACTTCAGTGGCTTACGAGTCTTCGACGTTCAGTTAAGTTGGGGACAACTTCCCGGTCTTGCGGGTGAATGAAGCAACGATGCTATACTTTGAAGGCTAAGAGGAAATCATGGCCGCGAATCTGGAAGATCAACTGATTGATAAGGTGCGAGCGCTGCCGCCCAACAAACAACAGGAAGCGCTGCGACTCCTTGACACCCTTGCGAGTGGCGCAACCTCTGAACCTAACGGAGCAGGTGGGGATCGCAGATCCATTTGGGAGGTTGTCGACGAGATCAACGCTGGCCTGCCCGCAGACACTTGGGAGAACGTACCGACCGACGGCTCGATTAATCTTGATCATTACCTGTACGGAGCGCCGAAGCAGCAGCCGTGAAAGTTGCATTCGTTGATACGCTCTATTTTGTGGCTCTCTTCAATCCCAGAGACCAATGGCATGAGCGCGCCATCGCCGCCAGCAAACTGGTTGCGGAAACTAAACTCATCACAACCGAAGATGTGCTGGTGGAACTCTTGAATTTCTTTTCGGAGTACGGCGAAAAGGCTCGTCGTGGAGCAGTCACCCAGGCCGAGGGAATTCTCAGCGGCGCGAATATCGAAGTGGCGCCACAAAGCCATGAAGCATTCATGGCGGGTCTCACGCTTTACAAAGCACGGCCCGACAAAGGTTATAGCCTGACGGACTGTATCTCGATGCATGCGATGCGCGAGCGAGGCGTCAGCGACATATTGACGCATGACGAACACTTCCGTCAGGAAGGTTTCACAGTCCTGCTCTGAGCGAGCGTTAGCCAGCTAGAGAACCTTGCCTCAGAAGTTCAAAGGTGATCTTCATCTCCGCTGTCGGTGCATAGAAAAAGTTGCGAAGAGTGTCCACTGTGGGGAGCCAAATTTCTATGTTTTGGGTTTATGTGGTCCAGAATCCGCGCGGTCAGTTTTACATTGGGCAAACCGAAGATGTAGACAAACGCATTCAGTTTCATAACAGAACTGATTCGTTTGATGGACACTTCACTCGCAAGAACGGCCCATGGGAACTCGTCTGGTCGGAACCGCACGATTCCAGAAAATCTGCCATGGACAAAGAACGACAAATCAAGCGCATGAAGTCCGCGCGATGGATTCGAGAACACCTGCTCAAGAAGAAGACAAATTCGGCTGTTAATCCCGATGCGTCGGGATTGTAGGTTCGAGTCCTACCTGCGGAGCCAAATTTCAAACGGAAAAGGCCACCATAGCGGTGGCCTTCTCGTTTTCGGAGCATCCCCACTTCCCAGCGTCTATTTCGGCTTGATGACAATTACCGAATCAACGTGCCCTTGTCCGTCATCTTCGGTAGCAGAATTGTTCGGATCGATCAGTCCTACACCATCAACCAGAAACCTGTAGGTGTACTTACCAGGTGCTAGATCAATTCGGCAGACCCATCCGTCGGCTTCCCTTGCACAATAATTTTTCGTCTGGATCCAATCATTGAACGATCCATAGATGGCCACAGCCTCTGCGTCAGTGTGCCCCGCCAACTTGAAAGTCGTATTGCCGGTGAGACTGGGCACAGGCGGCGGCATCTTTTTGACCAGCACGTCTCGCTGCCCGGCGTTTAGCGTGAGACCAATGACGTTTCCTTTTTCGTCTTTGATGAAGGCGAGGTGCAGATCCGTAATCTCACTGTCACGAAACTCAGTGTTCGATTCGGCCATCACTTGGCGCGGCCTGAGGATTGAAGGCCTGACCCAAAGAGAATCATCCTTGACGCTTACATAGATGACGAAATCATGAGTGAACCTGGGATCCAATTCATATCTGCCAACATACTGACGCAGCAGGGCGGGCGGCACTTTGACTTGAGTTGTTGCAATCGTTTTCTTCGGAATCAAGGTTCGCGCGGTGAGCTCTCGGTCGCGCTCAGAAATCTTCGGTTCAGGTTTAATACCGATGAGCGCGATCAGGTGACTCGCCAGTGTGCCTCGCCAATTCAGTAAACCATGGTTGCCGTTAAACTCGGTGTAGTGGACCGAGTATCCTTTGCTTGTGAGCGTGTCTCGAAAATTGCGGTTAACCGTGAGCGACGGAGGCTGGGGCGCATCGCGTTGAAGCGAACGCCACCACCAAAACCCTTCCAACAGTCCGGCTTCGAATGAGAAACGCAAAGGCAGACGCGGGCTGGCGGCGAACTGCCGGTTCAGCCATTCGTATTCCTTTTCGCTATCGGGCTTCCAGTCGAAGGCGCCCGACTGTGAAAGCACGTTGCCGAAAACCTCTGGATGCTTGAGCCCCACGAACGCGGCCTGCAGACCGCCCAGACTCGAGCCGCCGATAATTGTTTGCTCCGGCCGGTCAGTCGCGTGGTAGTTAGCGCGCATCCAGGGAACAATCTCCTCCGCCAAAAAGTCGGCGTACGTTGGGTTGCAGGACAATTCACGCCAGCGATTAGGATTATCAACCATCACTGCGACGAGCGGCGGGATCACGCCGGCCGCGATCAAGTTATCGAGAGTAGTGTTGACGTGCGCCGTGTTGACGTAAAGACCGCCGTCGGAAAGTACGAGCAAACCGTAAGGCCTTTTGTTAGCACTGTAACCATGCGGAGTGTAAATCCAAATTGGGCGTTCGTTGCCGAGGAGTTTGCTGATGAACTTGTCACGCTGCACTCGTCCAGCAGGGACCTCAGGGTGGGCAACGCTCCAAAATTGCGACGCCGCAGATGGCAGTTCGGCCGCCGAAAAGAAAGTCACCTCATACGGGTTCAACTCGTTCCAACGCTCAACGTACTGAAGCGGATTCAGCGGATCGTTCCGGAGTGCGCCCGCAAACCGCGTGACGCCTCCCCACTCTTTCGGGTCGGGGAGGTTCGTCGCGAATTGATAAACGAAGCGTGCGCCCTTCTGAAGCTGGAATGTTTTGTACCATAAGTCAGTGTCGAGCAGCCGCGTCATCGGCTTATTAACCTCGCCGAGGCGAAAGACAAAAACGTTTTTCGTCTCTTCCTTCGCTCGCCAAACTAAAGTCACCAGCACGTCGCGACCGTTGCCGGGTAGTTCTTCAATAATGGGCGTGCCGCGCGCCTCGATCTCTTTCCAAAAATTATCGAGCGCCTTGCGGTCACCCGATTTGAGCCGCGCCTGAAGAGCCGCGAGACGAGGACTTAAAAGCCGCTCGTCAACTTGCTGCGCGCTTGTTCGAGGGGAAGAGGCCGCCAACGCCGCATTCAACATTAACAGCGTAAACAGACCGTTTATGATCTTAAGCAAACTACGATTGTGCACGATCGACCCTTCGTTATTGACGATGTGGGTTTTGCTTTCGCCGAGCGATGACGAACAAGCAGGTCAAGACAGCGACAAAGCCCAGTTGGGACAGTAGGCTGGGAAGATTGTGGTGTGTCGTGTTGACCGTCCACAGCGCGGCGACGCCGGCGAGCGCTGCAAATGTGATGTGCAATCCCATTCTTAAAAGACTGGTATTAAAAGGAAAGCTGCGCTTGATCTCACAACAGGAGGCTTTTACGTCGTCGAAATCTCCAAAGCTTTGCAGGGCGGCACGTTGCGCTTCGTCTGGTTTCATTCCACCTTCGACGTTTGCGCGCGCCCGCATTTCAATATGGAAGCGTAATTCTGTCTCGACTTCACGGGCGGTCTCGTCGTGATGCAGACGAGCGCGAATGGAATTAATTGCGGCTCGGATTCTTGACATGGTTTTCGCCCTTCAGCTCGCGCGCAGCGCCTTCATGGTCGCCCCCGCGAGCCGCTCCCAATTCTGTTCTTCAAGGATTAGTTGCTTACGACCCGTGCGCGTCAGCTTGTAGAACTTCGCGCGCTGGTTGTTGTCAGAAACGTCCCATTCGGATTGCACCCATCCGCGCTGCTCGAGCCGGTAGAGCCCTGGATAGAGTGAACCTTCCTCAATCTTGAGCGCGTCGCCGGAGATTTGCGCAATTCGCTGACCGATTCCATAACCATGCAAGGCGCCAAGCGAAAGGGCTTTCAAGATCAGCATATCCAGCGTCCCCTGAAGTAAGCCCATCTTTGATTTAGCCAACTGTTCCCACCTCCTAGATAATCTAGGGAGTCAATATACCATGAACTACCCAGACTGTCTAGGGACAGTGCTCGAAAACACTCGTGGCAGTTTTTAGTTTTTGTGAAGACTAGATACTTCGGGCCGCGGCGATGTAAAAGTCGAGCGCGTTTGTGGAAATTGTGAGCGGCTGAGAAATTCGTTGCCAACCTTTCGGATCGATGAAAGTTCCGGGAGTGAATTCCCGCCACGCATTCGTGCCATGCCGAACATAAACAAAGACTCCCGGGTTGCGCAGGCGCAGCAGGCGCTTGCCGGCCCGCGTGGCGCGATACAACAACCACGCGTCTTCGGCAAGGTTTACTTCGGGATAACGCAGGCCTTCCTCCCAAACGTCTTTGCGATAAACCAGGGTCCCGCCGTGCACGTTCTCGACGAACATCCGTTCGTGCAGGCGCGCGTCGTTCGTCCAGAATTCAGCGGCGGGCAGCTCAAGCACGACCGTATTTTCCAGGCCCGTTAAATCCGCCAGACCTGAGACGATCGGCGCGACCTGGTAACGCAAACGGTCCGGCGCATACCAATCGTCGTCGTCCCAATGCGCAATAATCTGGCCGCGTGCGTGCTGGCAGGCGAGGTTTCGCTTTGCGCCAATCGACATGCGTCGCGAAGGCCGCAGGTAATGAATGTTTTCAGCCGGCCGCAACAGGTCTTCGATTTTGTCCGACCCGTCGTCGACGACGATCAATTCGCGATTTGGATAATCCTGCTGAAGAAAGGACTGCAACGCCTGCGGGAGAAAGCGACGACGATTGTAAGTCGGCATGATGCACGACACGAGCGGCGATTCCGTCGTTGCGCGAGAATAAAAGTGAACATCATCGCCGAGCAGCCGCGTTATTTGATCGCGCGATTGCGTGTGCCAGTACGATCCATTCAAGTCTTTGCGGCTGGTATTTTCCGCATGCGCGGTCGCGACGCAGA